>ENA-OSJC01000128-OSJC01000128.1-marine-metagenome-genome-assembly--contig:-NODE-128-length-75979-cov-6.718835_pt1 | contig 75979 bp, 77 predicted proteins | sample MGYA00237885_ERZ534234 | MGnify/ENA primary metagenome ERZ534234 (study PRJEB26413, sample SAMN06343907) | marine metagenome | isolation source: coastal waters | place: Atlantic Ocean: West Antarctic... | reverse complement strand
TTAGCAATTGTTATATCTTTAGGAATATCAATTACAACAGGACCAGGTCTACCTGTAGTAGCAATATGAAAAGCCTTTTTAACAGTCATAGCTATTTCGCTAATATCTCGAATTAGAAAATTATGCTTAACACATGAGCGAGTAATACCTACTGCATCAACTTCTTGAAAAGCATCCATTCCAATTAATGGTGAAGGCACTTGACCAGAAATAATAACCATTGGTATAGAATCCATATGGGCAGTAGCAATACCTGTGACTGCATTAGTAATACCGGGACCGCTGGTTACTAACGTAACTCCACATTTTCCACTAGCTCGGGCATACCCATCAGCACCATGAGTAGCGCCTTGCTCATGACGAACTAAGATATGCTTAATATCCTCACAAGCATTCAATGCATCGTAAATATGCAAGACAGCACCACCTGGATAGCCAAAAACATGACTAACACCTTCACTTTTAAGGCTATTTACAAGTATTTGAGCACCATTTAATTTCATTATTCTAATCTGGGTATAAAAAACCAACTAATTATACCAAATGAAATACGATGATATGCCTACTATTACAAGGAATTTTGCCAATCTTCTGAATAGAATTGCATTGGCGAATTTTCTTCCTCAAAAGTTTCAATTGACCATGTGTCTGGCCTCTCTAAAATGGCAGATAACAACTGGTCATTTAGCAAGTGACCAGTCTTATAACCTTCATAATGTCCAATTAAATTAGATCCAAGTAAATATAGATCACCAACAATATCTAAAATTTTATGCTTTACAAATTCATTTTGATAACGCATACCATCTTCGTTCAGAACGTCATCATCACTCAGTGCAATGGCATTATCCATACTTGCTCCTAGCGCTAAATTTTGTCTATTCATTATTTCCACATCTTTTATATAGCCAAAAGTTCTGGCACGTGAAATTTCTTTCAGATAGGACTGCTTTGAGAAATCAATACTCAATTGCTGACCACTTTCTTTTACTTTTTTATGGTCAAAATCAATTTCTAATGAAACTTTAAAGCCATCATGCTTAGACACTTGAGCCCATGAATCTGAATTTTCCACACGGACTGTTTCATGAATAACAAAAAACTTCTTATGCTCATCTTGCTCTTCAATACCAGCAGATTGAACCAAAAACACAAAAGGTGCAGATGAGCCATCCATAATAGGTACCTCAAAAGAATCGAGCTCCACCAATATATTGTCAATTCCTAACGCCGAAAAAGCACTCATCAGATGCTCAACAGTGGAAACCTTTACTCCTTGATTTTCTAAACCAGTTGATAGTACCACTTCATTTACGAAGGCGTTATGTGCGCGTACTAATTTTCCGCCCACATCCATCCGTCTAAATACAACACCATGGTCAACTTTCGCTGGAATAAGTGCCATGTTTACAACGCTACCGCTATGAATACCGATACCTCGAGCTTTAACTGCTTTTTTAATGGTTCTTTGTTTGATCATTTGCTTTTATAGCTTGAATAATTCTTGCATTGTACCAAACAAGCTACTGTTTTGTACCTGATCTGGCTCTTGCAAATAAATTTTTGGTGTGTTGCAGATCAGTAATCCAAGTGCAGAAAAATAAGTAGTATTAGTTAAAATATTTTCATTACCACTGACTAAATCTCTATTAATGGTGGCTATTTTGCTACGTGAACGAAATTCTTTTAGCAAAAAATTCTCACAATGTTTTATCTTGCTCGCACCACCAATAACTACAAACCCTCCTTTGATAGCTCTATCTAGTTTTTCACGCTTTAGACTTCTTTTAATCAGTGTACAAATTTCTTTATAAGATTTCTCAATCACTGAAATTAACTCATGCAGCGATAAATAATGTTCTTCAACAGAACCGATTTGTTCAAACTTAATCAGCTGATCCTTGGTGATTGAATCAAGCTGAGCCATGCCGTATGATATTTTTAAACGCTCAGCCTCATCAAATGTTGTGTTGTATGACTGAGCAATATTATTAGTAATAGAATTCCCACCTGCGTTAAATACTTGGCTAAATACAATACCACCTTTAGCGAAAACTGAAATATTACTGACACCTGCTCCCATATCTAACAAACAAACTCCTCTATCTTTATCTTCTTGATTTATACAAATAGAGCTACTAGCAATAGAATCTAGAATGATTTTATCAACGCCTAAATCACTCGAATGAAGACTTTGGCTAATATTGTTAATTGCCTGATTAGATACCGAGGTAAGATGCACTTGAGCGCCTAACAATGCAGCTTCCATTCCAATTGGAAGCATCTCTATTTCATCATTAATCGTAAAATTGTTAACAACAGGGTCAAGCTCTTTTTTATTGGCAGACATGACGCCCGCTGAAGAGTTTTGAATAGCTTGTAACACGTCATCTTTGGTGACAGTTTTTGTTTTTCCATTAAAACTAATAGGTCGATTTTGATTACTAGTACTTAACTGCAAATCGGATACGTTAATATCTATAAATTTAGGCTTTCGATTACATTTTTTGTTAACTTTATCAATCACCTTTTGAATAGCTTGCGAAGCACTATCAACATCAACAATAACACCGTTCTTAACACCTAAAGAAGGTCCAGTTGCATGACCCAATACATGAAATTTATTGTCTTCAATATCCGCAATTAATGCTACTATTTTGCTGGAGCCCACGTCAATACTGGCAAAGAAATCAAGATTCGGCAAATGCTTCTCCTTGATCTAACCATTGATATAAATGATCTATTTCAACGACTTTTCCACTTAGTAAGCGTTTAAATTTTTTAGCATTTGGTTGCGCATGATACAACCCCAGAATGTGTCTAGTCATAGACCTAACAGGCACAGATTTAGCCTGTTTTTTTTTCATATACGCCACAAACTCTAATAGCACTTGCTCTCGGGAAATAACTGGTCGAGAGCTTTGATGAATTTCTTGATCAACATTGGCCAGCAGATAAGGTTGATGATAAGCCGCTCTTCCTAGCATAACGCTATCAACTTGGCTCAAATGCTCGTTAACTTCACTTAAAGATGTAATTCCACCATTAATACCAATAGTCAATTTTGGAAAGTCTTTTTTAACTCGATACACCCAATCATAATTTAACGGAGGAATAGTTCTATTTTCTTTAGGACTAAGCCCTTGAAGCCAGGCCTTTCTAGCATGAATAACAAAGTTATCACAACCTGCGTTATTAATAATTTCAATAAAATTTGTTAACTCTTCATAATTCTGCATATCATCTACGCCGATACGTGACTTAACGCTAAGTGGTATATCAACAACCTCACCCATTGCTTCTATACATTGGGCAACAGTTTCTGGCGTTTGCATTAAACAAGCACCAAAACTACCTGACTGAACCCTGTCCGAAGGGCAGCCAACATTAATATTAATTTCATCATAGCCCCAATCTTGTCCAACCTTGGCAGCAGTTGCCATCTCTTTAGGGTCACTACCCCCCAATTGCAAAACTAATGAATGCTCTTGTGCATCATAATCAAGTAGGCGATTTTTATCACCATGTATAACAGCTTTAGCGGTGATCATTTCAGTCCAAAGTTGTGCATTTTTAGACATCAAACGATGGAAATATCGACAATGTCGATCTGAACAATCCATCATTGGGGCGACTGAAAATTTAGTTTGAGAGTTCATGTATTAATGTTGTTAATGCAAAGTCGATACTGGCATCAATTACTTGATACCTGTCACCCATAAAATTTTGCGTAGTTGTAAAATATTTACCTAAAATATAAAAACCAAAGCAAACCATGCCAACTGGCTTATCTTGAGTGCCACCAAGAGGGCCAGCAATACCTGTAATAGCAACTGAAACATCAACTCTTGCCTGCTTAACAACCCCACTAACCATCTGCTTAGCAGTCTGTTCACTCACAGCTCCAAATGCTTCTAGATTACTTCTAAGCACACCTAGCATATCTGTCTTTGATTGATTACTATAGGTAACAAATCCTCTGTCAAAATAAACAGATGAGCCACTTTGACTGGTTAATAAAGAACATAGTGCCCCACCTGTACAAGACTCAGCTACCGCTATGGTTAATTTTTTTTTGATCAATAAATCAGTGAGTTGTTTCAGCTTGAACATTACTTTAATGCCGCCTGAACGATTTCAAAAATATCATTTGATAAATCATTACTTTGGATGATCTTCTCTAGCTGTTGCTTTTGTAGTTTCTTTAATTCTGGTGTAAAGCGCTTCCAGTGATTATAAACCGAAACCAGACGAGCACCTATTTGCGGATTTGACTTATTTAACTTTAAAATAATATCCGTAAAAAACTCATAGCCAGCTTGATGATGAAAATTAACATAATTTTGCGTAAAACTACCTATGACACTTCTCAATCGATTTGGCGTATTAAAAGAAAATAATTCATGCTCCATCAATAACTTAATACTCTCTATGTCACTTGTGATTGAAGCCGATTGAACCGCAAAAAACTTATCCATCACTTGAGCGTCTTGCTTAAATATTTGATAAAAATCTAATATCGCCTGTTCTTTTTGAATACTGTTACTAGACACCAATATACTAAACGCTGCAATTTGATCAGTCATGCAGTTTGATTGCTCAAATTGGATACTTGCCAAATCAGACTCTTTATTTTTACTCAGGTAATACAAACATATATTTTTTAAAGATCGCTCACCCACTGCTTCAGGTGTTAACTGGTAAGTTTTATTATTATTTGATGAATGATAAAGCTCTAATAATAAAGGTTTAAATCTATTTAAAACTTTACTCGCCATTTCTTCACGCTTTTGGTGAATATCAAACACATCAATCACGGCTACTTTTTGATGTAAAAATCGTTCTGAAGGTAGCGTTAATATCTCACTAACTAATGATTTATCTTGCCTAGTTTGAGCAAGATTTTCTATTGCATTAAAGAATAACTCCTCATGAGCTTTATTGGGCGTTAAGATTAATGATAACCAGATTTGTTGTGCACTATCCCAAACCACATAAGCATCACTATCATGTCCAACTAAAAATATTTTTTGTTCAAATGTTACATCTGACAATAAATGAATTGGCGCTGAAAATTCCCTCAACCAAGAAGGTGTTGGATGTGATTTTATACCTTCAAAAACAAAAATTTCTTTTTGGTTTTTAATGGTTAACATGCCTTCTTTTAATTCATTGCCCTGATCATCTAGCAAGGCATAGTTCAGTGGAAGAAAATAGTTGTACTCATTGTTTTGCTCAACTTCAACATGAAAGCGTTCATTTTTCTCATTATAATTTGTTTTGATACTAACATTAGGTGTGCCAGGTTGAGAGTACCAAGTCATAAATTGGGAAAAATCAAATTTATTAGCATCACTCATACTAGCTACAAAGTCATCAATTGTTACCGCGTCACCATCATGGCGTTCAAAATAAAGCTTCATGCCTTTTTGAAAGCCTGCTTCGCCTAAAAAACTATGAATCATGCGAATAACTTCTGCACCCTTTTCATAGACTGTCAAGGTATAAAAATTATTCATTTCAATATAGCTTTCAGGTCTTACAGGGTGACTCATAGGACCTATATCCTCAGCAAACTGAAAAGTACGCAAAGCATTGACATCTTCAATACGCTTAATTGAACGTGAATGAAGATCAGAGGTAAATTCTTGATCTCTAAAAACAGTTAACCCTTCTTTAAGACTCAACTGAAACCAATCCTTGCACGTTACCCTGTTACCAGTCCAATTATGAAAATATTCATGTCCAATAACCGCTTCAACGTTGATAAAGTCTTTATCAGTAGCTGTCTTAGGCTCTGCCAAAACATAGGTTGAATTAAAAATATTTAAACCCTTATTTTCCATTGCACCCATGTTGAAATCATCAACTGCAACAATCATATAAATATCTAAGTCGTACTCTAGATTAAATCGTGCTTCATCCCAAGCAAATGAACGTTTAAGTGAATCCATAGCAAATTGTGTTTTGCCAATATTATGCTCTTTAACATAAATTTTAAGTGCCACTTCTCGACCAGACAATGTTGTGTAATTATCTTCTAAAACAGCAAAATCTCCAGCCACCAAGGCAAAAAGATAGCATGGCTTAGGAGTTGGATCATGCCAAGTTACTTGACCCAAAGATTCTTTTAATAAATTACCATTGCTAAGTAGCACAGGATAACGATCACCGTGCGCTTTAATGTGTGTTGTAAAAACACTTAGAACATCAGGTCTATCTAGGTAATAAGTTATTTGTCTAAAACCATGTGCTTCACATTGAGTACAGTAGTTTCCGCTAGACTGGTATAACCCGTTTAAACTGGTATTACTTTTAGGGTGAATGCGATTACATATTTCTAGAACAAACTCATCGCTCAAATCTTGGAGTTGCAACCCTTCTGGTGTTAACTCATACTTAGGCGTGACACCTTTAATCGTAATTGAGATTAATTCAAGATCCACGCCATTTAGGAATAGGCAATTTTTTTTGGCTGCTTGGCTATTAGAATTTTTGTAAAAATGAATCTTTGAGTTCACCAAGGTTTCATGCTCACGCAGATCAAAACTAAGATCTGTGGTGTGAATCAAATAGTTACTTGGCTTATAGTCTTTTCTATAAATTGGCTGTGGGGTTAGATTGCTAATAATAACACTCCTAAAGTAATTCGATAAATAACAAAGGGCATTAAGCCAATAGCGTCTAATAATTTAATAAAAAACACCACTGTAAAATACGCACTTAACCCTGCTACTAGAAACCCAATAGCCAACATAGACCAGTCAACTATTTGTGACTTTTGAGATAACTCCAGTAACATTAATAAGGCTGACAGGGTAATGACAGGAATAGATAATAAAAAGGCAAACTGAGTTGACATATTTCTAGATAATCCAATCAACAAACCTGCTGTAATGGTAATACCTGATCTAGACGTGCCTGGAACCAATGCTAGGGCTTGCATGATGCCAATAAAGCCTACATCTTGCCAGCTTAATTCAGATCTAGGATTATTATTTCGGGCATTAACCCAACTCGAGAAACCCAACAATAAACCAAACACAAGTGTTGAATAAGCAATAACCTCAGTTGAGCGCAAATTAAGCTCAATAAAATCTTTAAATAGTAAGCCCGCTAAGCCCACTGGAATAGTGCCAAGTAAAACACCCCAAGCTAGTTTTGATTGGCCCACCGTCTGAGTTTTAATAACTGAATAGAAAAAATCCTGAATAAGGATGCGAATAATCGCTCGATAATAAAACACAATAGCGCTTAACGTACCTAGATGAACTACCACATCAAATGCCAGTCCCTGATCTGGCCAATCGGTTAACTTAGGCACAAGAACTAAGTGTGCAGAAGAAGAGATTGGTAAAAATTCACTTAGTCCCTGAACGAGTGATAATACTATTATTTGAATGAAATCCATAATAATGACAAGTTTACAACTTATGACTTAAGTCTTGTTCTTTAAATCCAATTAATTTTACGTGTGTCGACTTACTTAAAGCCAAAATTTTAAAACTTTCACCCATGGCACTAGGTAGAACTAATTGCTTAACTTGTTGAGCTAGACTGATACGTTTATTCTCATCTTGTTCTTCAAGAAGATATTCATCAATACCTAGTGCAATTAAAAATAAGGCTTGCGTGGCATATCCAGCTACTTTAAAACCTGAGACTTTTGCTTGATCCGCCATATCTGAAAAATTAACTGAGGTGGTGATATCCTGTTCACCAATATGCACAAAAGGATCATCACTGGCTTTATGTTGATAATAGCAACGAAGTGTGCCATCAAATCTTTGAGGATGAAAATACTCATCTCGATGCATGCCATAATCAATAATTAAGACTACAGCCTCATCAAGAGACTCATATAGCGAATCAATCCAAGCCATAGCTCTTAGGTTCACCTCAGTTGTATAGCCTTCATCTGATCCGCTGGGCAGCTTGATAGTTGATTTTTGAAAAACAGCATCATCCGGCTTCCAATTAAGCTGACCATTGTCAATGTCAACACAAAGTTCATGAAATTCACCCTCTTTTTGCATAAAGCGCTTAGCAGGCATAACATCTAATACTTCATTAGCAATCACCACGCCATTAAAGTCTTCTGGCAGCTTATCTAACCATATAACTCGTTCTAGTAATTCTGGCAACGCTTTAGCGATAGTCTGCTGCTGTCGGTGTTTTAATTCACTACTCAATTCAAGAATATAATAAAACTTTGGCAGGCACTCTAATCGACCTAATTCAAACAATATTTGAGCAGCAAGCACGCCACTACCCGCACCAAACTCCAAAATAGCATTATCACCATTGAGAACTTGAGTACATTGCCTTGCCAAACAAAAACCAAATAAGTCTGATGTTTCAGGTGCGGTGATAAAATCTCCTTTTTCACCGAATTTTTCTGATCCAGAGCGGTAATAGCCTAATTGAGGATAATACAATGCCAATTCCATAAATTCATCGAAACCTATGGGCGCTTGTTTTTGTATAATAGTGTTTTTAATTACTTCAGTAAGCTTCATTACATCGGTATTTTATATGAAAACAGCATTAATCACAGGCGGTGCACACCGCATTGGTCAACAAATTTGTCGCACATTACATGAGGCGAGTTTTAATATTATTATTCATTACAACTCTTCTTCTCTAGGTGCTCAAAATTTAGCCGATGAACTTAACTCAATTCGCCCTGATTCAGCTAAAACAATTCAGGCTGAACTTTCTAGTACCGATGATATTGAGCAGCTATGCCAATCAGTTAGATCATTAGATGTTTTGATAAACAATGCATCTGTTTTTTATCCAACGCCAATAGATAATTTAAAACTATCTGATTATCAAAAAATTATGAATACGAATCTAATGGGGCCACTTTTCTTATCAAGCGCTCTTAGTAAAAAACTAGCTCAGAATAATGGCTCTATCGTCAATATTATTGATATTCATGCAGATAGACCACTCAGAAATCACACCATTTATAATATTTCTAAAGCAGCTATTGCCATGATGACAAAAACATTAGCCAAAGAATTAGCGCCCAATATTCGAGTTAATGGTGTTTCACCTGGTTCTATCATATGGCCAGAAAATGAAGCTGAACTCAACCAGTCTCAAAAGCAGTCTATGCTAAATAAAATCGCTCTAAATAAACAGGGCTCTGCAAATGATATCGCTGACACTGTATTGTTTTTAACTCTGTCTAACTACATCACCGGCCAAATTATTGTAGTTGATGGTGGACGAAATCTAAACCAATAATATTATTAAATAAAAAATATTACAATTCTATAAGAACGATATTTGTGTTATAATATAGAGGCTTGATATTTATTTTATCAGCTAAAAGAATTTACAAAATACTTCTGTGCTAAGAAAAAAACCACAGAAGTTAAATAATATTTTGGGCTTATTGTTGCCACATAAAAGAATAATTCATGGCTTTCTGCGACAGAGTAGAAAGACCTGAAAAGGGTTAAACTCTTATAAAGAAAGGTTTTTTTGATCATTATGATGAACACAAATCACACTTTAATATCAAATCAATACATCAGTATTGATTGCCTATGTGCGCACTTAAGTCCACCATTTAAAGGACTTAACTATGAATCATATTTTAATCAATGCTACTCACAAGGAAGAAATCAGAGTAGGTGTTGTCAAGAACAAAAAACTCACTGGACTTAACATTGAGACCAGTCTTAATAAAAAGACTAAGGGCAATATCTACCGTGGAAAAATATCACGAGTAGAACAATCATTAGAAGCTGCGTTTGTCGATTATGGCAATGAAAGACAGGGCTTCCTACCTTTCAAAGAAGTTGCAGAATCTCTGCAAAATGGTGTTACGCCAAAAGGTGCTAAACTAACTATTTCAGACGTTCTAAAAGAAGGACAAGAGATTATTGTTCAAGTTGAAAAAGAAGAGCGTGGCAATAAAGGCGCTGCGCTAAGCACATACATCAACCTAGCTGGTGCTTACATGATCCTAACGCCAAATAACCCTAAAAGCCATGGAATATCTCGCCAGATCACTTCATCTGATAGACAATCTCTAAAAGATATTATTGGTAAAATTGTAATGCCTAAAAACTCTGGCCTAATAATCCGTACAGCAGGTAGCGGTAAGAGCATAGAAGAGCTTCAATGGGAAGTTGACTACCTATCTGATCTTTGGATGTCTATCAATACAGTGGCAGAAAATCGCCCAGCACCTTTTTTGATTTATCAAGAAAGTGATATTATTATTCGCACCCTACGCGACCACTTACGTGCAGACACTGATAGTGTTATTATTGATGAATTAGAAGCCTTTCAAAATGCTAAAGAATTTGTAAGCTTTGTACTTCCTCAGTATTTAGATCGTATTAAGTTCTTTGACGTGACTGAGCATTCTTTGTTTAACCATATGGGTGTAGAGAATCAAGTTAAAAGCGTTTTTAATCGTGAAGTAGTTTTGCGCTCTGGTGCGACTATTGTTTTTGATCCAACTGAAGCTCTAACTGCTGTTGATATTAACTCTGCTCGAGCAACAAAAGGCTCTGACATTGAAGAAACTGCCTACAACACTAACTTAGAAGCAGCCAAAGAGATCTCTCTTCAATTACAACTTAGAGATATTGGTGGATTGGTCGTCATTGACTTTATCGATATGGCTACTGAGGAGCATCGTCAAGCTATTGAAAAAGCAATGGAGGCAGCTACTCAATCAGATCGAGCACGTATTCAAATTGGTAATATTTCTAAATTTGGTCTGCTTGAAATGTCCAGACAACGCTTAATGAGCTCAGTAACAGAATCTGTTGAAAAGTCTTGTCCAGCCTGTAATGGTCGCGGCACAACACCAACCATTCCAACCTTGGCTCTTTCGATCCTTAGACAGTTAGAAGATGGCTGTAATGCTAGCAATCAAACATCACGAATCACTATCCAATCAAGTGTTGAAGTTATTACCTATATCCTGAATGAAAAACGTCAAGATGTGACATTATTAGAAATAAAACATGATAATAAAATTACGCTGCTCCCTAACCCTTACATGCAATTTCCTAACTTTAGTATCACTAAGCAAAAAGGTGACAAAAAATCGCAACATAAGAGCTATCAAGGGATTTCTAAGCCAACGCATGTACTAGCAGAGAATGGATTGGCAGATGAGTCTGAAGTTCCAGCAGTAAACATGAACCGACCAAAAACTCGTGTACCTGAAACTATTAAGCCTAAATTATCTCTATTCGCTAAAATTAAAGCAGCCTTATTTGGAAAAAAGAAAAAAACTAATAATCAGCGCAAAACTAATTCAAATAACAGAAATCGTAATAGAAATCGTAATAGAAACAAAACTAACAATCAAAACCAGCAGAATAACAAGCCTAAACAACAAGGTAATAAGCAACAGAATAAGCCTAAACAACAAAATAAGCCTCAGAAACAAGGTAATAAGCAGCAGAATAATGCGCCAAAAAACCCGACTAATGAGCCAGTAGACAAGCCTGATCAGCCAATTAAGAATCAAAGTTCTCCTGCTAAAACTCCAGAGGTGACTTCTTCGAAAGAACAACCGCCTCAAGCTAAGCAGACAGAGTCTAAACAACCGGAATAATATCGATGTATGAATTAGCGGTGTTTGGCAATCCTATTAGACATAGCTTATCTCCGACTATCCATACCCAGTTTGCCCAGCAAACTGGATTGAAGGTTAATTATGCTAAGATTTTGGCGCCTATTGATGGTTTTAATCAGTCAGTCCAACAATTTATAGCAAAAGGCGCTAACGGCTTTAACGTTACTGTACCTTTTAAACTGGATGCCTTTAACTTAGCTACTGAGCTTACCTTGAATGCAAAAATGGCTGGCGCCGTTAATACAATCAAGATTCAGGAAAATAAGTTAATTGGTGAAAATACGGACGGCTTAGGCCTAGTTAATGATTTAACCCAAAATCTTGGCTTGTCACTTAAAGGTAAAAAAATTCTTATTTTAGGAGCTGGTGGCGCCACTCAGGGTATTATCCTACCCTTACTTCGACAGCAACCAAGTCAGATTATAGTTGCTAATAGAACGGCTAGTAAAGCAGAAAAATTAGCATATGATTTTTCACAGTATGGATCTGTTAGTGGTTTTGGGTTAGATAAAATTAAGTCAGAGCCTATTGATCTTATTATTAACGCAACCAGCGCTTCATTAGATGGAAATATGCCTGAGATTGCTTCAGGTTGTGCTGATAATGCAATTTGCTACGACCTAATGTATGGCAAGCAAACTCCTTTTATGGATTGGGCTAAACACAACAATGCCTCAATCATTTCTGATGGACTGGGTATGTTAGTAGAACAAGCGGCAAGTAGTTTTGAGTTTTGGACTGAAAAAAAACCCGATACACGCTCGGTAATTAAAAAACTAAGGAGCTAGCCTTTCAATCACCCAATCTTTGCCCTGCTTAAGATAAACAAACCGATCATGTAATCGGTTTTCTCTACCTTGCCAGAATTCAATACTGTGAGGAACAACTCTATATCCACCCCAGAAATCAGGCAAGGGAACTTCGCCTTTCTTAAACTTGTTTTTCATGGCTTCAAATTGAGCCAATAAAACTTGTCTTGACGATATTGAATCAGATTGGCTTGATGCCCAAGCACCCAACTGAGAATCCTTTGGACGTGATGAAAAGTATTTAATAGAATCTAATGTTGAAATTTTTTCTACTCGGCCTGAGATCTTTACCTGTCTCTCCAAATCTAACCAGGGGAATAATAAGGCTGCATTTGGATTTTGCTTAATTTGCTGAGACTTTTTAGAATTATAATTGGTAAAAAAAACAAACCCTTGGTCGTTAAATGATTTTAACAAAACTGTTCTGATGCTAACCTCATCTGAACAACTTGTGGCAATACTCATCGAGTTGGGAAGAGTTAGATCTGCTTCAGTCGCCTGTTTCATCCAATGTTCAAATTGAATAAAAGGGCTTGCATTCATTTGTTCGCGTGATATCCCATTATTGGTAAATTCACGTCTTAAAGCGTTTAAGTCTATTGTCATTAGAAAGGCAGTTTTTTAAGTATTTTTTCAAAAGGGCTAAATTTATTACTCTTTGCTTCAGTCAACTGATTAGAAATCAAATATTTAATGGGTGGAAAATTCTCAGCGAACTTTAACACCATCTTTCTTACTTGCTTGATCACAGGTGCATCATTAGTAAATAACTCGACAATACCATTGGTGCCAAAAAACATTAATCGAGTTAAATTAATATGCTTTTTTTCATACAATTTTAATAACGAACTAGAGCCAATATCTTGCCCATGCTCTAAAGCTTCTCTGATCAAAGTAGCTAATATATCCTGACCTCTTAAGCCTAAATTATATCCATGAGCAGTAACAGGATGCATGCCTACAGCAGCATCACCAATCAGTGCAAAGCGTTTGGCGATAAATGTTTGTGCGTGCGTTGCCACTAATGGATAAGAGTGTCTTTCGCCCGATTGAGTCATCTCACCTAGACTTGCTTTAAAAGACGAGGTGATCATTTCGTTAAACTCAGCCTCATTCATTTCTAGTATCTTTTTAGACTCATCAGTTTTAACAGTTAGTACCACTGATGAAGTATCGCCAATCATCGGCAATAAGGCCAGCGTTCTTCCATAATCAAAGCATTCTAGTGCGATATTTTCATGAGATTTTTCATGCATCATTTTGGTGATAATCATGACTTTAGAGAAATCCTTCATCAAAGTAGGAATACCTACTTTACGACGAATACTAGAAAATCGACTATCCGCTGCAATCACTAATTTTGTTTCGATACATTCACCACCTACCAAAACAACTTGAGCACTATTTTCAAGCTGAATGACATCATCAGCCAATGTATTGGTTTGTATGGTAATATTTTTGGCATCCTTAACCCTGTTGTATAGGGCTTGCCTTATTTTGTGGTTCGGCACTAAATACCCTAGTGCTTCAATATTGGCCTTATCACTTTTAAAATTTAATAAAGAAGGTGAATCCCCATCAAACACTTTAGCCTCTCTTAATGGAGAAACTTCTGTTTGATCTACTAAATCCCAAACACCCAGTTTTTTTAGTATTTTTAATGAAAGGTGTGTCAATGCTACCTCTCTACCATCAACTTTTGGCATCGAAATATCTTCCAAATCAGATCTTTCTAATATCAATACATTTACATTTGTATCAAGCATAGAAGCTGCAAAGCCTAACCCAGAAGGGCCGGCACCAATAATTACAATATCGTATACTATTTGCATATTTAGTTCCGCAATATTTGAGATAATATTGCTATTATAACGCGCACTACTCTCTCAATTTCTTATGATTTATGTTGTTATTCAATTTAGCTGTATTATTTATTTAATACTTAACATCCGGTACGAATTCGTTGATATAACGGTAATAAGCTTACTAATTACATCCATGGTAATTGGGCTAATTGCTGTATTTAATATGAAGGTAAATAATTTGAGTATAGTTCCTACTTTAAAGAAGATGCATCAGCTTCGTACAAATGGTATTTATCGGTTTGTTAGGCATCCTATGTACACCAGTATTTTGATATTATGCTTAGCGCTAATGCTCACAAACTCCCACTACATTTCACAAGGTGTGATGCTGGTTTTATTACTGAATCTAATTTTAAAATCTAGACTTGAAGAAAAACTACTCACAAAACGTTTTGACAACTATCAAGCATATAAAGAAAAAACTGGACGATTTATTCCATTTCTATAGCTTTTTTAGCTTTTGGGAAGCCTGAATATCTCCAGAATTTGATAGTTTTTTAAGCCAATATTTAGCCTTTTCAACTGACAAATCAACCCCCCTACCTTGCAAGTACAAATCAGCCACTTTTCGCCAAGCTGCTTGATCACCTTTTCTTGCTGCTGCAATGACAAAACTATAAGCTTTGGTTAAATTAACTTCAACACCTTGGCCCAATTCATAGTGCCTGGCAATGTCTAAATAAGCTTGTAAATTTCCTTGCTTGATTGATTGCTGATAAAGCTTGTGTGACTTGTTATAGTCAAGTTTAGTATATTTACCTGCATCGTAATAATTTGCAAGAGCGTAAGCTGGAGCTTCATTACCATTAGCAAAAGATTTTTGATACCAATTTAGTGCTTCTTCAGCATCTTTTGGAATATAGTAGCCATTTTGAAAAAATACTGCCAATTGATATTGAGCTAGCGCATGATCTTGATTAGCTGATTTTTTTAGCCACTCATAAGCTTGCTCGTAATCCTTATCGTGAGCATAAGCATTGCCGAGACGATACTGCTCATCACTATTGCCAGACTGCGCCGCTTTCAGCCGCCATTTATTAGATAAAAGTGGGTTTTTCTTAACGCCATCACCCTTTTCATACATCTGCGATAAATTGTACTGTGCATCTGCATAACCTTGTTTGGCTGATTTTTTAATCCATTGATGAGCAACCTTTAAATCACGCTTAACACCAATTCCTAGATAATACATACTGCCTAAATAATACTGGGCTTTGGCATGATTTTGAATGGCCGATTGCCTTATTAAATCAATGCCTTTTTTGTCATTTTGATCAGTACCTTTGCCTTCAATATACATAAGGCCTAAGGCAGTTTTTGCTCCCAAATCACCCGCTTTATCTGCATGTGAAAAAACTTTAAAAGCTTTGTTATAATTTTGTTCAACACCGTTTCCATAATAGTATGCCTTAGCTTGATCATAAAAATCAGATTCAGCAAACAAGATGCCACTAAACAGCAAGAAAAATAAAGATAATAATTTCATAAATTAAATTGTATACAATAAATCAAGTTGAATGATTAATAGTCGATAAATATTTAAGATGCTTTGTTTTTATGTATCTCGCCCCATAAATAAAGTGATTTTAGTAGTGGCTTTAAACTTTGCCCATAAATTGTAAGAGAATATTCAACTTTTGGAGGAACAACTGGGTAAACCTCTCTATGTACTATCGCATCTCTCTCCAGCTCTCTTAGCTTTTGAATCAACATTTTTTGCGTAATTCTTGGCATTAATTTTTGCAATTCACCAAATCTTCTTGTTTCTGATAATAAATACCACAATATTAAAATTTTCCATTTTCCTGCCAAAATATCAATTGACGTCTCAACTGGACATTTTTCTAGCTCTGTATTTTCTTTATTATTCATTTTTTTATTTTTAAGTTTCAATAGTATCTAAAAGGTTAGTACCTTACAAAAAAGTAGGTTCTTACAATGATATACAGTTTAAGTTACAATGATAAATTATTTTAATAAAAGAGTAGAAGTAATGAAAGCTTTTGTAGTAGAAAAAATTGAAGAAAAAAAATTTACAGCGAGTATTAAAGAGATTGAAATTCCAGTTTTAACAGAGCATGAAGTCTTAATTAAAACTTTGTATTCCTCCCTAAATTACAAAGATGCCCTAAGCTCCAATGGTAATCCAGGTGTTACCACCGTTTTTCCACATGTGACTGGAATTGATGTTAGTGGTGTTGTTTCAGAATCCAAATCAGATTTATTTAATATTGGTGATGAAGTTTTAATCACCGGTTATGATCTTGGCATGAACACCAATGGTGGTCACAGTGAATATGTAAAAGCCCCAGATTCTTGGCTAATCAAAAAGCCAGATAACATTTCTTTAAGAGAGCTGATGATTTATGGAACGGCTGGGTTGACGGCGGCCTTAAGTGTTAATGAACTATTAAACAATGGAATTACAAGTGGTGAAATACTCGTCACAGGCGCTACTGGCGGTGTTGGTAGTATATCTGTTGCCATTCTGTCCAAACTTGGGTTTGATGTTATCGCACTTTCTGGGAAAGAAGACCAAATCGATTATCTAAAAAGTATTGGTGCCAAAGAAATTATTTTAAGAAAAGATTTTGATATTGAAAATAAAAGACCAATGGGTAGGGAAAGATTCTCAGGTGTGATAGACACAGTTGGTGGAAACATACTGGCTGAAGCTCTAAAGCAAATTAAGTATGATGGAGTTGCCACCTGTTGCGGATTGACTGCTTCGCCTGTATTTAACACTAATGTATTCCCTTTTATCTTAAGAGGTGTTAGATTGATTGGAATTGAATCAGTTGCAGCCTCATTAGCTAAAAAGACACAGGCTTGGGAGAAAATTGCCAGTGATTTTAAAATTAATACCTTAGAAAAATTAGTGAATGAAATATCTCTCAATGAAATTCAACAAGCTTATAAAGAAATATTAGCAGCAAAAGCAGTTGGAAGATATTTGGTCAAATTATGAGAGCAATTAGAATTAACCAGTATGGTGGTACAGAAACACTACAACTAAATCAAATTGATACGCCTAAGATTAATACAGATGATATTTTAATTAAAGTTAAATCGTCTTCAATTAATCCAGTTGATTGGAAAATAAGAGAAGGATATTTAAAGGATTTTATTCCATGTCAAATGCCCGTAATATTAGGTTTTGATGTGTCTGGTGTTGTCAGTGAAGTAGGATCTAAAGTCACTGATTTTAAAGTTGGTGATGAAGTTTTTAGTCGTCCTGATATTAGTCGTGATGGTGCATATGCTGATTATATTGCAGTAAAAGCCGATGAAGTTGCCTTCAAATCGTCTAAATTAAGTTTTGAACAGGCAGCAGCTTTACCCTTAGCGGGGATCACGGCTTGGCAATGTTTAGTCGATGTAGGTCAGCTGCAAGCAGGACAACGTGTATTAATTCATGCGGGCGCCGGAGGTGTCGGACATTTAGCTATACAAATAGCGAAAGCAAAAGGTGCAACTGTTATTGCCACAGCTTCAACAGCTAATCAAGAGTTACTCACTCAATTTGGTGCCGACCAAGCCGTTGATTATACTAAAGGAGTCTTACTCGAACAGGTAGAACCTGTTGATTTAGTTATCGATACAATTGGCGGAGAAGTGCAAAGCAACTCTTGGGCACTTTTAAAAGCAGGTGGAATGTTGGTTTCTATTGTCAATCCACCAAGCGAAGAGCTAGCAAAACAAAATAACGCTAAAGCTGCATTTGTTTTTATAGAGTCTAGTAGTCGCATATTACGGGAATTAAATAAGTTAGTTGAAAAAGATCAACTCCTACCATTTATTGAGCATCACTTTTCATTAGAGCAAATTACCGATGCACATTTGCAGAGCCAAACAGGACGAACAAGGGGGAAAATAATTATTAAAGTAAGCTAATACTTTTAAAACACCAAGTAGCTTTTACTTAGTGTTTTTTCTCCCGACCTATATATTCCTATTCTGTAAGATAAATTATAAAATAAGATTAGAAATGATCTTTTGACACTATGATTGTATATCAAATTGAGCTAAAATTAAAATTTTGTTTAATGTGAGAGAAACGGTGTAATTAAAATTTACTGAACTACTTACAAAAATTCCTGATACCCTTTATCGAGAATATCTTTGACAGCATTGACTAAATGCTACCCTCTTGAAATAATGGTAGTGCTGTTAAAAATATAATTGATATACTTAAAAAATCTAAATATATAAAGCATAAAAAATCATTAATCTTTAGTTATATTATAAAAAATTTAATGGAGTATTTTTTATAATTCTCTTGTCAACTTTAAACCACTCATTCTGCAATGTGGCATAGACCTCTTTAAAATCTATCTTAGTAGCAACATTACCATTATTATTTAATAAATCTGGAAGTTTTCCATGTATACCACCCTTTACCTTTCCTCCCATACAGAACATACATGAAGCCTCTCCATGGTCAGTACCTTTACTTCCATTTTCCAGAATTCTTCTACCAAATTCAGAATAGGTCATAATTAAAGCATCATTCCAAAGCCCATTAAATTTCAAATTTTTAATAAATTTATCCAGTGAATTGTTTAACTCTGTCAGGTTTTTTTTATGAATATCACTTTGGTTAGCATGAGTATCAAAGTTATTTATAGAAACCTTGAAAACTGGGATACTTACATTTGATTGCATTAAAGAGCTAACTTGCATTAATTGATCAGAGATGCCAACCCTTTCTTTTTTAATATGCTTTATTTCATCTAAATTTAGCTCGTTTTCTAATCTAAGCGCGACCTTTTTAATTAATTTTATGGAGTCTAATAGATGTTTTTGCGTGGGATCAGACAATAAATAGTTTGGAATTTTTAAACTTTTAGATCTTTTTAAAAAATTATTCAAATTTTTAACTTTAAGAAAGTTAGGACTTGATCCTTCAAATAAACCGGTGGATCCTGAAAATACCATTGCATCAATTAAATTATTAGAGGGATTCTTCTTAAATAATTCATATAACCAGCCATTAGCCTCTTTATCTCTTGATGCCGACTCCCAAATATCTAAACTTGTAAAATGAGATTTATTTGGGCTGTTGTATCCAACATTTTGAATAATTGACAAATCATCATCCTGATATAGCTTCTTAAGCGCAGGTAATGCTGGGTTAAGCCCTAACTCAGAATTTATCTTTAGAACTTTATCTACAGGGATTTGAAGAGTTGGTCTATTTTCATAATATAGCGGATCTTTGTAAGGAATGACAGTATTCAGTCCATCATTACCACCCTTTAGCTCTATGAGAATCAAATACTTTCTTTTAGTGTTAGACTCAATAGATAAAGCATTAGATGGATTTAAAAATGGGAAGACTGATAATAATTTTAAAAAATCTCTTCGTTGCATGTCAGCTACCTATTTAAAATTGAAACTATGATCCAATAATACAGACTTAAGCTTATTACGCAGGCTCTTGAGGCTCGTATTTGAGAATTTTATATCAATATTTTCTGGGATATTTTTACCTATTGCAAAGAATTGATATTTTTTATTTTCTGCCTTATCAATAGCTACTTGTAGCTCGCTTAAATTGTTCTTTGTCACTTTCTCAATGTATTTGACCAATAATCTTTTTCTCGAAATAATTAGATCAGAATTAATCCACCGCCTGCCTCCAAGCCAGCCATTTACATCTGGTGGATCGAATAATTTTTGACCTGAATTTTTCATTTGATTTCGCAGGCTAAAAATACTAGATGATGGGATGTGTAAGATAATTTTAGAACTTGCAATTAAATCAAAAGGAGATTTTACTAAATTATTACGATTCTTTGCACTCCAAAACTCTTCTGAATTCAAAATTTCAAAAACTAATGTCTTAATATCGTAATTTGAGTCATTAAACAATTTTGATAAAGAATTTAGCTTTTGTACACTCGGGTCTTCAGAAATAAATTCTCTCCATAACTTAAGTGTGATAAATTTTGAAGTATTAGGATGCTCTAAAATTAATTTTATAGCCTCATCCAATCCAAAGGTTGCCGATTTATTAAAGATTGTCATATAGGAACTATCTTTCCTTTTATGAGACAATTTCATTTTTTTTGTACTATAGTCATGATATAGCCCACTTAATGCTTTTGCCATATTTTTGACATCTTTTTCCGAATAATGCTCACCTTCTCCCATTGTGTACAATTCAAGTAATTCTCTAGCTAAGTTTTCATTTGGTTTTTTAGCTGTATTTTTCGTATTATCTAAAAATTGATGAATTGTAGGATTGTGCATTACCTCATAAAGTAAGTTTTTAAAACTACCTAAAGAGTTCCTCCTAAATATTTGATTTTGTTCTAGCATGTAAGGCGGTAAAACTTTTGAAGCTTTTGCTGCAAAATGTGAGTGCCAAAAGACAACCATTTTTTCTTGAAAAGCATTATTAGAGCTTAATATTTCACGATGCCACCAGTTAGAGTTTTTCTTTTTATCTTGTTTACGAAGCAACCTTAGTATTTCACGCTTCTCATTCTTAGATATAGCTTTAGATTTTAATTTAAGATAAAGATTATCATCAAACTCTGGAAGTTTGGTGACTGGTGCTGAATAACTACCAGAATCTATTATTAAATTTACCGCTTCTTCTCTAGTATGCTCTGAGTAATTATTTAAAATAAAATCAGCATTTGAGAATCCAGTTCTTGACCACAAATGTCTAGTATCTTCAATAATTAAGGCGTGTGTAAAAGTAGGAATAAAAAAAATGAATATGTATGATACAAATATTTTCATATTAATAATTCTACTCTTCTATGAAATTATTAGTTATTTATATTTAATAAAAAAAATATTTTAAGATGGTAGTCACGGTCAGATTTGAACTGACGACTTCCAGCATGTCATGCTGGCACTCTAACCAACTGAGTTACGCGACTATAAAGTTTGCTATCAACAGGTATCGATAACGAATTGGAAATTATACCCCCTTAAAAAGGGGAAAACACCTCACAAAGAGTTATTCAAATCACTAGAAACAGGTTTTAATCGTTTCCTGAATATTGCTGGCAGCCTCATATGGGTTATCAGCATTTTTAATAGGACGACCTACAACAATATAATCAGAGCCTGATTTGAAAGCTGTAGCCACATCAACCACACGTTTTTGATCGTCATCGTTGTCAACTGGACGAATACCTGGTGTAACAGCAATTAGCTTGTTGTTAACATATTGTCTTAAAAATGGCACTTCAAGACCGGAAGAAACTATACCGTCACAGCCTGCTTCAAAAGCGCGCTTGGCACGAGAAATAACTAAATCTTTCACATCACATTGAAAGCCTAAATCATCAAGATCACCACGGTCTAAACTTGTTAGTGCTGTTACTGCTAAAATTTTAAGGTCACCTTTATTTTCAGCTGCCCTCTCCATCAACCCTTGGTTTCCATGAATAGTGGCAAAAGTAGCACCCGTTTGACTAAGACGAGCGATCGTTCTGCCCACTGTTTCTGGTACATCAAAAAACTTAAGATCAACAAATACTTTCTTATCTTTTGCGATCAACCAATCTATTAATTGAAAATATTGGCCTGTCATTAGCATTTCCATGCCAATTTTATAAAAATTAACACTGTCATCAAGTTGATTAACCAAATCTTTAGCCTGACTAACTTCTGGCACATCTAATGCAAAGATAAGCCTATCTTCAAGTTTAATATCTTTCATGGTGGTTCCTATTTAAAAAATGCTGCCACCAGAATAGCCATTTTCATTAGCTTTTCTAATCCAGAGTTTTGATTGTTCAATATCCTTATCGACCGACTTCGCTAAGGCATAAAAAATGCCCAAATTATACTGTGCTTTTGCATATTCCTGGTTGGCCGATTTTTGGTACCACTCAAATGCCTTAGATAAATCCTTATCGATACCCAAGCCTAAATCATACGCCAGTGCTAATTCATATTGAGACTGTGCATCACCCTGTTCGGCAAATTGTCTAACCTGCTCAAAGGTTTTTTCTACTGCCATTTAATCATCGTGGAGAAATGTCAATATTTACTTTAACCGTGTCACCATATGGTTTATTTTTAGTCATGTAAGTAAATGTACGATTATCGTAATCATATTCAACACGATAATGACTCAAGCGCTCTTGTGACTCTGAGCGGTACTTAGTTTCACAAACCTCTTTACTAACCACTCTACCGGTCTTTGATTTAGCCAATTCATCATCATGAGCAATTGACGCACCCAACAAAGCACCAGCAACCGTCATTGCATCTTTACCACTTCCACCGCCAAATTGATTGCCAAGCAGTCCACCAAATAATCCACCTACAATTTCGTTCGTTGCAGAGCCATCGTCATCTCCTTGATAAAACTCCTTAATGTAGCAGTCTTGATACGGCTCTCGAATCGTGTGTGTTTTGTATATTTTATCCACTGAGGTAATTTTTGCCACATCTGAATAATTACCTGCATTTACCGTTTGTACGGCAACAAACAAAGGAATTAACATTATTGTATTTAGCTTCATATAACAACTCCATTTAGTAGTTTTATAGTAATATATATTCTACGCTTTTTGTTTATATTTATCTATGAATTCTCAGACATTATATTACGTATATGATCCAATGTGTTCTTGGTGTTGGGGTTTTGAAAAAACCTGGCTTCAGGTCAAAAAATCACTGCCGAAATCTATAACTATTAAATATATATTAGGTGGTTTGGCACCTGATAGTAAAGAAATTATGTCTGATGAAATGCGTCAATATATTCAAGCAAATTGGCTAAAAATTCAACAAACCATCCTAGGTACGCAATTTAATTTTGATTTTTGGAAACATTGCTCGATTATGAGATCAACCTACCCAGCTTGCAGAGCAGTTATAGCTGCTAAGAATCAAGGTTTTGAATATGAACTCATTATGATTAATGCCATTCAGAATGCCTACTACTTACAAGCAAAAAATCCATCTAAAGATTTGACGCTCATTGAGCTTGCACACTCTTTAAATTTAAATATTGAACAATTTACCCAAGATTTAAATTCGACAGTAACACACCAACAGTTGTTAAATGACATGGCACTTGCAAAATCTCTAAGGATAACCAGTTTTCCATCGCTATTACTCAGTGGCAATCAGGGATATAAACCAATTACTATTGATTACAATAATGCCAAACTAATTATTAACCAAATCTTAGCTTGAATAATTAGCTCACAACGTTGATAATAGCAACCTTGCCTTCGTAGCTCAGCTGGATAGAGCAGCCGCCTCCTAAGTGGCAGGTCAGTGGTTCGAATCCACTCGAGGGCACCAAATACTTCAGGATTCCGTCCGAAAACCATTACTAATACAACGTTTTACTTTTATATTATTTGGGGTGCGATACAGAACGTGGTACAAAAATTCATCTTATCTTATCACTAGATCTGAGATTTTCTACTATTACAGAAGAATTTCCAGGCATTTTTTTGCGTATTATTCTTTAACTAGAATTAGCTTTAAAACTAAATTCAAGTAATATTTTTTTTATTACCTACAATGATTACTTTTTAGACTGTTTATGCTTTTCTAGTAATCTCTTATGTAACACCTTAGTCATAGACTCTGGGTTACTAAAATGTACTCGCATACCAAAATCACTCTTATGTAGGTTCTCATTCTTCGGTACTATCCCGTTGTATAGTTTATCTTTAACTGTGAACATCTTCTCTCTCCTCATAATTTAATACACTACTAGTCTACACTTTTTTTATATCAAGTCATCAAGGTCCAGGGCAACCTTATTGGCAACTTATCTTGACTATGTCAATTTGGATTAAAGAGCGTAAGAATTACTATGGCAACAGTTTCATTAGAGTAATTGTAGACTTTTTTGATAGTCAATATTCAGAACCATAAAATATCACTATCAACATTAGTATGAAATTAACGATATTCTCTACTCTAAAAAATACATATTTATAGCTCCAAAAGCCAAAAAAATCTTTCTTTTATCGCAAAAATCTCTTAAAGCATCGATAAACCGAGTCAATTTCTAAAAATTTGAAAAATTTTAACAATGAGTGTTTTCTTAAGGTTTTATCAATAAAAAGTGAATTTTCACTAAGTTTTTATTGCTTTACTAAGGTGCAGGATTGAAAAATTTTAAATGAACGGCTTCAATGGCTTGTTCAATCTTTTCATTCCATTCAAAATTGACAGCTTCAATGTTTTCTTTAAGCTGATCCATATTACTAGCACCAATAATGGTGCTAGCGCAAAACCAACGTGAATAAGTAAATGCCAGTGCCAGTGTGGCTGTCGTAGTGCTTAGTTCTTCAGCTAAATTAGAATAAGCTTTAATAGCTGACCCGACACTTGGCTTTTCGTAGCGCTGTGCAAAGCCATCAAAGATATTAACTCGTCCTTGAGCTTTTGGATCGTTAATGTATTTGGCACTTAAATGTCCGAATGCCATAGGAGAGTATGCCAATAAAGGAACGTTTTCACGATAGCCCATTTCACGCATTGAGAAATCATAAGTACGGTTAATAAGGTTGTAAGCATTTTGCATACTAACCACTCGTGGTAAACCTTCTCGTTCAGAGGCGTTTAAAAACTGCATTAAACCCCAAGGCCACTCATTAGATAAGCCAATATGTCGGATCTTACCTTCTTTGACTAGTCCAGATAATGCTTCTAGCGTCTCAACAAAAGCTGTAAATTCTCGCTCATGCACTGGATCAAATAAATATTGACCAAACATAGGTGTGTTACGCTCTGGCCAATGCAGCTGATAAAGATCAATATAATCAGTCTGTAAGCGTTTTAAAGATCCTTCCACGGCATTGTTTAAGTTTGTACTATTAAATGCATGTTCACCATCACGAACCCAAGGCATTCCTCGCGAACTTCCGGCAGCTTTAGTGGCTAAAATAATTTTATCACGAGGCTTACTTTTTACCCAATTACCAACAATAATTTCAGTGGAATAAGCAGTATTTTCACGTGGCGGAACTGGGTACATTTCAGCTGTATCAATAAAGTTTATCCCTTGACCCATTGCATAGTCAAGCTGTTGATGTGCTTCTTGTTGTGAGTTTTGCTGTCCAAAAGTCATGGTGCCCATGCAAATATTAGACACCATTAAATCGCTACTTCCAAGCTGGGTATATTTGATCATTATTTGAATATGTTTATAAAGTGCAATATATTAACATGATAAGCGAGATTCAAACTGCACGGTTGAATGTATACTGACATTTGAATTTAATTAGTCAAAGACTCTGTGAACAACATCAATTTACTTGATAAAAATAACAACTTCAATATCTTATTAGCAGGCATTATAGGCTTGTTTATTGGTATAGGCGTAGCTCGATTTGCTTACACATCATTACTCCCATCTATGCTGGATGACAAAACTCTGTCGCTTACTTTTTCTGGCGTTTTGGCCTCCATTAATTACGTTGGTTATTTACTGGGTGCCTTATTTGCAGTTTTTATCAAAGACATCAATACGAAGGTTAAATGCTTTAGGCTAGGACTGGTTTTATGTGTTGTTTCCACCGCCATGATGGGTGTTGCTACTCAAGATATATGGCTAATAGTTAGTAGAATCATTGCAGGCTTTGGTGGTGCTATGGCCTTGGTAGTTGGTGCGGCAATTGTTATGGTGAAGCTTAACTTTAAAGATAAAACTAAAGCGATGGGGGTTTATTTTTCTGGCATTGCTATTGCGTTAGCAGTATCAGATATTATTGCCAGATTCGTTTTAACCATTGATACTTGGCAAGTTTCTTGGCTAGCCTTGGCTTTTAGTGCTGCATTGGTTGCACCCTATTCTTGGTATATTTTATCGACTGATCAAAAAATACAAACCAATAACACTAATCACTCTCTAGACAAAAATTTATTCTCTAGTTTTGTAATCATTCTGATTGTGGCTTATTTTACTGCAGGCGTTGGTATGGTTGTCCAAGGCACCTTCCTACCTACTATTATTCAGTCCTTACCAGGGTTGGAATATTTTGCTGGGTTTACTTGGTTATTAGTGGGTTTGGCTGGCATACCCTCTTCGATAATCTGGATGCATTTGGCGCACAAATATGGCAATGTAAATATTATTATAATTGCTATGAGTATTCAAATTATCGGGATTTTGATTCCTACTCTCAGTAGCAACCTTTATCTTAATTTATTATCGGGTATTTTATACGGTGGAACATTTGTAGGATTGGTGGCGCTATTTATGCATTTAGGTGGCAAACTTGCTGGCAAAAATCCAGTCATGCTAATGGGTGCGCTTACTACTGCTTACGGCATAGGACAAGTTACTGCGCCTTTATATGCTGTAAACTTAACAGAGCAATCAGGTAACTATAATCAAGCATTGTACGTTACCGCTATAATTGTATTTAGCGGAGTGCTTATGCTACTGTCAACTAAAATATTCAACATTAAACATCTACACCCTTAGCTTTAATCGTACAATAAGAAATTAACAATTCAAAAAGGGTTAAATTATGAACTCTAAACTTAACGAAAAAGCTCTGGCGATCTCTTTAGGGGTTTTATGGTCGTTAGCAATTTTATCTTTATCAATTATTGCCATGATGTCTGAGAATTATCTACATAATGTTGTTGCATTCTTTTCAAGTATTTATCTTGGCTACTCATTAAGTTTTACTGGTATTTTAATTGGTATGGTATGGGCATTTATTGATGCTGCGATTGGCGGCTGGTTCTTAGCATGGCTATATAATAAACTGGCGAAATAAAGCTCTAGATGAGTACTTCCTAAAACCTTAAGCCCTTGACCATAGGTGTATTTTATTTTTTTGAGTTAATCAATACTTGAACGAAAAAAAGCTTCACCAAAAAGTAAAGCTTTCATTAAAACATTCTGATTATATTAAGCAAAATATAAATTCATATCTGCGCCCAGCTCCTTTACTGAAATAGTTCTATCAACTTCCTGCTCAAGATCTGTAATAGGCTTTTCCAATACAGAAACAATATGCTCATGAGTATGCTGATGTTCAATATTAGTATTTGTCATATCAAGACAATGTTTAATTGACTGCAACTCTTCAAGTAGATTCTCTTTACCTATTTCCATAACATTTCTTCTTTTTATAAAACTTCACATTAATTATATAACTAATTTATTGTACAAAAAATAATTTATTGTACAACAGATATAAGAATTTACAAAAATAGAGTATTATTTAAATATATATATATTCTTTATAAGAAAAATATGAAAAATAAAATTATTACTTTATTGTTGTTTATATTAAGCTCTACAAGCTCTGCATTATCAATTGGAGACTACGCTCCAAATTTTTCACTTCCAGATCAAAATGGTGAATTTAAATCACTAAAACAGCATCGCAATAACTGGGTTATTATTTATTTTTATCCAATGGATGATACGCCTGGGTGCACAACAGAGGCTTGCAGCTTTAGAGATGCAACTGATTTTATTATTGCTAAGAACGCAGTAATATATGGCGTTAGTGTTGATAGCGTAGAGTCACATAAAAAGTTTTCTAAAAAATATACTTTACCTTTTTCTTTATTATCAGATATTAATGGAGAAGTATCTAAAAATTATGACTCTTTAAGAAGTTTTTTAACTTGGAAAGTTGCCATTAGGAATACTTTTATTATTAATCCAGCTGGCATAATTGTTAAAAAATATACTGGTGTTAATCCTAAAAAACATGCACAAGAAGTTCTAAAAGATTTAATGATCCTTCAATCAAACAATTAAAGAAAGGTATTAACTTATCATGCTCAATTTTAGCTTCGTCTAAACATCTTGTAGATATTTATACATTAAGCTTTATAAATTTTTACTAACATAGTTGTATAACAAACAAATGAAATAAGCCTCTAGCTAGGTATAATCAAATTTATATTAAAAACGTAGGTTATCTACATGTCGGGCAACTCTTTTGGAAAATTATTTACAATAACCACTGCGGGTGAATCTCATGGTGAGGCATTGGTGGGCATTGTTGATGGTTGCCCGCCTGGCATGGACTTATGTGAAGGCGATCTTCAAGGGGATCTTGATTTAAGAAAGCCTGGTACTTCTCGCCATACTACGCAGCGCCGAGAAGAAGACTTAGTCAAAATATTAGCAGGTACTTTCGAAGGTAAAACTACGGGCATGCCGATCGCACTAATTATTCAAAGCACCGATCAACGTTCGAAAGATTATGGCAATATTGCCAATACCTTTCGCCCAGGTCATGCTGATTACACATATGATCAAAAATATGGCTTTAGAGATTATCGTGGTGGCGGTCGCTCGTCTGCTCGAGAAACTGCTATGCGAGTTGCCTGTGGCGGTATCGCTAAAAAATATCTAAAAGAAACACAGGGTATTGAAATTAAAGGCTACTTAAAGCAACTTGGTCCTATTGAAGCTGAAACTCTTGATTGGTCTGAAGTTCATAACAATCCATTCTTTTGCCCTGATGCTAGCAAAATTATAGAGCTAGAAAATTACATGGATTCATTAAGAAAATCTGGCGACTCTATTGGTGCTCGCATTAACATAGTAGCTACAAATATGCCAGTCGGACTAGGTGAACCTATCTTTGATCGATTAGAAGCAGATGTTGCCCATGGGATGATGAGTATTAACGCAGTTAAAGCTGTTGAAATTGGGGCAGGGTTTGAATCAGTTACTCAAAAAGGTACTGAGCATCGTGATGCTATTAGTATTGATGGTTTTAAATCTAACCATGCAGGTGGTATGCTTGGTGGCATTAGCTCGGGACAAGACTTACTGGTATCTATAGCACTTAAGCCAACTTCAAGCTTACGCTTACCTATTGAAAGTATCGACAAAGAAGGTAATCCGATTGAAGTTATCACCAAAGGTCGCCATGATCCTTGTGTTGGCATTCGCGCCACCCCTATTGCTGAAGCCATGCTTGCAATAACAGTTATGGATCATGTGATGCGGCATCGTGCACAAAATGCTGATGTTAAATCTGCAACACCTGTTGTACCTGGCTCTATTTTATAGTCACTACTTACTTTAAATTTACTTACAAGGAAAAAAATGTTGTTTTCATTGATTAATAAATACGCCCCTATTAATGCCAAGAATGATTTTTTATCAGGCTTAACAGTTGCCCTGGCACTTGTGCCTGAAGCGGTCGCTTTTGCTTTATTAGCAGGTGTCGATCCATTAGTTGGCTTATATGCTGCTTTTACTATTGGCTTAGTTACTTCAATTATTGGTGGACGACCTGGCATGATTTCTGGTGCAACTGGCGCAATCGCTGTTGTTATTGGAACACTCGTTGCCCAGCATGGCGTTGAGTATTTATTCGCAGCAGTTATTATGACTGGCTTTATTCAAATTGCGTTTGGTGTCTTGAAAATGGGTAAATTTATTCGCCTTGTTCCCTATCCAGTTTTTCTAGGCTTTGTTAATGGCTTAGCTTTGGTTATTTTTATTGCACAAATCAAGCAATTCAAAATTGGAGATGACTGGATTACCGGGACGCCACTCGTTATTATGCTTGTCATTATTGCTGGCACCATGGCCATCATTCATTTCTTACCTAGATTCACCAAAATCTTACCTTCTACATTAGCAGCCATTATTATTGGAAGTGTTGCAGCTATTTGGATGGGTTTAGATACAAGAACAGTTGGTGATATAGCTTCAATTAAAGGTGGTCTACCTATTTTCCATATTCCGGATGTTGGTGGTCTAAGTTGGGAAATGATTGAAATTGTCTTTCCATATGCGATTGTCATGGCGCTTGTTGGCTTGATTGAAAGCCTACTAACACTTAACTTAATTGACGACTTAACTGAAACAGTCGGACAACCCAATAAAGAATCTATCGCTCAAGGTGTTGCTAACTCAGTAACAGGCTTGTTCGGCGGTATGGGTGGTTGTGCCATGGTTGGACAAAGTTTAATCAATATCAAATCTGGTGGACGTGGCCGACTTTCAGGCATTATTGCTGCTCTTGTGCTGCTTATGTTTATTCTATTTTTATCTGAATATATTGAGATGATTCCAATTGCAGTCCTCATTGGGGTAATGTTTATGGTGGTGATCGGTACCTTTGAATGGTGCACTATCCGTCTATTCGGAAAAGTGCCAATTCCGGATGTTATTACCGGCATGTCAGTTGCTATTATTACTGTACTTACTGATAACTTGGCGTTAGCTGTTATTGTTGGTATTATTATGTCAGCGCTGACTTTTGCTTGGGAATCTTCAAGCAAGATTCATGCTGAAAAGACAATCAATGAAGATGGTATTACAAGTTATAAACTTAACGGCTCTTTATTTTTTGGATCTATAGATAGCTTTCATGCACTATTTTCACCAGCTGAAGATACAAACGATATTTATATAGATTTTAACAACTCAAAAGTGATGGACCATTCAGCCATTAAAGCAATTGATAAGCTTGCAGTTCGTTATAAAAAAATCGGTAAAACACTTCATCTTCAACATATGAGTGCTGAATGTCGTTTACTATTAAAAACAGCCAGAAACTTGGTTGAAGTGAATATCCTAGAAGACCCAAAATATCATGTGGCTGACGACAAACTATCTTAGTAAACTCTATCAACTAAGGTCCATTGCTCCTTGATAAATATTGTTATTTACTTTATATTAGTTATTATAATTTCATTTATTATCTGGGAGAGGTATAAGAAATACATTACTAGTCGCACTACTGGTGTTGAGCGGCATTACAATAGCCAATCAATCATTCCAAAATGCATTCTTTAATAGTAGCGTTTGGTCGAACTTTAACAGGTAATTTCAACAATTTGACAATGAAATGCATGCTTCGCAAAATCAAGATATTTTTGGTGCACAGACCAAACGATATTTTAATACTCAGACCAATCACTACATAATTGAAGTTGAAGTGAATGGCTTGACTAAAAAAAATCTAGACATTACCAGCAAAGATGGCATGATTCATATTAACGGCTATGTGCAAAAATCTGAGCAAACAGAAAATAGCATCTATAACGCTTCCAATAAATTCTTACAATCTTACTCATTACCAAGAGGTGCAGATACGAATAATATCAATGCAGAATTTAAAGACAACTGCGTGATTATTTCTATTCCAAAGCTAGCTAAAGTCACAAGCCTGGTGAATAAAATAGCTATTCAATAAGGTGCTATTTCCCTTTTTCGTCGCCCCAAAGCAACTTGTGCATTTGCACTTGCATACGCACATTAAGTTGAGCTTCAAGAATCCAATCGGCTAATTGAGTTGGTGTTATTTGATCAAACACAGGGGAGAATAAAACGCCAGCTTGAGTTGGGTATTTACTTAGAATATCAACACTCCAATCAAAATCATGGCGCGATCCAATGACAAATTTAAGCTGATCTTTTGCTTGAAGTTTTGCAACATTGCTGTATAAGTTTTTATCCACTTCATTTGAACAAGGTGTCTTAATATCCATCACAATAGAAATCCCTGGATTAATCTGTTCAATATCAATACTGCCACTAGTTTCTAATGAGACTTTATAGTTATTTTTAATCAAAGTATCTAATAAAATATAACAATTAATTTGCGCCAACGGCTCACCGCCTGTCACACAAACATATTGAGTGTTGTATTGGCCAACTTCAGCCATAATTGTATCGATACTAATTAGGTTGTTGCCTTTAAAAGCATACTCAGTATCGCAATAAGTACAGCGCAGTGGGCAACCTGTTAGGCGAATAAAGATACTAGGCAGGCCCACTTCTCTAGCCTCGCCTTGTAGTGAATAGAAAATTTCAGTAATGTTTAAATCGGTATTCATAAGGCTGTTTTAAATTGAGAGTCTTTTAAGTTTTTTATTTGATTACGGACATCAGCAGCGCGTTCAAATTCTAAGTCACTTGCTAGTTTATACATCTGCTTTTCTAATGATTTAATTTCTTTAGCAAGTTGTACGGGAGACAATTGAACCAATATCTGTTCACCCGTATCCTCATCTGTTTCTATGCTGGTTAGGTCGGTTTCTAAAATATTAATAATGGGCTTTATAATACCTCTAGGAGTGATATTATTCTCCTCATTATGTTTCTGCTGTTTTTCACGTCTTCTATTTGTCTCATCCATGGCTTTTTTCATCGACTTGGTGATTCGATCAGCATATAAGATTGCCTTACCATTAACATTTCTAGCCGCTCTACCCATGGTTTGAATCAGCGATCTTTCAGAGCGTAAAAACCCTTCTTTATCTGCATCCAATATCGCCACTAAAGACACCTCAGGTATGTCTAATCCCTCTCTGAGTAAGTTAATACCAACTAAGACATCAAATACACCAAGACGTAAATCACGAATAATTTCTACACGCTCAACTGTATCAATATCAGAGTGTAGATATCGAACTTTAACCCCATGCTCATTTAAATATTCACTAAGCTGTTCAGACATCTTTTTGGTCAATGTAGTCACTAAAACTCGATCACCTACTTTAACACGCTTGTTAATTTGGCTAAGTAGATCATCCACTTGGGTACCAACTGGCCTCACCTCAATTTCAGGATCCAATAGTCCAGTTGGGCGAACCAGCTGCTCTGCAATAGTAGTAGAAACATCAAGCTCATATTGTGCAGGGGTCGCCGATACTAAAATACACTGATGAATACGCTCTTCAAATTCGTTGTACTTTAGTGGACGATTATCCAGCGCAGAAGGCAGGCGAAATCCAAATTCTACTAGGGTTGTTTTACGCGCCCTATCACCTTTATACATGCCACCAATTTGGCTAACTGTAACGTGTGACTCATCCAAAATGACTAAGGAATTTTCAGGCAAATAATCTAGTAAAGTAGGTGGTGGATCGCTTGGCTTACGCGAAGACAAGTAACGTGAGTAATTTTCAATACCATTACAATATCCCAGCTCACGCATCATTTCAATATCCATATGCACGCGCTGAGTAAGGCGCTGCTCTTCCACAAGCTTATTTAAAGATAGCAACGCCCCACGACGATCTTTAAGCTCAGCCTTGATATCATCTAGCATATTTAAGATCTTAGATTTTGGCGTCACATAATGCGTTTGAGGATAAACAGTAATACGTTGTAATGACTTCAGTCTTTCACCTGTTAAAGGATCAAACCAATACAATCTTTCAATTTCTTCATCAAACATTTCAACACGCAATGCTCGTTCTTCAGAGTCTGCTGGAAAAATATCAATCACTTCACCTTTAACTCTAAAACTCCCTCTAAGCAAGGTCACATCATTACGTGTATATTGCATTTGCGTAAGTCGAGATAATATTTCTCTTTGATTAGAAATCTCACCGACACTTAAATGTAATAACATCGACATGTAGCTTTCAGGGTCACCTAAGCCATAAATAGCTGAAACGCTAGCAATAATGATTACATCATCACGCTCTAGAAGAGATTTGGTAGCAGATAGACGCATCTGCTCAATTTGCTCATTAATTGATGAGTCTTTTTCAATAAATGTATCAGAGGCAGGCACATAAGCCTCAGGCTGATAATAATCATAATATGAAACAAAATATTCCACCGCATTATTCGGGAAAAATTCTTTCATTTCTGCGTACAGCTGGGCAGCTAAAGTCTTGTTAGGCGCCATAATAAGGCTGGGACGCTGGGTTTGTTTGATCACGTTAGCCAAGGTAAAAGTCTTACCTGAGCCTGTAACACCTAGCAAGGTCTGAAATTTCTCACCCGCATTTACACCATCAACCAGCGCCTTGATAGCACCGGGCTGGTCTCCACTTGGAGAAAATTTAGATTCTAGTTGAAATTTCTTACCCACTACTTGTATTTTTTCATTAACATAAACCCTCAATTTTAATCTATTTCTTATAAAAAATCATGCCAGAGTTCCTTTCTAAAAGAGTTCAAAAAGTTAAGCCTTCAGCCACTCTTGTAGTCACTGCAAAAGCCAATGAATTAAAGTCTCAGGGTATTCAAATTGTACCAATGGGATCGGGTGAACCAGATTTCGATACGCCGATTAATATCCAGAAAGCCGCTATTGAAGCTATCCATAATGGTCAAACTCGATACACTGCAGTTGATGGTACACCCGCTTTAAAACAAGCTATTATTGATAAATTTAAACGTCAGAATAATCTGGACTATACAGATACGCAGGTGATGGCATCTTCAGGTGGTAAGCAGGTTTTTTATAATTTGTGTCAAGCTGTACTTGACAAGGGTGATGAAGTTATCATTCCTTCCCCTTATTGGGTGAGCTACCCTGATATGGTGATTTTGGCTGATGCCACACCAATCGTGGTGGAAACTGGCTTAGAGCAAGATTTTAAAATCACCCCTAAACAATTAGAGCAAAGTATTACTGATAAAACCAAACTTTTTATTATTAATAGCCCTTCCAATCCTACCGGTGCAGTTTATTCAAAAAACGAACTACAAGCTCTAGCAGATGTACTGATTAACCATCCCAAAGTACTTGTTATTACCGATGACATCTATGAGCATGTTCGCTGGGGAAATGTCGACTTTATTAATATTGTGATGGCAGAGCCTAAATTAAAAGATCGAACTATTATTCTTAATGGTGTCTCTAAAGGTTACGCCATGACAGGCTGGCGTATTGGTTATGGTGCAGGCCCGGAAGCTATCATTAAGGCCATGAAAAAGATTCAAGGTCAATCAACCTCTAATCCTTGTTCTATTGCACAAGCGGCAGCCTTAGAGGCGCTAAATGGCGATCAAAGTATTATTGATACAATGGTTAGCGCATTTGAAGAGCGTCATGAATACATTGTGAACGCTCTAAATGCTATTGATGGTGTTGAATGCCCAAGATCTCAAGGTGCTTTTTATTCTTTTCCAAGAGTTGAAGGCTTGATCAAACGCCTAGGCCTGAAGGATGATGTAGAGTTTTCTACCTATTGCCTAGAAAAACTTAATATTGCACTAGTACCTGGCTCTGCCTTTGGCGCATCAGGCTACGTGAGATTTTCATTTGCCACTAGCATGGATAACATTAAACAAGCGGTAGAAAAGTTAGCTAGCGTTTAATTAATTAGTAAGCAAAAAAACCTCCACAGATGAATATCTATGGAGGTTTTTTTATAAAAGGCTCTTTTAGTTATTTATCATTAAAAGGTGGTGCCAATTATTTAATGATCTTATGTTAAGGCTTCTTTTATGTCTCTTCTATCTAAATAAGCCGTGCTATTTTTCATTTCATTCACTAGATCTTTGTGTTGCATTGGTACAATAAAAGAATCATCAGTAACCAAACAAGGGATCTCTTTCTTAGTAAGCTCCATGATCACTTCAAAAGCTATATCTGAACCCCAACAGCTAATAAAATCACCATAGATGTTGCCTTTATTGAAGTGACTAATCACCAAAGAATGTTTATCTAAAATAGCTTGAGCTATATCTGTCGGCTTCGTATTTCTTTTAAATTCAATATACTCATCATGTTTTTTAACATCTCCTTCTTTAGGATTTTCAACTTCCAAGGCTTTTTTCTTATAAAAGTTTAAAACCGAATGAGCGGCACCTTTAGGTGTTTTACTGCTTTGCATAAAAGATGAGAAACTCTTGACTATATGCATAGGCACAACCACCTCATCTACTGTTATAAAATAAGGATCATCCTTATGAGGATATGCCGCTCCAGTAATTACTTGATACATAGAATTAAGGTTGGTCGCATCTATATCTATCTCAATAGTAGGCTCGCCATTAATAGTCACATTCTCTTTAAATTTTGATGAAAGATTCATCCATGGCGCTGTTATCTTGCCACCAAAGGCAAATTCCATATTTTCATGAGTTGATTGTTGCTCAATAAATTCTCTTTGAACGGTGAACTTCTTAAAAACTTTGTTTTCACTGCCATCATCATTCAATAAAGCAATTCTACAGCCATTTAAAAGTTGATCATATTGCCTTAATCGTTCACCTAGCCATTTTGAATACTTGGTGTCTTTAAAATCAACATAAACGGTGCGACCATTTTGATTTCTAGCCTCTCTAAGAGATATGTAAGAACCGACTGTTTTATCAATTGAGTTATCCGACCAACCAGTATCCTTAAACCACTGAATAAGCTTATCAGTAGACTCCATGGTGGTCATTGTACCTTCACTAGGATTACCTATCAATTGTACAATATATCCTGCAATTTTTAACTTATCCAAAGAGTTATTGATAGCGCCACATTCTATGTTCAATGGATTGTATTTCACGCCACCTAAAGACTGAATTCTACGAGAAACAACGACCTTATTTTTGCCATGAACATATAGGTTACATAAAAGCATTCTAAGGCCCTTCTTTTGGTGTCTATCTTGAAGGTCAATTTGTTTTCCCAGACTATGCGCAAGCTGCTCTAGATGAGGCGTGGTAACGTGTAAAAATAGGTCTAGTTTTGACATGTAGGGCATAATTTTTTTTAATTAAAAAGGATACATGATAGCTTATTTACTATCACTCACTTTTTTTACAGGCATATGGTTTAATAATCGTAAAACTCATTTTTAAACCCTTTTGATTGTTAATTTTTTAATAACTAGTACAGCTAAATTTACCATCCCATCGCTCTTGGCAGCTTTTTGATAGGGGTGTTTCATTAAATTTTTCATTCGTATCATACTACTTTAAATCCCTAATATTCTAAAAGAGAGAGCTTTCTGCTAAAGCTTTACTAATACAACCAATAGGTACTCCAGTAATTACATTACTTTTTAGAGATAGAGACCTACTGGTAAGCTCATGATTGAGCCATTGAGCTGTGCGATGCTCCGGATAGCGTAATTGAAAAATTTGCATCCAAGATGAATAAAACGAAATACTATCTAAATTTGAATTGAATTCTTGACGACCGTTGCTAGCTTGGCTATTATGCCTCTTTTTAGCCCATGGCTCAATGATAGAATGATCCAAATAAGCATCATTAAAGAGCTCTACTGCCTTTAGTAATTTTTTTTCAAGATTGTCAGGGATTTTAACATTTGCAATCTTTGCTATCTCTAATATGATAAAGGCTTCACCCAGTGAATTAGAATGGTACCAAAGAGCTCTATTGCCCCTAGTTGTCCTATCTTTCATGCTGCCATCAGAAAAACTCCATTCATCTAAACCCTGAACCATATTTTTAATAAGAGATTTGTAATCTTTGTTGAGACTATGCTTGATGGAAATATTTGGAAAGTACCAACCTGCAGAATTACCAAAGTAAAAATCTCTGGAATTTTTAATACGGGAATAAAAGCCCTCAAACCAACCTAAAATCACTTTGTGATTGTCATCCTCAGGCTTATAGTCGGCATAGAAAAGCTTATATAAATAGTTTAAAGATAAGACAGTCTCTAAAGCTACAGTTGCATCTTTGATTGGTGCTATATCCTGACCATCCGGGTCGCTCCACTCTCCCTCGCATGCTGGAAGCACCCCCCCTTGTGGCCTATTAGAATAGCATTGCATTGTCGCTGATAAAGCATCTTTAGACGCCCAATAGTATAATTTATCAAAGAGTTTCTCTTTCAAAGCTTGATCATCTGAAACTATAGCATAGGTGGATGCTTCCAAATACTTGATTAGAACTTCTCTGCTATAGACGCCTTCAACTTTTTTCCAGTTATCCATTTTAGAGTTGTACCCCTTAATCCTAGGAGCTAGATCTTTGTTAATTTCTTGCCAATTAGGTGAAAATCCTTTATAACCGCAAGAGCTTATTCTGTCTTCTCTAGGCAGATTTAGAAAGTCATTGAAGTCTTTATCTGAAACAAATATGCTTTTATTGAGAGGTAGATCTGAGCTAGAGTCTTTTGTATTACTTGTATTATTAATATCACCACAGTTGTATATAAAGTAACTACGGTCCGCAGAAATACTCTTAACTGGCTCAATACCATCAGAACATGGGCCAGCAAAACTTTGAGCTGAGAAAAAGAATATAATTAAAAGTGGGATAAGTTTTTTCATTTAAACAATATTGAAGCTATTTTATTAAAAGAAGATAGGCCCTGATCACTTCCATCAAAACTACTAAGAACTAGAAAATCAGCCTCATTAGCGATTCTTTTAGCTTCTTCATTATTCAGTCTATCAGCATCCCAACAAGTATTAATTGTAATTGGATTAATATCAAGTTCTAACAGAAGCTCATTAGCGCCCAATAGAGTCTTTTGATTCTTTATGCCGAGCTTATGGCCGCCGACTTTTGAATGACCTGTTTTAAACATAGTATAAAAATAGTAGTTATTTAGTGAAATTCTACTACAAACCCTTTAGATAAAAGATGCAAGTTTAGACATCAAAAAATACAATTGAAAGCCTGTTTTATATACTAGGGATAGTATATTAATATTAATACAACTACACTAACAATTGAGCCCCCTGACATATAAAGTCTGTGAGAATATTAGACATGTTATGAAAGTGTGCGCCCGACACTTATAAATCAGACGAAAAAAAACCCACATTTCTGCAGGTTCTGATATAAAAAGCTTACGTGACGCCATTATTAATGTGGCTCCTCGAGGAGGGCTCGAACCTCCGACAAACGGATTAACAGTCCGTTGCTCTACCAGCTGAGCTATCGAGGAATAAAATTGAAATTATAACGGCTTTTTAAATTGAGTCAATCTAAAAGGCTGTTATTTTGTGTATTTATTTATATTTAGCTGATGCAGGAAAACCGTTACCAGTAGTGGGCAAATAGCCTAAAAAAAGGTGCAAAGCACCCTTTCTTAACTATTAACTGTGTAAGTTAATTAATTATTGAGCTGCTGCTGGAGCTTGATTACGTAAATCTGCTGCAGAATGAGCTTGACCATCTGCATAACCTTTAGCATATGCATGAGCAATACCATTAGCAAAACCATCAGCTGCGCCTTTAGCGTATGCAGCAGCAATAACTTTAGCATCAGCATCAGCATCAGCAGCATACTGACCGTCAGTTGTTGCATTAGACATATTTTTTGTAGAATTTTTATTGTCGTAATAGAAACCCCAATCAGAATCGTTGTTCATGTCGTTGTTGTTAGCGAATGGAGCAAAGTTTTGAGAGCCATTGAAAGGACCCATGTTCTGGCCGCCAGTAAATGGACCCCAGTTGTTGCCACCATTGAAAGGACCCATGTTTGAACCACCTTCAAAAGGACCGAAGTTATACATGCCATTGCTGTTACCATAACCGTTATTGCCACCATTGTAACCAAAGAAAGCTGAAGCAGAAGTTGCTACTAATAATGTTGCAATTGCAAATGAAACTGTTTTTACCAATGTTTTCATATTAATCTCCATTAAATTAAAGTGCACAAAAATTAGTAAAAAAAATACTAATATATCAATATATTATAACAAAATTAACTATGATATAGAGTCAATTAGCGCGTCACCAAACTCTGTTGTTGATAACAAAGTAGCACCAGACATTAATCGCTTTAGATCGTAGGTAACTGTTTTGTTTTGAATAACAACCGACATAGCTTCTAAAATTTTATCTGCAGCTTCAACCCAGCCTATATGTCTAAGCATCATTTCTGCAGATAGAATAATAGAACCTGGGTTAACTTTGTTTAAACCGGCATATTTTGGCGCTGTACCGTGGGTTGCCTCAAATACGGCAGTTGTATCTGATAAATTAGCACCAGGCGCAATACCGATACCACCAACCTGAGCTGCAAGCGCATCTGATATGTAATCACCATTTAAATTTAGTGTTGCGATGACTGAATACTCTTCAGGGCGTAATAAGATTTGTTGCAAGAAGGCATCAGCAATAACATCTTTAACAGTAATAATAGTGCCTGTTGTTGGATTTGTAAATTCACACCATGGTCCATCATCTATCACTTTGGCACCAAACTCTTCTTGAGCCATCTGATAACCCCAATCTCTAAAACCACCTTCGGTGAATTTCATGATGTTGCCTTTATGCACAAGCGTGACAGAATCTTTGTTGTTATCAATAGCATATTGAATAGCGGCGCAAACTAAGCGATCTGTACCCTCTTTAGAAACTGGCTTAATACCAATGCCTGAAGTTTCTGGAAATCGAATTTTAGTTGTTCCCATTTCATTTTGCAAAAAATCGATTAGTTTTTTAACTTCTTTTGTGCCTGCTTGATATTCAATACCCGCATAAATGTCTTCAGAGTTTTCTCTAAAAATCACCATGTCTACTTTCTCAGGGGCTTTAACGGGTGTTGGTGTACCTGTAAAGTATTGCACAGGACGCTGACAAATAAATAAATCAAGCTCTTGACGAATGGCAACATTTAAAGAACGCATGCCGCCGCCAACTGGTGTGGTTAATGGGCCTTTAATAGAGACAACAAACTCTTGAATGGCATCAATTGTTTCTTGAGGTAAGTATTCACCATAAATATTATTCGCTTTTTCGCCAGCATAAACATCCATCCATTTAATAGATCTTTCACCATTGTAGGTTTTCTGAATAGTATTATCAATGACTTTCTTCATTACTGGAGAAACGTCACCACCAATACCATCACCTTCAATATAAGTAATAATTGGATGATTAGGAACCTTGATAGTACCGTTGACAAAAGTAATTTTTTCGCCGTTTTCTGGCACTTGAATATGTTGATAGCTCATTGGTATTCTCGGGTTTTTTGTTAAATAAGTAAGCGTAGTATTTTAGCATCCTCAAGGTTCGAGTAGTATTTTTCGCGCGTATCAATCAATTCGAAACCATATTTTTGATAAAAGTGGATAGCTGATACATTAGAAACTCTAACTTCTAACATAATAGAGCGAACCTTATCTTGGTCTAAATGTTGCAATAGATCATCTAATAGCTCCCTACCTAGTCCTTGTTGCTGAAACTGAGGAATGATAGCAATGGTTAAAATATCTATAAGGTCTATTGAGTTTAAGGTGAGTAAATAACCTGCAATTTGTTCATCATACGAAATTAATCGCACACTAATGCTTGGATTTTGAAATGAATCAAGGAGTTTTTTCTGACTCCAGGGTGAAGAAAATACGCGATTTTCAATCGCTAAAATTGCTTCTAGATCTTTTTTTGTTGCCTCTCTAAAGGAAGTATTGATAGGCTTTGTTATCAGTTTCGTTTTGGTAGAAAAATCCTAGCTCGTCAAAGCTCTGCTCCAATTGAGTGACATCTTGGGCTTGTAGGCCAATTAATACACGACCAAAATCAGCACCATGATTGCGATAATGGAATAAAGAGATGTTCCAATGACTACCCACTTTCTTTAAGAAATCTAGCAATGCGCCTGGACGCTCTGGAAATTCAAATCGGTATAACACTTCATCCTCGCAGTTACTGCGCCCGCCAACCATATATCGAATATGGGTTTTGGCGATAGAATTATCACTCATGTCTAATACGTCAAATGTGTTTGACAAACGATCTAATAATACTTGTTTTTCTTTCAGGCCTTCGTTGAGTGAAATACCCACAAAAATTCGCGCTTGGGCATCGGAACCATAACGATAGTTAAATTCAGTAATTGAATGATCTTTTAACATTTCGCAAAATTTCAAAAAACTGCCTGGTTTTTCATCAATGGTGACTGCGATAATGGCTTCGTTGTTCTCACCAATATCAGCACGTTCTGAAATGTAGCGTAATCTATCAAAGTTAACATTTGCGCCAGATACTATCGAAACTAAATTTTCATTTTTTAAATCATGCGTTTGGAGATACTTTTTAATTCCCGCAGTTGACAATGCACCAGCAGGTTCTGAGATAGAGCGAACATCTTCATAGATATCTTTAATAGCTGCACATAGCTCATCATTACTTACCAGAATAACTTCATCGACGAATTGCTTAGCCACTTCAAAGGTTTTTTCACCAATTTGTTTCACTGCAACGCCGTCGGCAAAACGACCTACTTCTGGCAAAACTACACGTTCATTGTGCTTTAGAGCTTCGTATAAAGTTGGAGAATCTTGTGGCTCAACACCAATGACGCGAATATTCGGCGCGTAATGTTTAAGATAAGTCGCCATACCGCCAATTAGGCCACCGCCGCCTACAGGAATAAACACTTTATCAATCGCTGGTAATTGCTTCAATAGCTCTTTAGCAATAGTTGCTTGGCCTGCCATCACTTCAATATCGTCATATGGGTGGATAAAGACTAAATCTTGCTGTTTTTCAAGTTGTTTGGCATACTTTAAGGCGTCATCATAAACATCGCCATGAAGCACAACCTTGCCGCCCAATTGCTTAACCGCATTAACTTTAATTTTAGGGGTTGATAATGGCATCACAATCAGTGCATTGATGCCTAATTTTGTAGCAGATAAAGCAACCCCTTGAGCATGATTGCCTGCGCTCGCTGTCACAACACCTTTGACCATTTGTTCGGGCGTTAAAGAAGAAATTTTTTGGTATGCGCCTCTATTCTTAAAAGCATGAATTGATTGCTTATCTTCACGCTTTAAATAGATATTATTCTCTAGACGCTTAGACAGCTGATGCGCATGAGAAAGTGGCGTAACTGTTGCAACATCGTAAACACGTGAAGAATTTGCTAATTTAACAATGTTGTGCATGAAGCTCCTGCAAGTAAGCCACATCAACATAACTGGCTTGTGTTTGATTACCTTGAATTAGATTAAACGGCTGATCTGGCTCGCCCAAATTACTTAAAATAACAGCGGCACCTGTAAAATCATGTGTATCAGTATAGTCGTTAACCGTAATAATAGTTTTGAGATAAGCATCATTTGTTGAAACGATACCGTTATGGGAATCTTCAAATGCCAAGCATTGTGATGCGTCCAGATTCATCTGCTCTAAAACATAATGATAAATATCTCCAGCTGGCTTCAGATTTGGCACCACATCACCTGTACCAATAACTTCAAACCAGTCTAATGCTTCTTTACCAAGTGTACTAGTAATCAAAGCATCAACGTTAGCCGGCGTTGTTGTCGTTGCAATAGCTAGACGAAGTCCGGCTGCTCGTGCTTCATTAAACAAACGCTCGACACCTGGACGAAGAGGCATATCACCCTGCTCCACAATATTGACATATTTTTTGGTCTTAAGTTGATGTAGTTTCAAGGCAAAGGCATTTAAATCTTCTATTTCGAAATTGGGTAAATATTTATTGACATAGTGTTTAATTCGCAATTGACCACCGGTCACATTTAACAATTCGTGGTAAAGTTCGTTTGACCAAGTCCAATCTAGACCCAATTCTTTAAAAGCTAAATTAAAAGCGACCAAATGTCCATCTCTTTCAGTGTTAGCAAGGGTTCCGTCAACGTCAAAAATTAATGCTTCTAATGTCATAATGCTTTTATAGTTAAATATATGAGAAATAAATTGCTATTTTAAGACACTTTAGGTATAAAGATATTTTTTTTGAACTAATCTTAAATTTATGTCACAGACAGACTATCAAAATATCCCACATTACGCACTTAAGAATGGTGAAGAGTTTATGAGCAAAGCTCAGCTTGATCATTTCATCAGCAAGTTAAATATTTGGAGAGAGCAATTAGTAAGTGATGCGGAATCAACTATTAGCCATATTCAAAAAGATTCAACACAAGTAGCTGATATTAATGATCGTGCGACACTTGAGGAAGAATTTGCATTAGAGCTCAGAACAAGAGATCGTGAACGTAAATTAATCGGAAAAATTGATAAAACTTTGCATATTATTGAGATGGGTGATTACGGCTATTGTAAAACTTGTGGCGCTGAAATTTCACTAGTTCGCTTAGAAGCACGCCCTACTGCAGATGAGTGCATTGATTGTAAAACAATCTCTGAGAAAAAAGAAGTTTAATTAAACGTTAATCAAAAGTGCCTATAAGACGTGCATTTTTTTTCAAACTCACCTAGGCGCTCAAGTCCCATTTCTTTGATAATCGTTCCGATGGGTGTTAGCTTTACGTTCAAATCTTGTGATAATTGTTCAATTTGTTTGATTTTATTTTGTACCACTGTAAAGCACAACTGATAATCGTCACCTCCCGCAAGTACCAAGCACCAATCCTGGCTTTCTTGGATGTAGGTTTGCACCTCATCACTTAGAGGTATATCAGCCAAATTAATACGCGCACCTAAGTTTGATTGCTTCAGAATATGACCAAGGTCTTGTTCTAAACCATCTGATATATCAATACAAGCATTAGCAACTCCAAGTAATGCATGGCCAAGTTTTATTTGCGGATCAGGCGTGTTAAAGCTTTTTAAGAGTGATTCACTTGGGCGAATATTTTGCTGAATTTGTTGCCAAGCAAGGCCAGCATCTCCCAATACATTAGAAACAAAGATAGTGTCCCCTACTTGAGCAGATGACCTCAATAAAGCCTGGCCTTTATCTACTATGCCAGTGACATTTATAGTAATACTTAGCATTCCTTTAGTCATGTCACCCCCTACCAAAGCAACATGATGAAGGTCGGCCAATGCTTTAAGAGAGCTAGAAAAATCATTGAGCCAGTTTTTATCAAACTCAGGTAGTGTTAACGCCAGCGTAAAATATTGAGGGGTTGCACCCATGGCGGCTAAATCACTTAAATTAACTGCTAAAGCTTTGTGAGCAATATCACTGGCAGAAGTATTCTTAGGAAAATGTACGCCTTCGATTAGTGTGTCGACGCTAGTTGCTATTTGATATTGGCTGTCAATCGAAATTAGGGCGCAATCATCACCAACTCCTAATAGGCTAGAATCTTCATTCTTCCAACTGAAATATTTTTCAATTAGATCAAACTCATTCATTGTGAATACACCAAATAAGCATCATTTTTATTAGCTTTTTTGGTACATAGATAGGTGTAAAAAATGATGCTTATAGAAATGACAATAGTTAGCCCAATGGCAACATTCATACTAGTATTAAGTAGTTTTATCAAGCCTAATGTACCAATAATGTGAATCAAAATAGTGTTAATAGTAAAGAGCTCATGAGCAGTTTTAGCACTCTTACAATTTTGTTCAGTTGCATCAATTTTAATAATCATGACAACTATTTTACACCATATAAAATCAAGGCCTAAGCCTCGAGAAATTATTACATATAGGCGTTTTCTTTTTGAGTGTGATCAGTTACATCGCGAACTGATTTAATCTCTGGAAAAAGATTTCTAAGTTGGGTTTCAACACCCTTCTCTAGGGTTCCTTTCACTGAAGAACAACCTTGACAACCACCACCGAAATTAAGAATTACATCCTTATCTTCAGTAACCTCAACCAAATCAACAAAGCCACCATGTGATGCAAGTCCTGGGCTGATTTCAGCTGCCAAAACATATTTAATTCTCTCTTCCAAGGGTGCATCATCTTTTGGCTCTTCGCCTTTAGCATTAGGAGCAGTAATAGTCAGTTTTTTGCCGGTACCTTCGTCTTTTAAAGCTACTTCTGATCCTTTTAAGTAAGGAAAATTAGCTTTATCAATGTAGGATAAAAATCCTTTATATTCAAACTTTTCATAGCCTGGTGTTAGATCTTTTGGATGGCAAAAATTAAATGATACAGTTGCAGCCGGTGTTCCTGCGCGTGTTACATCAACTTTAAGACCTAATTCTTGGTCATCTTGCTGCGAAAATAGATCCGCAACATACGCTTGAGCTTCATCCGAAATACTAAACATGGCTATCCTTTGTTAAAAATTATATTATCGATCAAACGAGTTGATCCTAAAATTACAGAACATAATATCGCAATTTGAGTGGTATTGTCTGCAATAGATTTAAGGGTATTAGCATCAAGCACTGATAAATACTCTATTTTAAAGTGTTGTTCCAAGGCTCTATTTGAATTTAATCTAGAAAACTCTATCTCTTTACCTTGTAAAATCTCTTGTTTTAAACCTTTTAAAGCTTTATATAGATTGGTTGCAAGTTCTTTTTCATCCATTGATAAATATTGATTTCTAGTGCTCATGGCAAGCCCATTTTTTTCTCGAACAATATCACCCGATAATATTGCAATAGGTAATGCTAATATTTTGACCATTTGCTCAATAACCAATAACTGCTGATAATCTTTCTGGCCAAAAATAGCCACGTCAGGTGTGGTAATTTTAAACAAGCAATTTACCACTTGAACTACGCCATCAAAATGACCAGGACGAGAATTACTACACAACCCTTGGGATAAACTTCCAGCTTTTAAAGGGCTATCCAAGCCATTTGGATAAATTTGCTCTTTGTCTGGCATAAAGACTGCATCAACCTTACAAAATTCTAACTCAGATAGATCCTGATCTAAGGAATTTGGATAGTTTTTAAAGTCTTCATACTCACCAAATTGTGTTGGATTAACAAAAATACTAATAATAACTTTGTCAGCATTTGCTTTAGCTTGATGAACTAAAGATAAATGACCAGCATGCAAGCCTCCCATGGTTGGTACCAAAGCGATTGTTTTGCCTTGAGATTTCCATATCGAAACCACATCAGCTATTTGCTGATTATTTGAACAAACTTGCATTAATAACTATACTCGTCGTTGGGAAAATTTTGACTTTTAACTGAGTTAATGTAGTCTTTTACTGCAGATTCAATTGAGTCATTGCCAGTCAAAAAGTTTTTGACAAATTTAGGTAAATGTCCAGTGTTAATTCCAAGCATATCGTAACTAACTAGCACCTGGCCATCGCAGCCAACTCCCGCACCAATACCAATCGTTGGAATTGAAATCGTCTTACTAATCTTGCTAGCCAGCTTAGCGGGCACACATTCAAGTACGATGGTTTTAACCCCCCAAGATTCAAGCATTTTGGCATCTTTTAAAATACACTGCGCACTCTGCTTATCTTTGCCTTGCACTTTATAGCCACCCATTTCAACAACAGATTGTGGTTGTAGTCCTAGATGGCCACACACTGGAATATTATTAGCTTGCAAGAGCTTAAAAGAAGCCTCATGCTCTGACCCACCTTCAAACTTTATCATGTGAGCACCAGCGCTCATTAAGCGATCAGCATTTTTTAGAGTTTGCTCTGCATTGGTATAGCTTTTATATGGCATATCAGCAATCAACAATGCATTTTGAACTCCCCTTGCAGCTGCTTGAGTATGGTAGATCATATCTTGCATAGTGACACTAAGTGTATTTTGAGACCCTTGAATCACATTACCCAACGAATCACCCACCAAAATCACATCAACACCACACTCATCAAATAGCTTGGCAAATGAGGCATCGTAAGCAGTTAAGCAAGTAATCTTTTCGCTGTTTTCTTTAAAAGATTGTAGCTGGGAAAGTATCATAATTTTGTTAATTGAAACTCACCTAATTCCTCAATAAGATCCTGAATAGGACCTAACACCGGTACCTTTAAATCATCTTCAAGTTCAGCCAATGGAATAAGTACAAAAGCTCTATTCATCATTTCAGGGTGAGGAATAATTAATTGCTTAGAGGCGACTACTTGAACTCCGTAAATAATAATATCCAAATCAATGGTTCTAGCACCCCATTTTTTTTCACGTACTCGGTGTTGTTTGGTTTCAATATCTTGACAAACATAGAGCAGTTCTAACGGCGTAAGGTGTGTGTCAACTTGTGCAATGGCATTAATATAATCAGGCTGTTTTGAATCATCCACCGGTGGCGATTGATACAAGCTAGAAAGATTAATCACTTCTATATCTTTAGTCGTATGTAACGCCATAACTGCCGTTTTAATTTGTTGCTTTGGCTCATTAAGATTTGACCCAAGCCCGATATAAGCTAACAATGGATTAAAGTTCCGACATGTTCGCCAGCACCTAATTTTATTAAGACATCAGGGAGTCTGCCTGAAGCAATAACCGTATTGGTATTTGAAAGAGAGGCTGTTCTAGCGGCCAATACTTTGGTATACATTCCGCCAGAACCTAATGAGCCGCTCATTCTACCTGCTACCTTTTCTAATTTTTCATCATCAACCTGAATATTTGAAATCAACTCAGCGTCAGAATTTTGCCTAGGATCAGCGCTGAATAGGCCGCCCTGGTCTGTCAAAATAACCAATTGAGTTGCGCCTACCAAATTAGCCACTAGTGCTGCCAAGGTATCATTATCACCAAATTTAATTTCTTCAGTGGCAACCGTATCATTCTCATTGATAATTGGCACTGTATTTAGCTCAAGAAGCGCATTTAAGGTTGCTGAAATGTTGTCACTCTGCTGAGTATCAGATAGATTGTCATGAGTTAATAACACTTGCGCTGTATGAATTGTGTGCTTTGAAAATAAAGACTCATAGGTTTGTATCAAGCCCATTTGCCCAACAGCAGCAGCGGCTTGAAGCTGATGAATAGCCTCTGGTCGACTTGACCAACCTAAGCGCTTTATACCTTCTGCAATAGCACCACTAGACACTAAAATAACTTCAATATCTTGATTTTTTAATTGTACAATTTGCTCAACCCAAGAACTGATGACGTTGACATCTAACCCCTGTCCATCATTGGTTAAGAGTGCCGATCCAATTTTGATAACCCACCTTTGTTTACTCATTAGTATTATTTTTAACCAGTATGAATAAGCCTTTGACTAAGTCTTTACAGCCCAGGCCGTTTAATGCTGAAATATTATAAAATTCACCCTTATAGCCAATGTCTTTTAACAAAGTTTTAACCACTTCATCACGCTCATCTTCAAGCAACAAATCCATCTTATTAACTGCAAGCATTCTTGGCTTGTCAGCTAATTCTGGATCGTATTTTCTTAATTCTTTCTCAATAGTTATAAAGTTTTTAGCTGGGTCTGATGCATCTGCTGGCAAAATATCAACCACATGCAATAAAGCTTTAGAACGAGATAAATGCTTCAAAAATTCAAAACCCAGACCAATACCTTCACTAGCATCTTCGATTAACCCAGGGATATCAGCCATCACGATATGTTCATCATAATAAGAAACCACACCTAGTGATGGATGCAATGTTGTAAATGGATAGTCGGCTACTTTAGGACGTGCACTGGATATTTGGCGAATCAAACTTGACTTTCCTGCATTAGGCATTCCAAGTAATCCAACATCAGCCATCACATTCATTTCTAAACCAATTTCACGTATCTCGCCAAGTGAACCTGGTGTCGTTTTTCGAGGTGCGCGATTAATACTAGATTTAAAACGTGTATTGCCTAAACCATGAAAACCGCCCTTGGCAACCAAGATAACTTGCTCATTCTTGATCATCTCACCAATTAATTCGTCAGTTTCTAAATCAAAGATTTTGGTGCCTAATGGAATTTCAATCGTTAAATAGTCTGCAGATTTTCCACGTTTATTTTGTCCTGATCCAGGCTGACCATTTTTTGCTCTAAATAAACGATTGAAGCGAAACTCGCTCAGCGTATTTAAACTCTCTTGGCCACGGAAATATATATGCCCGCCATCACCACCATCACCACCATCTGGACCGCCATCTGGGATATATTTCTCTCGACGAAAACTTAAACAGCCACCACCACCTTTCCCAGCTTCAATACGAATACTGGCAGAATCAACAAACTTCATAAAAAACCGCTAAAATACAATAAAGCTATTATACCACCGACAAATGAATCGAACCCTATACAGCCTAGTTGGATATCTATTATTACCCATTTTAATTATCCGACTTTTAGTTAAATCCATCAAAGCACCTGAATACCGTCAAAGAATCTCTGAGAGACTAGGTTTCATTGACTCAATACCTATGTCTATTATTTGGATTCACTGCGTTTCTGTCGGTGAGTTTAGGGCGTCAATTACTCTAATTGACGAGCTTATTAGTCAGTACCCAAATCATCGAATACTGGTTAGTAGCACTACGCCAACCGGATCTAACGCCATAAATCAACACTACGGTAAAGAAGTATTACATCTATATTTTCCATTTGACTTGGGCTTTATTGTATCGCGTTATATTAATAAAATAAAACCTGACTTATGTCTATTAATGGAAACAGAAATTTGGCCAAATTTGATTCATGCACTGAATAAAAATGACATACCAACACTGTTGGTGAATGCCCGATTGTCACAACGCTCATTAGAAAAATATAAAAAATTTGCACCAAATCTTGCCCAACACGCGCTCAATAAGCTCAATATTATTGCCACGCAAAATCAAAATTCTGCCAATCGATTCATTGAATTAGGCGCAGATACTAGTAAAGTTGTCCTATCTGGCAATATTAAATTTGACCAAAATCTAAGTACCAATAAAGCCCTAACTAAAAAATTAAAAACGCTTATTGGTAAGCGCAAAGTTGTGGTCTTTGCCAGCACGCACAAAGGCGAAGAAGAGCAAATCATTAGCGCCTACTTAAAACAAAAAAATACCATTAATGCCTTATTAGTGATCATTCCAAGACACCCTGAGCGTTTTAATGAGGTGTACGAACTGGCACAAAAACACTCACTCAATGTCATTAAACGATCGAGCAATAAGTCATGCCAAGATTGTGAGCTACTCTTGGGTGATTCCATGGGTGAGATGATGAGTTATTTTGAGCTAGCTGATATCGTGTTTATGGGTGGCAGTTTGAATAATACGGGCGGGCACAACATGCTTGAGCCTGCTGCACTTTCAAAACCCATTCTGTTTGGGCCGAATGTTTTTAATTTTGCAGAGATATCCTCTGAGTTATTAGAGCAAAATGGAGCAATTCAAGCGTCTAATGCAGAGGATTTGTTTGACTCTATTGCCATGTTACTCACCGATACTAAAGTAGCAAAATCTCTAGGATTAAATGCCAATCAGTATTTTCAGTCCAAGCAAGGGGCGGTGGATAAACTGATCGAACAGGTGCGATTATTCTTGCATTAAATACTGTCTAACAAAATCCGCCGTTCTTTGATTGACATCTTTTGCTGCTAAATCATCTGAGAACGTTCTAACATGCGTTGGTCTAAATTCAAAACCCCTGCCCACGCCTGGATAAATAAACAACTGCAACTGCGAAAATCTTAACCCTTCCAAGCAATGCTACCTAGAGCGTTTAAACAAATAGAAATTTCGCAAAAAACATGAATGCGGCTTAAGAGCTCTCTTTCATGTAAATTTCAGAGTCATTTTCTAAGAATTCAACAGACTTTTGGTCCATTTCCACTTGAATGGCATTAATCTTAGCAATTTCTTCCGCATCCATGGTTTTAATCTCTTGAGTAATTTTCATAGAGCAAAACTTCGGGCCACACATCGAACAAAAGTGTGACGTCTTAGCTGCTTGCTTAGGCATGGTTTCGTCATGATATTTACGAGCTGTATCTGGGTCTAAACCTAGATTAAACTGATCTTCCCATCTAAATTCAAAACGTGCTTTAGACAAAGCGTTGTCTCGAATTTGTGCACCTGGATGGCCTTTAGCTAAATCAGCAGCATGTGCTGCAATTTTATAAGCAATAATTCCTTCTTTTACATCGTCTTGATTCGGTAAACCTAAGTGCTCCTTAGGTGTCACGTAACAAAGCATAGCACAACCGTACCAGCCGATTTGTGCAGCACCAATAGCTGAAGTAATATGATCATAACCTGGAGCTATATCTGTAGTTAACGGACCTAAAGTATAAAACGGCGCCTCACCACATTCATCAAGCTGCTTTTCCATATTTTCTTTAATCATTTGCATTGGAACGTGTCCAGGGCCTTCGATAAAAGTTTGAACATCATGTTTCCAGGCGACTTTTGTCAACTCACCTAAGGTTTCAAGCTCACCAAATTGTGCTGCGTCATTTGCATCAGCAATACAACCTGGGCGCAGACCATCACCCAATGAGAAAGTAACGTCGTACTTTTTCATAATTTTACAAATATCTTCAAAATGAGTATAAATAAAGCTTTCTGTATGATGCGCTAAACACCATTTAGCCATAATAGAACCACCACGAGACACAATACCTGTGATACGATTAATCGTCAAAGGAACATACTTTAAGCGAACACCTGCGTGAATCGTGAAGTAATCAACGCCCTGTTCTGCTTGCTCAATTAGCGTATCTCTGAACACTTCCCAAGTAAGGTCTTCAACCACACCATTAACTTTTTCTAAAGCTTGATAAATAGGCACTGTACCTATTGGAACCGGAGAGTTTCTAATAATCCATTCGCGAGTTTCGTGAATATTTTTACCCGTTGAAAGATCCATAATTGTATCTGCACCCCAGCGAATTCCCCAAACCATTTTGTCCACTTCCTCTTCAATGCTTGAGCCTAATGCTGAATTACCAATGTTGCCATTAATTTTCACCATAAAGTTACGGCCAATAATCATCGGCTCAGTTTCAGGATGGTTAATATTAGCAGGAATAACAGCGCGTCCACGTGCCACTTCACTACGAACAAATTCTGCAGTGATCAGCTCAGGTATTTCAGCACCAAAGCTTTCGCCTTTCTGCTGGCCAATTTGATCTTTATAATCTTGCCATTTACAATTTTCACGAATAGCAATATATTCCATTTCTGGCGTGATAATGCCTTGTCTCGAATAATGCATCTGAGTAACGTTCTTACCCTCTTTTGCGCATTTAGGTGTTTTTAAAAATTCAAAACGTAGCGTATCTAGTTCAGCATTATCTAAACGTTCATTTGAGAAAGTTGAACTCATACCTTCTAGCATTTGTACATCTTCCCTTTCGTCAATCCAATTATCACGAATACTATCTAAGCCCTTGCGCAAATCGATTTGAACACTGGTATCTGTATAAACACCCGAAGTGTCATAGACATGAATAGGGTCATTCTTTTCAGCTAACTCACCAATAGTTTCTGTGAGTGTGATTTCACGCATCGGCACTTGGATATCCGCTCGTGAGCCTTGCACATAGATCTTATTTGAATTAGGAAAAGGTTTAATAAACGCCTCTTTGACGCTTGTCATGCTTGTTAAGGTTTCGCTTGATTGATTCATTGTTGTATAATCGGTTAAATTATTAGAAATATAAAATAAGAATGCCAATTTTAACCCATAGACCGCGTCGTTTGAGAAAACACGCACATACCCGTGAATTAATACGTGAAAACACATTAACAACGGACGATTTAATTTTTCCAATCTTTGTCATTGAAGGTAAAAATAAGCGTGAAAGTATTGATTCTATGCCTGATATCGAGCGTATGAGCATTGATCAATTACTAATTGAAGCTCGAGAATTAGTTGATTTAGGCATTCGTGCAGTTGCTTTGTTTCCAGTTGTGGCTAATGACAAGAAAACTTTAGACGCTCAAGAAGCATTTAATCCTGATGCCCTTGCACAAAGAGCTATACGCGCATTAAAGCAACAATTTTCTGAGCTTGCTGTTATTACTGATGTGGCTCTTGACCCTTTCACCACTCATGGTCAAGATGGATTAATTGATGAATCAGGTTATGTTATTAATGATGAAACCGTTGAAGTTCTTGTTAAACAAGCTCTTTCTCATGCACAAGCTGGTAGTGACATTGTTGCCCCTTCAGATATGATGGATGGACGTATAGGTGCAATTCGTAATGCCTTAGAAGAAAATGGCTTTATTCATACCAATATTCTGGCTTATTCAGCTAAATTTGCTTCTAGCTACTACGGGCCTTTTAGAGATGCAGTTGGTTCTGCTAATAATCTTGGAACCTCTAGCAAAGAAACTTATCAAATGGATCCAGCTAATTCTGATGAAGCCATTCGTGAAGTAGGTTTAGATATTAATGAGGGTGCTGATATGGTTATGATTAAGCCTGGACTACCTTATCTTGATATCGTTTATCGTGTGAAACAAACATTTGGCATGCCAACCTTTGCCTATCATGTCAGTGGTGAATATGCTCAAATTAAAGCAGCTAGTCAAAACGGCTGGATTGATGAGAAAAAAGTTGTATTAGAAACCTTACTGTCTTTTAAACGTGCTGGTAGTGATGCAATCTTAACCTACTATGCTAAACAAGCTGCTCAATGGCTTAAGTAATATTTATCTAACTATATAACTATACAATAATATTTTTATAAAATATGATCTTAATTAAACCGAATACATACGAGATATTATTATGGAAAATAAATCACTTTTTAGCACTATAATTCTAACTTTTGCACTTATTGTAAGTTACTTTTTTTATAATGAAAAAATAGATACTTTAGAGCAAGAATCAGCTGAATTAACGCAAGAATATAATCAAAAATTAAATGCTTTTAAGCCAGCTAAAACAAATAATAAAATCACAACTAAAGCGGCTACAAATACAGCCCTTGAAGCGCTTAACAATCAATTAATAAAAGCACAATCGGCACTTAAAATTTCTCAAGAAAAACTTTCATTAGTAACAAGTAAAACCAGTGTTTTGGGTGATGAGATTTCTCAAATGGGTGATGCAAGAATTCAAGTAAAAACACTCAAAGGTTCTTTGAAATTAGTTGAGAAAAGGCTAGATATATCTGCTGAAAAGCTTAGCTACCTTCAAGGCGTTTTCGAAACTCAAAATAAAACAACAGTTGAGCAAAATATTGCCAGAATTCAAGAGCTAAAAGAAACCTCTAGTAGCATTGCTATAACTGGATTGATCGTACCTGTTATCGGTGTGGCAAGATTAGTCGCTTATACAACTGAAGAGATTAACAACTATTGTGCAAATATTAAAAACACCATAGAGCTTGAAAACCAGGTATTTGGAAAAATCGTCTCTTTAGATAAAAGCATGCAAAATAGCTATCACAATCAATGTGAAGTTAGCTTAACAGACAAAATTAAGAAAGGTTTGGAGAAGCTTAAAATTTAGTAATTTAAGCCTTAAGCAATTCGATTTTTAATCAAATCTTCAACTACTTCTGGCTCTGCTAAAGTAGATGTATCACCTAAATTATCGTAATCATTTTCCGCAATCTTTCTTAAGATTCGTCTCATAATCTTACCACTTCTTGTTTTTGGTAGTTCTGGCGCAAATTGAATCTTGTCTACACTTGCAATTGGTCCAATTTCATGACGCACTAGTTTAACTAGCTCTGTTTTCAATTCATCTGTTGGCTCTATGCCATTCATCATAGAAACATAGGCATAAACACCCTGTCCTTTGATGTCATGCGGATAACCTACAACTGCAGCCTCTGAAACACTTTTATGCAAGACAAGTGCCGACTCGATCTCTGCCGTGCCTAAACGATGACCTGAAATATTTAAAACGTCATCTACTCGTCCAGTGATCCAATAGTAGCCATCACTGTCGCGCTTAACGCCATCACCAGCAAAATATTTACCTGGGAAAGTTGAGAAGTAAGCCTCCATAAAACGCTCATGATTATTGTAAAGTGTACGCATTTGCCCTGGCCAAGATCTGGCTAGCACCAAAATACCTTCCGCTTCACCCTCGAGAATATCGCCTTTTTCATTAACCACTTGCGGCTCAATACCAAAGAAAGGCTTACTCGCTGATCCTGGCTTTAAAGCCGTTGCATAAGGCAGTGGTAGAATCATATGACCACCTGTTTCCGTTTGCCACCAAGTATCAACCACTGGACACCTAGACTGACCAACAGTGCGGTAATACCATTCCCAAGCTTCTGGATTGATTGGCTCACCAACGGTGCCTAAAATACGCAAACTAGAGCGATCAGTTTTTTCAACAAACTCATTACCAGCACCCATTAATGAGCGAATTGCTGTTGGTGCTGTGTAAAAAGTATTTACTTGATGCTTATCAATGACTTGCCAAAAACGCGAAGCATCTGGATAAGTCGGAATACCTTCAAACATTAGTGTGGTAGCACCGTTAGCCAGTGGACCATAAACAATATAAGAGTGGCCTGTTACCCAACCAACATCTGCTGTACACCAGTAAATATCGCCCTCTTGATAATCAAATGTGTATTTATGCGTCATGGCTGCATACAATAAATAACCGCCTGAAGTGTGAACCACACCTTTTGGCTTACCAGTAGAACCTGATGTATAAAGAATGAATAATGGCGTTTCAGCTTCAAATGATTCACAAGGACATTTACTAGGAACATCCGCTACCAAGTCATGGTACCAAATATCTCTATCGCCCCATTTAACTTCGCCTTTGGTATTTTGAACAACAACAACTTTAGTAACGCAATCACACTCTTCAATTGCAAGGTCAACATTAGCTTTAAGTGCTGTAGATCTTCCGCCGCGCAAACCCTCATCAGCAGTAATAACAACCTTGCATTCAGAGTCAAGAATCCTATCTTTTAATGCTTCAGGTGAAAATCCACCAAATACGACTGAATGAATGGCGCCAATTCTAGCACATGCCAACATAGCGTAAGCAGACTCCAATATCATCGGCATATAGATACAAACTCGATCACCCTTTTTAATACCTAAATTCTTTAAACCATTAGAAAGCTTTGCAACTTCATCATGCAGCTGCTGGTAAGTTACCTTTTGACTAACACTAGGATCATCGCCTTCCCAGATGATTGCTGTTTGCTTGGCTCTTTTTGGGAGGTGTCTATCAATACAGTTATACGTAATATTTAATTCACCACCCTTAAACCATTCGATTTTTCCTTGTGTGAAATCTACATTAGACACTTCATTCCAATCTTTATCCCAATTCAAAAATTCTTTTGCTTGAGTGGCCCAAAATTCATCTGAATTATTAATAGAATCATCGTACATTGACTCATACTTTTTTTCATCACAAATTGGCGTTTTGTTTGGCTGGGTAACTGGATACATAGTAATAGGTAATTTAAGAAATATGAATGAATAATACCTAATAACTAATTTTCAAGAAAGGTATTTTTTTAAATTAAATCATCTAATTCAATTGAATTAGAGTCACCCATATGACTTATTTGGGCTAAAAATAACTCAGCAGTTGAAATGGTATCTCGCATAGTATTGTGAGCTTTATATCGTGGTAAGTTATACCGCTTTCTTAAAGAAAATAATCTTAAACTATCGGGCCGAATATAGCTCTGAGTATTCATCATTTTCCTATTTTAAATTTTTAGTGTGTCTATCATTATTATTGACAGGTGATTTATTTGGTATAACTTTTGACAAGCGCAATTAATAAATTTTTTTCAATGTTATCAAAATGCACTATCATAACTCTATTGCGCATCTCAATAAAAAGTTGTTCCATTGCATATTTCAGTCCAACACCTTGTCTCAAATCATCGTCTATTAACTGATGAATGCTAACGTTTTCTTCCATGCTAATCATGGAATTTAAAAATATAATTGTTAATTAATACACACTTAATTATAAAAGTGTGAATTTACCTCTCTCGAATAGATAATTTAAAAAAATCCAAAAAAAATAACGCCTAAGCATTATTTTAAATGAATTGTAAAATTAAAAAAATTTGTACTTTTTGCCAACCAAATCTAATTGATAAATATCAATATATAGATAGTTAAATAGCTAAATATTGATGTCTTAATACTTCATCATCTAGAACCTCTTGAGCGCTACCATCAAACACAATCTTACCAGTATCCAATATAAGTGCTCTATCCGCTAAACGCAACGCAGCTACAGCATTTTGTTCAACAATAATAGTAGTAATACCTAGCTTTTTAATACCAATCAAGATATCTTCAATTTCATTAACAATTACCGGTGCAAGACCTTCAAACGGCTCATCTAATAATAGCAATTTAACATCACGTGCCAACGCCCTGGCAACTGCTAACATTTGTTGCTCACCACCTGACAAAGTAACGCCATCTTGGTCTTTTCTCTCACCCAATCTTGGAAAATGCTCATAGATACGCTCTATAGACCACCCAATTGGACCCTCAATTTGCGCTAATTGTAAGTTTTCCTCTACAGTCAATCCGCCAATAATACAGCGATCTTCTGGCACCAATGCAACACCTAATTGTGCTACTTGATAATCTTCCATATTATGTAAAGGCTGATGATCAAGCCACATTTCTCCATGATTCACCTGAGGATCGGTAGCTCGAGCAATAGATCTAAGTGTTGAAGTTTTCCCAGCACCATTTCTACCTAATAAGGCTAGAATTTCTCCTTCGCGAATATCGAAACTAACACCTTGCACAATATAACTCTCACCATAGTAAGAGTGAAGATCATAACAAGAGAAAAATGCTCTATCAGACCCCTGTGAAATAACGGGTTTATATTTATTATCACTCATGAGTACCTCCACCTAAATAAGCTTCTTTTACGATTGGACTTGCTTTGATTTCTTCAGGTGTTCCTGTTGCGATAAATTTACCTCTTGCTAGTACAGAAATGGTATCTGCAACACTAAACACAACATGCATGTCATGCTCAATAATAACTTTAGTCATGCCACCCTCTTTCATCTGCTTTAATAGCTCGATTGTTTTATTGGTATCATGTCTAGCCATACCTGCAGTTGGCTCATCTAATAGAAGTAGCTTTGGATGTTGTATTAAGCTCATTGCCAACTCTAGTCTACGTTTATCACCACGTGACAAGCTTCCAGAGGCACCATGTATTTTATCTTGCATACCAATACTAGCTAAAACATCAATGGATTCTTGCATAATATCCTTCTCATCAGCTAGATCTTTAAAAATTTTAAACTTAAAAGGTCCATCACGCTTTGATAATGCAGGAATCATGACATTTTCTAACAAAGACAACTCTGAAAAAATTTCAGGTGTTTGGAAAACTCTCGCTAAACCCATTTGATTAATCTCATGAGGTTGTTTGCCAATAATATCTTGATTGTCAAATAGCACTTCACCAGTATCAGGTTCTAATAATCCAATACATACATTCAATAAAGTTGATTTACCTGCACCATTTGGACCAATGATTGCATGAACCTTGCCTTTCTCAATATCTAGATTGACGTTAGTTAATGCTTTTAATCCACCAAAGGTTTTATTGACATTGCTAATTTTTAAAACAGAACTGCTCATTTTATTCGTCCCCTTGTTTTAATTTTTCTTGCTCTTTACTTTTAGTAAACCTGTTCTTAATTTTTTGAAAACCTTCTGTTACTCCACCAGGTAAGAAAATAACAACTACCATAAACATTAGTCCTAGCGTTAAATGCCAACCTTCACCGACAAATGGAGTAATAATCACTACCATCGTATCATTTAACCATTGTGGCATAAAAGCAAAAAAACTTTGCAACACAGATTCATTGATAGCTGAAAAAATATTTTCTAAATATTTCATTATTCCAACACCAAGTAAAGGTCCGTATAAAGTGCCTACTCCACCTAGAATGGTCATTAGAATAACTTCACCAGAAGCAGTCCATTGCATTCTTTCTGCACCAGCCAATGGATCTGTAACCGCCATCAATGAACCAGCTAATCCTGCAAACATGCCAGAAATAACAAAGGCAGTAATTAAGTATGGTCTAGTGTTATAACCCGTATATTTCATTCTATTCTGGTTAGATTTAATCGCTTTAAGTTTTAACCCAAATGGGGAATTAAATATCTTTAATGAGATAAAAAATGCCAGTATAAGTAACACAGCGGTGAAATAAAACCCTGAATACCCACTCATAGAGATACCAAATATCTCAGTAGAAGGTAGCCCTCCTCCTGCAGCTACATCACTAAATAAGCGATCAAGTACCCTTGGATCATCAGCAGCAATTGTTAGACCAGTTTCACCATTAGTAATTGGTGACAAAACCGAATAAGCAAGATTATAAAACATTTGCGCAAAAGCCAATGTCAGTATTGAAAAGTAAATACCTGATCTACGTAAACTTACATAACCCACCAAAGCAGCAATCAAACCTGCAAATAGCGTTCCAAAAATAATAGCTGGAATCGCGTTCATACTTAACAACTTAAATGACCATACAGCTGTATAAGAGCCCACGCCAATAAAAATAGCATGGCCAAATGATAAATATCCTGTTAATCCAAATAGAATATTATAACCAATAGCAAAAATACCAAATATAGCGAACTTTTGCAGAAGATCTGGATAGCTTGCGCCAATAGGATCAAGCCATATAGGCATACTAAATACAGCAATAGAGAACACTGTCATGATAAATAGATCGCTACGTTTTTTTATAAAATCCATGATTTAATCCTCGAATACACCTTTACGTCCCATCAACCCACGAGGACGTGTTAATAAAATAATCACGGCTACTAAATAAATAATAATTTGATCAATACCTGGTAAATACTGACTTACAATTGTCATAGATGCGAATGATTGCAAAATTCCTAATAAGAATCCTGCAGCAACAGCACCAGGCAAAGAGCCCATACCACCAACTACAACTACCACAAAAGAAAGTACTAAGAAATCCATTCCCATATGATAATCAGGCGGCAATATAGGCGCATACATCACACCTGCGAGTCCTGCAACAACGGATGCAAGACCAAAAATAATGGTAAATTTTCGTTGTACATTAATACCTAAAAATCCAACCATTTGCCGATCAAACATACCCGCTCTAACCACCATACCAAAAGTAGTTAGCTGAAGAAATGCAAAGACAGAGCCGATAACCAATAATGAAAAAGTTAGATAGATTAGTCGCCACCAAGGATAAATAAGATTATCACTCAGTCCAAGCCAAGTACCTATTGCTGCACTACTGGAGACAACATCCGGTGGCGGCATTGGGATTGGATTCGCACCAAAGAAATGACGAATCACTTCTTGAATAACAATAGCCAAACCAAATGTAACTAATATTTGCTCTGCATGTGTACGCTTATAAAAGTGCCTAATTAAGCCTCTTTCCATAGCCAAACCAATTAATAACATAACGGGTATTGCCATAAAAATAGACAATGGCACCGCGTAATCTATAATGGCGAGCCCCATGTCACCAAACCATATTTCTAAATATGGTTGCTCCTTATAGGCAGTAAAAAAGGTAATGCTTGGATCAATGACTTTGACCGAGATTGTTAAAATCTTTTGAAATGTTACCGCACAAAACGCACCCAACATAAATAACGCACCATGTGCAAAGTTAACCACACCAAGTGTACCAAACACCAATGTCAATCCAAGCGCAATCAAAGCATAAGCTGCGCCCTTGTCTAGACCATTAAGTAATTGTATTAAAATAGCATCCATAATATTTTCTCTTATTAATTATAATAAATTTAAAAAAAATGCCAACTACTAATCGTAATTGGCATTTAAGTTTTTAAATCTACTGATGATTTAAACTACGTATGGACCTAACTCACCACCGAAAATTGAAGCATCATACTCAACATCAGCACGTGGAACTTCTTTAACAATGTCAAGTAAGTCAAACTGAGTGTTTGGATTTGCTTTACCACGAACAACCAATACATCTTTGAAACACTGATGATCTTCAGCGCGATACTCAGTTGCACCGTTACCCATACCGTCAAATTTAAAGCCTTCTAGCTGCTTAATAACTTCAGGTGGGTAGAATGTACCAGCAGTCTCACATGCATTTGCATAAAGCAACGTTTGCACGTAACAAGTATGAGCCGCCATTGAAGGTGGGAAACCATATTCAGTACCAAACGACTTAACAAATGCTTTAGAACCAGCATCTTGTAACTGCCAATCCCAGTTTGTTGTTCCTAAGATACCTTGGAGGTTCTTACCAGCACCCTGCGCCATTAGACGAGAGTATAAAGGTACGATAATTTCAAACTGTTTACCATTAACCATTTTGTCACGTAAACCAAACTGTACAGATTGAGTTAACGAGTTGATCATATCTTTACCATAATGGTTAAGAATCAATGTATCTGCACCTGAATTTAAAATCGGGGTGATAAATTGAGAAAAGTCACCTGCGCCTACTGGTGTTCTAATAGTTGCAGCAGTATTCCAACCTAAACCTTCTGTTGTTTCTTTAATTGACTCTTCCTGTGTCCAACCCCAAGTGTAGTCAGATGTTAAGTGATATGCGTTTCTTTCAGTACCCATTTCTTCTTTCAATACTGGCCCTAATGCAGAACCTGTCATTTTAGCGTTAAAGAAATGACGGAAACCGTAACGACGCTTGTCTTTACCAGTTGTATCATTTGAGTGAGTTAGACCAGCCATAAAGATAACACCAGCTTCTTGTGCCAAACTTTGAACAGCAATTGCCACACCTGATGATGAACCACCAGAAATCATAACAACACCATCTTTCTCAATCATACGTTTAGCAGAAGCACGTGCTGCATCTGATTTAGTTTGAGTATCACCTGTTACATAAGTAACTTTCTTTCCTAAAATACCATTACCCGTTAAATTCATAGGCTTCATAGTATTCATCATACCGCTATCGCCTTCACCATTTAAGTGCTTAACAGCTAGCTTATAAGCGCGTAATTCATCAGCACCTTCATCAGCATATGCACCAGTTTGTGGCACATTAAAACCTAGTGTTACTGTAGACGAGCTACCTGGATTGTTAGTAAAGTTCTTAGCATGCGCACCTGCATAAGCACCTTTTGTGAAAAACATTGGAGCTGCTGCTAAGGCTGCACTTGTTTTTAGCATATCTCTACGACTAATTATATTTTGATCTTTTTTATTTTTACTCATTTTCTTTTCCCCTATCTTTTATTTATATTCAATAGATATCATACATAGAATAAGTCACTTCACAACAACTATTAGTATTTTCTAATATTCCTTTCTAGAAAGCTATATAGCAAGGTATTTTGTAAGATTAGTAGCTTAACTATGAATTAAAAATTCATAATATGAAATAGTCCTTAAGTAATTTTGTCAATAAGATACTGACAAGCAGTTTCTACTAATAAATTAAATTGGGAAGATGATCTGCCCAGGTTAAGTATAGCCATAGCTAAATTAACATCTATAGCAGACCAATTCTCATGAAAACAAATTTCTGTATTTTCAACTTTAAACATTTTTTTATTGATTTCTAAGTAAAACGAGATATTACATGTAATGTTTATGAGAAATAACGAACTAGCTTATCTAGATCTTCACGCCCAGTTCTATAATTATTAACATCTTTAGTTGTGTCTTCATAGCCAAGCGCCATACCACAAATCAAAACTTGATCTTCATAGCCTAATTTCTTTTTAACAATTTCAGGATACTCAGCTAAAGCTGCTTGAGGACAGGTGGCTAATCCATGTGCAACTGCAGATAACATAATAGATTGCAAAAACATACCATAATCTACATATGAACCTTTTTCCATTATTTTATCGATAAAGAAAAGCAACATGATAGGAGCATCAAAGGCGCGATAATTCGCCGCCCACTGGTCAAGCTGTTTTTGCTTATCTTCACGCTTAATTTGTAGCGTGGAGTACATTAACAAACTGCAAGCTTTGCGCCTCTCCTTGTATTCTGCTTCCCATTGCTCCGGATAATACTGATAATCCATTGTTCCCTTATTACCAGCTCTAAATTCAGACTCCATCTTCTGCTCAAGGTCTTTTTTACTTTGTCCTGACAATACAGCTACTTTCCAAGGCTGAGTGTTAACGCCAGAAGGTGCTGTTTTGGCTTGCTCTAAAATAGCATTTACTGTTGTTATGGGTACTTCTTTATTTAAAAAGGCTCTTGTTGATTTTCGTTTTTCTAATGCAGTTTTTACATCCATTGGCATTTCAAATTTTTATTAATTATTTGCATTTAACGTTATTTTAACTCTTGTTGAATTTCATCTAAAATAGCTGGATCATCAATGGTTGAGGGTATGACATAATCTTCACCATCAACTAATTGTCTTAAGGTTTTTCTCAAAATTTTTCCAGAACGTGTTTTAGGTAAGCGTTCAACAATAACAGTGTCTTTATAACAAGCTACAGCTCCAATTTTCTCTCTCATTAATTGAACTAATGCTTTTTTGATATCTGAGTGATCTGTATCAACACCTGATTTTAAGATAGCAAACCCTAATGGCATTTGCCCCTTAAGCTCATCACTTCTTCCAATAACTGCACATTCAGCCACAGCTGGATGTGTGGCAATGATCTCTTCCATTTCTCCAGTTGATAGTCGATGACCTGAAACGTTAATAACATCATCAGTTCGTCCCATCACAAATAAATAGCCATCTTCATCAATATAGCCGCCATCACCACTCATATAATAGCCTGGGAAAGTTTCCAAATAACTCGATTTAAATCGATTAATATCGCCCCAAATAGTCGTCAAACAACTTGGCGGCAAGGGTAATTTGATAGCAATATTACCTTGTTTGTTAGCTACAACCTCTTGACCATTGTCATCCAAAATATGTATATCATAACCCGGCACAGGAATAGTTGATGACCCTGGCTTGATCGGCATTTTTTCAATACCCCTCATATTGGAAGAAATTGGCCAGCCTGTTTCTGTTTGCCACCAATTATCAATAATTGGCAGTTTAAACTGTTCATTTAACCATTCATAAGTTGGCGGATCTAATCGCTCACCTGCAGCAAATATAGTCTCGAAAGAAGATAAGTCATATTTCTTTATTAAGTCACCATTTGGATCTTCTTTTTTAATCGCTCTAAAAGCAGTAGGTGCAGTAAATAATGCTTTAACTTTATGTTCAGAAATAACTCTCCAAAAGGCACCAGCATCAGGAGTCATAATTGGCTTTCCTTCAAAAAATATTGTAGTACAACCTTGTATCAAAGGCGCATACACGATATAAGAATGCCCCACTACCCAACCTACATCAGAAGCAGACCAAAAAACTTCTCCTGGCTTCATATCATAAATAGCACTCATACTGTATTTCATCGCAACTGCATGGCCGCCGTTTTCACGCACCACACCTTTAGGTTTTCCTGTTGTGCCAGATGTATACAAAATATAAAGCAAATCAGACCCTTTAACTGGGGTACATCCTGCAGGTTGAGCCTTATTAACAGTCTCCAGCCAATCTAGATCTCCATCTCGTGAAAGTTCAGCTGTTGCTTCTGGGCGTTGGAATACAACGACATTTTTGGGAGTGTGTTCAGCAATTTCAATAGCGTTATCAATTAATGGCTTATATTCAATAACACGCTTTATTTCAATACCGCAAGAAGCACTTAAGATTACCTTTGGCTTAGCATCATCAATACGCAATGCTAATTCAGGTGCGGCAAAACCACCAAATACTACTGAATGAATAGCACCAATACGAGCACAAGCCAGCATAGCCATTACAGCTTGAGGAATCATTGACATATATACAATAACACGGTCGCCTTTTTCAACACCCAGATCTGCTAGCATGCCAGCAATTAGTGCAACTTCATCACGCAATTCACGATAAGTGTAAGTCTTTTTTGTATTTGTAACTGGAGAGTCATAGATCAAGGCTGCTTGATCAGCACGGCCATTTTCAACGTGATAATCAAGTGCCATATAAGCTGTATTCATCTCACCATCTGCAAACCAATGATGAATACCATCTTTATCTTGTGTTAATATTTTCTCTGGTTTTTTAAACCACTCAAGGGCTTCAGATTTTTTTCTCCAGAAGCCTTCTGGATCGTCTTTTGATGCAGCTAATTCTTGTTGGTAATTCATTTTAAATCTCCCATTATTTAATACCTAAATTCTTTCTAAAATCTATTAATTATTAGTTACACATGATCAAAAATATTTCCAGGAACATGAACTACTCCCTCCATTAAAACTCTTGCACTACGGCTCATAACTACCTTATTTATAGTCCAGTTACCATTATCTTGCATTGCCTCTGCGCTCAATTTTAGTGATCCAGATGGATGTCCAAAAGTAACATTTTTACGTTCGCCACCACCTGCAGCAAGGTTAACTAGTGTTCCAGGAATGGTTGCTGCAGTTCCAATTGCTACCGCAGCAGTACCCATCATTGCATGATGCAATAGTCCCATTGATAAGGCTCGAACATTAAGATCAATATCATTTGCACTGATCTCTTTACCACTTGAGCAGATGTAGCTTTTAGCTTTACCGACAAAAGCAATTTTAGGTATATGTTGAAGACCTGCAGCTTGTTTAATGCTATTTATCAATCCCATTTTTATAGCGCCATAAACGCGAATACTTTCAAACATTGTGAGTGCTTTTTCATTACCATTAATATCAGACTGTAATTCTGTACCCGTGCAATTAATCGAATCCGCATTTAAGAAAACCGTTGGAATACCTGCATTGATCATGGTTACCTTAAATATACCAACACCTGGGACTTCTAAATCATCTATCAAGTTTCCAGTCGGGAACATGGCATCACTAGCATCCACAGGACTTATAAACTCAACTTGGACTTCTGCTGCTGGGAAAGTTACTCCATCTAATTCAAAATCACCTGTTTCTTGAACCATACCATTAGTCATTGGAACTTTAGCAATGATGGTTTTATTGATATTAGCCTGCCAAATACGAACAGTCGTAATGCCATTTTGTATAACACGATCAGCATCAATCAATCCATTGCTGATTGCGAAAGAGCCAACTGCAGCTGTTAAATTACCACAATTACCACTCCAATCAACAAACGGTTTATCAATTGAAACTTGACCGAAGAGAAAATCAACATCATGATCATCTTTTAAGCTTTTCGATAAAATAACAGTTTTATTAGTGCTTGAAGTTGCGCCACCCATACCATCAGTTTGCTTACCATATGGATCAGGGCTACCAATAACACGAAGTAACATCTCATCGCGAGCAGGGCCAGCAACTTTACATGCTTCAGGTAGATCTTCAAGATTAAAGAAAACTCCTTTACTAGTCCCACCACGCATATACGTTGCAGAAATTTTGATTTGAGGTGCAAAAGACATTATGCGTTTTCCTCTAAAAAGTCTTGAGCGAATCGTTGTAATACACCACCAGCAGAATAAACATGTGCCTCTTGAGCTGTTTCTAGACGACACTTAACAGGGATATTTTTCACCTCACCATTAGTGCGCGTCATCTTAACTATTAATGCAGATCCTGGTGCGATATCACCTTCAACATCAAATGTTTCAGTGCCATCGATCTTGTAAGTTTTGCGTGTTTCATTATTAATAAATTCAAGCGGAAGAATACCCATACCGACTAAGTTTGTACGGTGAATACGTTCAAACCCTTCTGCGATAATTGTTTCAACACCCGCGAGTCGAACACCTTTAGCGGCCCAGTCACGTGATGATCCCTGTCCATAGTCAGCACCTGCAATAATGATCAATGGCTGTGCACGATTCATATAAGTTTCGATTGCTTCCCACATGCGCATTTGCTCACCTTCTGGCTCTACACGAGCTAGAGAGCCTTGTTTAATCTCTCCGGTTTTACCATCAGCACTATCCCGACACATTTCGTTTAACAACTTAGGATTTGCAAAAGTTGCACGTTGTGCTGTTAAGTGATCACCACGGTGGGTTGCATAGGAATTAAAGTCTTCTTCTGGTAAGCCCATTTTATGCAAATAAGCACCGGCAGCACTTTCTAGCATAATAGCATTTGATGGAGATAAATGATCTGTTGTGATATTGTCACCAAGCATTGCAAGAGGACGCATACCTTTCATAGTTCGTGCACCAGCTAATGCGCCTTCCCAATAGGGAGGACGTGTAATGTAAGTACTTCTATCATCCCAATCATATAAAGGGCTCTTTGCTTCTTGTATAACACCAAGATCAAACATTGGATTGTAAATCTGATGGAACATTTCAGGTTTAACACTTGCTTTTACAATGACATCAATTTCTTCATCCGTAGGCCAAATGTCTTTTAAAGTAATAGGATTACCTTCTTTATCATTACCCAAGCTGTCTTGCTCAATGTCAAAACGAATGGTCCCTGCAATCGCATAAGCAACTACTAATGGCGGCGATGCTAGGAATGCCTGTTTCGCATAAGGGTGAATTCGGCCATCGAAGTTACGATTGCCAGATAGAACTGCTGTCGCGTATAAATCACGATCAATAATTTCATCTCGAATAACAGGATCAAGTTCACCAGACATACCATTACAAGTAGTACATGCAAAACCCACAATACCAAAACCAAGTGCCTCAAGCTCGCTTAATAGGCCAGCTTCTTTTAAGTAAAGTTCTGCGACCTTTGAGCCCGGTGCAAATGATGTTTTAACCCAAGGCTTACGAATCAAGCCAAGCTCATTTGCTTTACGTGCGACTAATCCAGCAGCAACAACGTTGCGTGGATTGGAAGTATTTGTACAAGATGTAATTGCAGCGATAATAACCGCGCCATCAGGCATTCTACCTTCAGCCTCTTCAGCTTTTGCTTTGTCCAAGTCCTTTGCAATCCCGCTTGATACAAGATCAGCAGTTGCTAGACGACGATGGGGGTTTGATGGGCCAGCCAGATTACGCTCAACTAACGATAAATTAAAGGTTAGAACTCGCTCATAGTTTACATCAACTAGATCATCTGCCCAAAGACCTGTTTCTTTAGCGTAGTGTTCCACTAAAGCTACTTGCTCAGGCTCACGACCTGTGAGCTTTAAGTAATCAATGGTTTGCTCATCAATATAGAATAAGCCTGCTGAAGCACCATATTCAGGTGTCATATTAGAAATTGTTGCGCGATCTCCAATGGTTAAACTCTTAGTACCCTCACCAAAAAATTCAAGGTAAGCTGAGACTACTTTTTGGTTACGCAAGAACTCAGTGATTGCTAAAACCACGTCCGTTGCAGTAATACCCTCCTGGCGTCTACCAGTAAGCTCAACACCAATAATATCTGGTACGCGCATCATCGATGGCAAGCCCAGCATAACAGTTTCAGCTTCTAATCCGCCCACGCCTATTGCCATAACGCCTAATGCATCAATGTGTGGCGTGTGTGAATCAGTACCAACGCAGGTATCAGGAAATGCAATACCTTCACGAGCTTGAATAACTGGCGACATTTTTTCCAAATTAATCTGGTGCATAATGCCGTTACCTGCAGGAATTACATCAACATTTTGAAAAGAAGTTTTGCACCACTCAATGAAATCAAAACGGTCTTTATTTCGGCGATCTTCAATAGCACGGTTTTTTTCAAATGCATCTGGGTCAAAACCAGGCGACTCTACTGCCAGCGAATGATCAACAATTAACTGAGTTGGAACCACTGGATTAACTTTAGAAGGGTCACCACCTTGATCTGCAATTGCATCGCGCAGGCCAGCTAAATCAACTAAAGCTGTTTGCCCTAAAATATCATGGCACACCACACGAGCTGGATACCAAGGAAAGTCTAAATCTTGCCTATTCTCGATCAGTTGTTTGAGTGAATCTGTAAGCATTTCTGGTTGACAGCGACGAACAAGTTGTTCAGCTAGAATGCGAGAAGTATAAGGAAGTTTGACATAAGCACCCGTTGTTATATCTTCAATTGCTTGACATGTGTCGAAGTAATCTAAATCTGTGCCATCGAGGTTTTTTCGATAATTGGTGTTCATTATTATTTTCCTTTAGTGTTGCTAATTATTCACTAGCCACGGTCAGCTAAAGCGACAAATTCAAGATTCTCAGGGCCAATATAGTTGGCCGATGGGCGAATAATTTTTCCATCTTGGCGTTGCTCAATCACATGAGCGCCCCAACCTGTAGTTCGTGCAATAACAAATAGTGGTGTAAACATTGCTGTTGGAACGCCCATTTGCTCATAAGAAACTGCTGAGAACCAATCTAGATTTGGAAACATTTTCTTTTCATCCATCATGACTGTTTCAATACGCTTAGCAACATCAAACATAGTCATATTTTTATTAGATTCAGACAGTTGTTTTGCAACACGCTTGATCACTTCGTTACGTGGGTCAGACACTGTGTAAACAGGATGTCCAAAGCCAATAATAATTTCTTTACGAGCCATGCGTTCACGAATATCTACCTCAGCTTGATCGGCATCTTTATAGCGCTTTTGAATTTCAGAGGCAACTTCATTTGCTCCACCATGCTTTGGTCCGCGTAATGCACCAATAGCACCTGTAATACAAGAGTGAATATCTGATCCAGTACCTGCGATGACACGACTTGCAAATGTTGAAGCATTAAACTCATGCTCTGCATAAAGTATCAAAGAAATATGCATGGCTTTTACCCATTCTTCGCAAGGTGATTCACCATGAAGCATATGTAAGAAATGTCCACCAATTGAATCATCGTCAGTTTCTGTCTCAATGCGTTTATTATTATGGCTAAAGTGGTACCAATAGACTAGCATTGAACCAAAGCTCGCCATAATACGATCTAAAGCAGCACGTGTTTCTTCCTCAGGATGGTTGTCTTTTTCTGTCATGAAAGTACCCATAACAGAACAACCTGTTCGCATTACATCCATCGGGTGTGCTGATTTTGGAATATTCTCTAAAATCGTTTTGACGACAGATGGCAATCCACGCATACCTTTTAATTTAGCTTTATAAGATTTCAGCTGTGAAATTGTTGGTAAGGTACCATGAATAATAAGATGTGCAATCTCTTCAAATTCAGCTTTTTCTGCAAAATCAAGAATATCATAACCACGATAATGTAAGTCATTACCTGTGCGTCCAACTGTACAAACAGCGGTATTTCCTGCTGAAGTACCTGAAAGAGCTACTGATTTTTTTGGCTTAAAACCTGGTGTTATTTGTTTTATATCACTCATTATGATTTATCCTCATTTGCAAATAGTTGGTCTAATTTTTGTTCATACTCATGATATCCAAGAAAGTCATATAATTCCATACGTGTCTGCATAGTATCTACAACATCTTTCTGATGACCATCTGCTTTAATATGCTCATAGACATTAAGTGCTGCTTTACTCATCGCACGAAATGCACTCAATGGATAGAGTTGTAATTTGACACCAACAGAAGAAAGCTCTTCAGATGTAAATAAAGGCGTTGCTCCAAATTCTGTGATGTTGGCCAATACAGGTACATCAACCGCTTTAACAAATTGATCATACTGTTCTAATGTATTAATAGCTTCTGGGAATATCATATCAGCGCCAGCTTCTACACAGGCTATTGCACGCTCAATAGCAGACTCAATACCTTCAACTGCTAGTGCATCTGTTCGTGCCATAATCACAAAATCTGACTCAGTCTTTGCATCTACAGCCGATTTAACACGGTCAACCATTTCTTGTTGACTGATGATTGCTTTATTAGGACGATGGCCACATCGCTTTTGCATAACCTGATCTTCAATATGAATAGCGCCAGCACCCGCACGAGTAAACTCACGAACACACCTGGCGATATTAAAAGCACCGCCCCAACCTGTATCGATATCAACTAATAATGGCAACTCAGTTGCATCTGTAATACGATAAGTATCTTCTAATACATCTTTCATGGTTGTAATACCAAGATCGGGAGTACCCATTGAGCAAGCAGCCACGCCACCACCTGAAAGGTATATAGCTTTATGACCAACTTTTTCTGCCATGATAGCTGAGTAGGCATTTACTGCACCTACGACTTGTAATGGGTTGTTATCTTCTACAGCTTTACGAAACACTTTACCTGCACTCATACTCATATCATTCCTCGATTTTTTCTTTGTCTAATAAAGTTTTTACAATTTTCCATGCGCCACTAATATGTCTTCGCATTAATATTTCTGCTAACTCAGGATCTCTATTATTAATAGCATCAACAATAGCATAATGATCATGAAGGGCTGGCTCTACTCGAAATGACATTTGACTACTGCGATGACGACACATTCTTAATACTTGATACAATTTATTGTTTAAATAATCAATCAACCATTGGTTTCGACATTTGGAAAAAATATAATAATGAAAATCCAAGCTACCTTCTTGTTGTAAATACCGCTTACCTTCTGATCGCTTAATAGATGACTCATGTTTTTGCAGTAAACGATAAAGGTTATCAATGTCAGACTGAGACATAGCAACACAAGCCAATCTTGTTGCAAACCCTTCCATTGCTTCACGCATTTGATACACATCTTGCATCATAGCAAAGTCCAGAGTAATAACTCTAGAGCCAGAGTGTGGACGACGATCCACCAGATTAATAGATTCTAATTTGTGTAAGGCTTCGCGCAATGGGCCACGACTAATGTCATACGATTTAGCAAGGCCTGCTTCACCTATTTTTTGCCCTTGCGGAATAATACCCGTAATGATATCTTCTTTAATCTGCTGGAATACATGCTCAGATAGAGTATCTTGTTTTATAGCCTGTAAAGCATTAATACTCATATTGTCAACAATGATAAAAATAATAAATCAAATTTAGCCAAATTCTACTAAGTTAATTATTTATTGTCAACAATGATAAAATAAAAAATCACTATTTGAAAAATTCAAGCAAAAAAAATGACGCTTAAGCGTCATTTTTAATAAACATAATTTTAGTTAAGTGTTATTCTTGAACTTCACTCACTTCATCAACATCTTCATCAACAGACGCTACTGATAATTCCACCTTAACTTCTTCAGCAGTTTCTGCGTCATGAGCTTTTTGCTGCGCGGTTAATTCTTGCTCCATAGCGTACTCTTCAGTTAAGATTGAAGCGTTAACAAGGCCAGCTTCAATTTCTCTAAGTGCTACTACAGTCGGCTTATCTTTACCAACATCTAAAGTTGATCTATAGCCGCCTGAGCTCAATTGGTGGGCACGTTTTGCAGCAACTAATACCAATTCAAAACGATTATCTACAAAATCCAAACACTCTTCAACAGTTACTCTTGCCATAATACTCTCTAACTTTTAGTTATGATAAAATCAATCAATTTTACACGAAAAATAACAGGTGCAATATTTTATGGAAAGACTAATTGTTTTAGATACTGAAACTACTGGCATCGAACCTTCTGAAGGGCATCGCATTATTGAAATTGGCTGTACTGAGATCATTGACAGAGAAATTACTGAGAACAATGAATACCATCAATACATCCAACCTGAGCGCAATGTAGGTGATTCAGTACGAATTCATGGTATCACAGATAAATTTTTAACTGGAAAGCCTAAATTTGAAAAAGTTGTTAACGAATTTATGGAATATATCAAAGGTGCCACACTGGTTATTCACAACGCACCATTTGACTTAGGCTTTTTAAATCATGAGTTAAAGATATTTGGATCTGATGAGTGTATTGAAGATCACTGTACAATTATCGATACACTAGAACTTTCTAGACAGCAACGCCCAGGCACGCTTCACAACCTGGACTCCTTGTGTCGTCGTTTTGAAATTGATGCCAGCGCTCGAACTGTTCATGGCGCACTACTGGATGCTCAAATTCTTGCGCAAGTTTACCTAGCCATGACTGGCGGTCAATCTACTTTATTTACCAACGATGGGTCATCTAGTGAACAAGATCAGAAAAACCAAAAAATTATTCGAGTAAACATTGACATTGGTAAAATTAAAGTTGTGCAAGCTAATGAGCAAGAGCTCGAAGCACATAATAATTACTTTTCACAAGCATAGTCATTAAGGGTTTTTCATGATATACCAAGATTTAAGAGAATTTATTGCTGAGCTTGAAAAGAGAAGTAAACTAAAACGTATCACCACTGAAGTAGATGCTAATTTAGAAATTATTGAGATTTGTCGTCGTATGCTTGATAAAAAAGGCCCTGCCCTATTATTTGTAAATATTAAAGGTTCAAATATTCCTGTCTTGGCTAACTTATTTGGTAAGCGTTGGAAATTGACTAATTACAAAAAATCCTAAATTTAGCCATTTACAATTCAGCTTAACAAAGTATAATTCTTTTTTTTCGGAGTATAGCGCAGTTTGGTAGCGTACCTGGTTTGGGACCAGGTGGTCGGGGGTTCAAATCCCTCTACTCCGACCAAAATTATAAATAGCACTGTTTTAGTACTTTTTTGCGCCCTTAGCTCAGCTGGATAGAGCAACGGCCTTCTAAGCCGTAGGCCTCAGGTTCGAATCCTGAAGGGCGCACCACATTATGGCGGGAATAGCTCAGTTGGTAGAGCCCTGGATTGTGATTCCGGTGGTCGCGGGTTCGAGCCCCGTTTCTCGCCCCACTACTCTTAAGGGTTTTAACCCTTTTGTTTCAATTTTCTGATTACTACTTATGTAACTCATGTGTAACCACACAAGAGAGAATTTTGACGTTCATACAAAAGCTTGATTGTGTAAATATGAGTCAAGTATTGGATTTGATAAACCTCAAAACCCTCTCTAGAATTAATAGATTAATGTATTAATTTATAGTAGGTATTTTGCCCCAAGTGAGAATTACTTGATATTGAGTTGACTTGCGAGTAAAGTAGCGGCAAGAAAAATTAACTTGGTATAAATAATGGAAATACTAGCAGGAGTATTTTTAATTTTAATGGTGGTATTTGCAGTGATTTCTTATCCAATGATTTCGACAGCTAGGAATGCCAAGAAGCAAGCTAAAGAAGGGAAGTAAATATGAAGATATTATTACCAACTCTATTTCTATCATTTAGCTCTATTGGGATTTCTTATGCTGACTTTCAAAATGGAATGAATGCGTTTGATAAAGGTGAATATAAGGTCGCACTTAAAGAATTCAAACCTTTAGCTAATCGTGGTGATATTGATGCACAATATATTTTAGGTGTTATGTATGACGATGGTAAAGGTGTAACCAAAGATAATAAACAAGCAATTAAGTGGTATCGTAAAGCCGCCGATCAAGGTGACACTGATGCGCAAAATAATTTAGATGCAATTTATGAAATTGTAGTATGTGACGCATCATGATGGCGAGTCTTTTAGTATTTTGTTACAAATATCTATACTAGATATATTTGTGTGTAGATTGATTAGCATTTACTTGCGATCTACTTAAGTCTATCTGAAACAAAGTCAATAAAACTTTTCACTTTAGCAGGCATATACTGTCTACTTGGATACACGATAAATACATCGATTACAATAGGCTGATAATCACCAAATAATTCTATCAATTCACCTTTTTTAATTTCTTCTCTTAGGTTGAACAGTGGTAATCTAGTGATACCTTGACCTGCTATGCACAATTCTAATGCCATTTGCTCATTGTTGGTCAATGTATGACTTTTAATTGTCGCCCTGGTCTCTTTCTTTGTGTTGGGACTTATGTAGCGCCAAATGTTGTATTGTGGAATATGGTTAAGGCCAATTGTTTTATGCTTACTAAGATCTTTTGGGTGGACTGGAAAGCCGTATTTTTCTAAATATTTTGGCGAGGCAAGCGTCGCTATTTTGGAAGAGTGAATTTTTCGACTAATAAGGTTTGAGTCTTCTAACTTAATTGCACCTCGAAACACCAAATTAAAGCCTTCACCAACTATATCAACATACCTACCTTCTAAATTTAGCTCTATATTAACTTTAGGATACTGATCCATATATTCTAATATTAACGGCTGTAATTTATATATCCCAAAACTTACTGGGCAGCTTATTTTTAAATTACCTTGTGGCTCTAACCTTTGCCCTTCAAGTTGCTGTTCTACTGCTTTCGCCTCATTAATAATATTTACACATTGGCGATAATATAATTCACCTTCTGGGGTGAGACTTATTGTTCGAGTCGTTCTATTTAATAACAATACACCGAGTCTGGATTCAAGCCGGTTAATTACCTTGCTTAAGTGAGATGTGCTATGACCTGAGAGTCTTGCAGCACTAGAAAATCCATTACTATCAACAACCATTGTAAATATGACCATTCCGTCTAATATTTTGGCGTTCATAAGATGGTTTTATTAAAAGTCATATGGAAATAGTAAATGATAAATATAGTATTAATGGTCAATTTTATACAATATATAATGTTAGCTCTTACTTAAAAAGGAAATATAATGAAAAACGTAATGAATTCTAAAGGTCAGCCTCATGTTGTTGATATATCTGCAAACGAAACAAAATATATTTGCCAGTGCCGTATGACTAGTACACCACCATACTGCGATGGCACCCATCAAGGGATTTATATTGATCCATTAGCATATACAG
>ENA-OSJC01000127-OSJC01000127.1-marine-metagenome-genome-assembly--contig:-NODE-127-length-76314-cov-12.882223_pt1 | contig 76314 bp, 64 predicted proteins | sample MGYA00237885_ERZ534234 | MGnify/ENA primary metagenome ERZ534234 (study PRJEB26413, sample SAMN06343907) | marine metagenome | isolation source: coastal waters | place: Atlantic Ocean: West Antarctic... | reverse complement strand
CATTACGTGGACAAAAAGTACTTTTTCACTGCCAATCTGGCCAACGTTCTGCTGGAGCGCTTGCAGCCGTTCTGGTTAGAGACTATGGTCACACTACTGATGATGCTCTGTTATATGCTGCTAGGGCTGGACTAACTAGCAAGGGTGTTATTGCAGCGCTAGATGAGTATTTTATTAGCCTTGATTGATAAATTGTTAGAATAAAGCTGAAAGTTATAAGCATATTAAAATTTATTTTTAAAATTTTTTTATTCTAATACTTTTATCTATAGTTTTTTATTTAGTAATTAGCGATTTAAAAAATCTGGCATATGCCCACCCATACCGAGGGTTTTCTCATGTGTTTTATTATCTTGTGAAGATTGCTTTTTAATTTCTTTTTCATTTTGAGACGATTTTTTTTCTATTGGCCTTTCGGCTTGAGTCGTTTGCTTTTTTATTGGTTTTTTATTTAGGGAATTACGTTGAGAATTGCTATTTACTTTCTCGTGACTTTTAAAACCGGACTGTTTAGACCCAGAGCCAGAATGACGTGGAGATTTATTATCTTCTAGTATTTCTTTGGGGATTTTATAAAGTGGTATATCCTTAGCAAGAAATTTATGTAGACCATCTAAATATTTTTTATCTGATTGAGTGCTGAGGGTAAATGCGGTACCTTTTTTCCCAGCACGTCCAGTTCTTCCGATACGGTGCACGTAATCTTCAGGATTTGAGGGTACATCAAAATTAAATACATGACCAACATCAGGAATGTCTAATCCACGGGCTGCTACGTCACTTGCAACAAGAATTTTAGTTTTGCCAGCTTTAAAGGCAGTCAAAACTTCCATCCTTGTGCTTTGGTGCAGATCACCATGTAGTTCAGAAGCACTAAAGCCATGGACTTGTAAAGATTTGTTTACAATTTTTACTTCTTTTTTGCGGTTACAAAAAATAATAGCGTTACTCACATTTTCAGCTTTAATTAAATGGCGAAGTACTTGCCTCTTTATACTATCAGTTCCTTTAAACTTAACCAAATGCTGTTCGATGGTTACTGCCGTTTGAGTTGGTGAAGACACCTCAAACTCTTTAGGGTCTTTAAGAAAACTATCGGTGAGCTTTTTTACTTCTGTGGGCATAGTTGCTGAAAAGAATAATGATTGAATTTTTTTAGGTAACATTTTACAAATTTTTTCAATATCAGGAATAAATCCCATATCAAGCATCCGATCTGCTTCGTCAACAACTAAGATTTGTACACCACTAAGCATTACATTACCACGTTGCATGTGATCGAGAAGTCTACCTGGTGTGGCAATTAATACATCGACACCCTTATCAAGTTTTTTAACCTGACCAACAAAATCAGTACCGCCAATAAGGAGAGCACAGGAGAGTTTTGAATTTTTTCCGTATTTTACAAAACTTTCTTCGACCTGAGCAGCAAGTTCGCGAGTAGGTTCTAGAATAAGCGATCTTGGCATCCTGGCACGTGAACGTCCCTGAGCAAGAATATCTATCATTGGAAGTGTAAAGCCTGCAGTTTTTCCGGTCCCGGTTTGGGCTATACCAAGAATATCACGACCCTGCAGAACACTTGGAATGGCTTTTTTCTGGATAGGGGTTGGTTCGCTATATCCTGCATCTTTGATTGCAGAGAGTAGTTCGTCACTTAGGCCTAAATAATCAAAACTCATGTGTTGGTCGACGTCCTTTTTGTATCATCATTTTGGCGGAGGATAGGGAAATAAGGTAAAATGTCAATGATTTCCTTAGAGTTGAAGGTGAGAGGCCTAAATAAAATAAAATAAAATAAAATAAAATAAAATTAACCTTACATTATTCACTAGATAAATAATTATTTGATATTCATAAATAAACATCAAATTAAAATAGAATGTTATCTAAATATCAAGTTCTGCTACCTTTGCGGCATTTTCTTGAATAAATTGAAAGCGAAGTTCAGGTTTTTTACCCATAAGTTGATCCACCTTTTCAGCAGTTTCAAGGCGAGTGCCTTCTTCAATTACAACGCGCAGGAGGGTTCTCTTTCCGCGAAGCATTGTGGTTTCCTTAAGTTGTGAGGCCGGCATTTCACCAAGACCTTTAAAGCGGCTCACTTCTATTTTACCGCGACCATTAAATTCATTTTCCATTAGTTCGTCTTTATGTGCATCATCTCGAGCATAATAGACTGTACCACCTTGGGCTATACGGTAAAGAGGAGGCTGTGCAATAAAAAGGTGACCATCCTTAATAAGCTCAGGCATTTCTTGATAAAACATTGTGATTAGAAGGGTAGCGATATGGGCTCCATCAACATCGGCATCGGTCATTATAATTACGCGTTCATACCTGAGCTCGTCTTTTATATATTTATCACCGCTACCGCAACCAAGGGCCTGATTAATATCCGCAATCTCTTGATTAGCGTTAATTTTATCCCGTGTTGCAGATGCTACATTGAGTATTTTACCGCGAATTGGCAGAATAGCTTGAGTTTTTCGGTCTCTTGCTTGTTTTGCAGAACCGCCAGCACTGTCTCCTTCCACAATATAAATTTCCGTGCCATCTGCTTCAGCATTAGAACAGTCAGATAGTTTTCCTGGGAGGCGCAGTCGACGCTTACTAGTGGCACTAGCCCGCTTAACTTCTTTTTCTGCACGGCGACGAAGGCGTTCTTCCATTCGTTCAAGCGACCAACTTAGTAGATCATTCGCCATCGCCGGTGAACCTGAAAGCCAGTGATCAAAGTGATCACGAAGAGCATTTTCTGTAAGCCGAAGGGCTTCTGGGTTAGTAAGTTTGTCTTTAGTTTGGCCTTGAAATTGAGGATTTTTAATAAATAAGGATATAAGTACGCAAGCACCATTAAAAATATCATCACCAGTTAGGTTCGTCGCTTTTTTGTTGCCAACGAGTTCACCGTAGGCTTTGATACCTTTGAGAAGTGCCCCCCTCACGCCGCTTTCATGAGTGCCGCCTTCTGGGGTAGGCACAGTATTGGTATATGATGATATGCTGCCATCTCCATATTCTGGCCAAGTGATTGCCCACTCAATCTGACCTGCTTGATCTGTAAGCGGGACTTTACCGTGAAAATTCTCTGACGTGACCAAGCTTCTACTATTAGTGAGGAGCGCTAAGTAATCATTGAGTCCTCCTGGAAAATGAAGTATTTCTTTTTGAGGAATAGTTTCTTTTTCTTTTTCAGAAATCAGCGAAGGATCGCATTGCCAGCGAATTTCAATACCTTTAAAAAGATACGCTTTCGAACGTGAAAGCTTATAAAGAATACTCGGTTTAAAGGTTGTATTGCCTATCCCAAAAATTTCATGATCTGGAAGAAACGTAACTTTGGTCCCCCTGCGATTTGGAGTTGTTCCATTGTTAGTTATTTTACTTGTTGCTTTACCGCGAGAAAAACTTTGCGTCCATAGGGTTTTATCTCGGGCAACTTCTACATTAGTCCATTCTGAAAGTGCATTAACAACTGAAATTCCAACACCATGAAGTCCACCGGAAGTTTGATAAACCTTACTATTGAACTTTCCTCCAGAATGAAGGGTAGTAAAAATAACCTCTAAGGCAGATTTATCCCTATACTTTGGGTGAGGGTCAACAGGAATACCGCGTCCATTGTCAGCTATGGCAATAGAACCATCAACATTCATGGTAATTTCAATGCGGGTTGCATGGCCTGCCACTGCTTCGTCCATACTGTTATCAAAAACTTCAGAAACCAAATGGTGGAGTGCCCGCTCATCGGTGCCACCTACATACATTCCTGGACGTAAACGTACTGGCTCTAATCCTTCAAGTACTTCAATATCTTTAGCAGAGTAATCGGCTGTTGTGACAGCCGTTTCAAACAAGTCAGTCATATTTTTATAGGTCTCATTAAATAAGGTTTTCTATTCTAGTCACCCTATAGAGTATGTTCATAAACCTCAACACCCAGGTATTGATTTTATTTATTTTTTAATAAATTCACTTTTTTTCTGTAAAAGTGTCATTTTTACTGTGTGGGATCTGCTATAGCTTTAAGTGTAGCTTGAACGTTATCTTCCTTTACAATGACTGGAAGGGTCTCATAAAGGTGAGTGATGTATGATTGCATCAAGTCATTTTGATATGACCTTTGAATTTGAACTTTTGTATCATTTAGAACACTTTCATCTACATTATCTGCAAAGGACCTGTCTTTTACGCGAACTACTACAGAACCATCGCCGTTAGATGCGGGTATGATTTTAATGCTGCCGACGTCCTGAGAATAGATACTGCTATGTATTTCTGTAGAAACCACATTATCATTATTAGCGCGACTAACAATGACCTCATTTACCGTAAGTTGTGACAGTAGCCCTTCATATTCTGCAAGTGTTTTATCAATATTTTCTGCTGTTGCATATTCATCACTTATACGGGCAGCAAGTTCAGATGCAAGTGTTTCACGGCGAGATTGAGCCCAATCCTCATTAACGGCATCTCTAACATCGGCATATAATTGAAGATTACTTTCAACTATATTATCAACTGAAAGCATGTAAAACTTGTTTGAAATACCTTCGTAAAGTTCTAATTCGTCTCCAATGTTATTACGAAAGCTATAGTCAATAAAGTCTACAATAAGTGGAAGTTCAGTAGATGCGGAACCGTCTGCCGTCATCCCTTCGATGTTGACATTAGAGACGGTTTTTAGAATTACTCCCGCTGCTTCGGCAACAATTTCAATTGGTGAGCCCGCTGCTAACTCATCATCAATTAGATTTCTGATATCAAAGAGGGTATCTATCGCACGTTCCATTTTAAGGTCATTAATAATTTTTTTACTTACCTCTCCAAGAGTTTGAAAACTACCTGGACTGATGCTGATTACTTTAAAAATATAAACACCAAAATCAGTGTTAATTGGCTCCGTATAACCATTAAGGGGGGCATTATAAATTAGAGTTGTAATTTCTTGTCCATAATTGTCTGTAATTTCATTTTTGGGTAGAGGGGCGAATGTTGCTTCTTCTTGGGTATCTCCAGTTCGGTTAACAATTACATCAGAAAAAATTTTACCATTTTCAAGGTCTGCGTAGGCTGCATTTGCAATTTCAAGGTCGTCAAAGAACATTTGTACAAAGCCTCGCTCTTCTTCTTTAGTGAACTCGCTAATGCGACTTTCATAATTTGCAACTACTTCCTCATCGCTCACGCTGATAGTTGAAGCAACTGTTGTTGCGGAAACTTCAAAATAACTAATATCTCGATATTCGGGCGACATATAATTCAACTTGTTTTCATCAAAATAAATTTTTAAAATTTCATCATTCACCTCGCCTATACCAGTCATTAAGCTAGCAGGGATTGCAAGAATTTCAGAAGTTCTTTCTTCAGATGCATATTTAGTTAAGGTAGTTGTAGCTATCTCGGGAGCTATAATATTGCCAATAAGGGATTCTATTAAACTTGCCCTGGCCATTTCTTCACGTAAAAGTGCTTCAAAGTCCTTAGTAGTATAACCTTGAGAGCGGGTATATTGATCAAAATAACTACGATTAAACTGGCCAGTTTCATCCTGAAATGTTTGAATGTTATATATATAATCACGCAAATCTTTGTCTGAGGTACGTAATCCGAGGTTGGAGGTTTCAACATCATAAGCTTTTAGTTCTAGGAGTTTAGCAATAGCTTGAGATCCAAGCCCTACCTGAATAGCTAATTCTCGAGTAAGACTATCTCCTGCTTGTTGCTGAATTCTAAGATATTCACTTTCAAAAGCCTGCTGAAGATCATATGGAGTTATTTTTTCGTCACCTACCTCAGCAATCTCATCTGAGCTGAGTGTGCTAAGAGGGTCACCTACTCCCCATAAAACAAAACTGGCAATAAGCATGGCGAGAAGCCCACCAGCAAATATTGATCCCATGCCTTTTCTAAAAAAGTCAAACATAATAACTACCTACATAATTGTAATTTTTTGGAGCATTCTCTATCGCTCGTTGAATTTATTTTTACTATAATAGTATCCTCACCCCCAGATCGCAACCATAAAAGTGTCGAAAATTTTAGAAACCTTATAGAAAACTTTATAAATATCTGTTAGTTAAACTATTAAGAGTCATCATGTAGGGATCAAATAAGTTATGATAAGACCAAAGCCGCTCGTTGCTGGAAATTGGAAGATGAATGGTCTTAGGGCCTCGTTGAATGAAATCATTAAATTAAATGACTTTCTAGGTAGAAGTGCTCCTAAATGTGATGTGTTAATTTGTCCGCCGGTTACATTGATAAGTTCGATAATACAGTTAAACTTAGAACATGTCTTTATTGGCTCTCAGGATTGTCATACAAACACGAATGGAGCTCATACTGGCGATATATCTGCAGAAATGCTAAGAGACATTGGATGCAGTCATATCATTATTGGTCATTCAGAGCGGCGTGTGGGTCACGGCGAAGATAATGAAATAGTAAATAAAAAAGCAACGCAAGCGCAGACCGTGGGAACTACTGCAATTATTTGTGTTGGGGAAACTATTCATGAGTACGAAGCTAAAAAAACACTTGAGGTAATAGTATCTCAAATTAATTCATCTATTCCAAGTCACGCTACTGCAGAGAATACTATTATTGCATATGAGCCAATATGGGCGATTGGTTCAGGAAAGGTGCCAACAGTAGGTAGTGTGAAAGAGGTTCATGCTGTTATACGAAAGGTTCTTGTGGAGCGTTTTGGAAATAATGGGGATAAAATTAATATACTTTATGGTGGCTCGGTTAACGCATCTAATGCTCACACGCTTATGTCGGTAGTTAATGTAAACGGTGCGCTTGTTGGTGGTGCTAGCCTTAAGGCGGATGATTTTTTTAATATAATTTCAGTATATGACCAATTTGACTAATTTTATACTAGCCATTGTTCAACCATTAGGTTAAAAGCCTCTTATAATTAACACGAAACGCGCTAATTATAAATAGTGCGGTAATTTATTAATGGATTGAGTAAGATAGCATGGAAGAAGTCGTTCTTGTTATACACCTAATGTTAGCGATTGCCCTAGTAATAACGGTTTTACTTCAGCAATCTGAAGGTGGTGGCCTTGGAATTGGTGGTGGTCAAGGCAGTATGATGACTGGTCGTTCTGCGGCTAATCTTTTGACACGCCTGACAACAATTTTTGTGGGCTGTTTTTTTATAACGAGCCTAGCACTTGCTTGGATGGCAAAAAACGAGGCCGTAAGCACATCGGTTCTTGATGGATCAGCGCCTGCTGCATTAAGTGAACAAATGCCGGAGTTAGTAGAAGATGAGATGACGCCGCAAGTACCCGTTTCAAATTAAGTTATAAACGGCCTTCGATGTGGAGTTAATTTTAAAGTAGGTGGTTTTAGATTTATTTTTGGATTGAAAGCAACTAATGACACGTTATATATTTATTACTGGTGGTGTGGTTTCCTCTCTAGGGAAGGGGCTTCTTTCCGCAGCTCTTGGTGCGCTATTGCAGTCAAGGGGTTATTCAGTAAGACTTAGAAAGCTCGATCCTTATCTTAACGTAGACCCTGGGACTATGTCCCCCTATCAACATGGCGAAGTTTTTGTTACCGATGATGGTGCAGAAACTGATCTTGATCTTGGCCATTATGAACGCTTTACTGGTGTTCCTGCCAAGCAATCGGATAATGTCACTACCGGACGAATTTATTCAGATATTATTGCAAAAGAACGTCGTGGCGACTACCTGGGTGCTACTGTGCAGGTTATCCCACATGTTACCAATGCCATAAAAGAATTTGTTACCTCAAATATTGAGGAGGGAACTGATTTTATCCTTTGTGAGGTTGGCGGTACTATAGGTGATATTGAAAGTCTTCCATTTCTTGAGGCGCTTCGCCAACTTGGTAACGACATGCGTGGCCAGTGCATTTATGTGCACCTGACACTAGTTCCATATATAGCTGCCGCAGGTGAGCTCAAAACAAAACCGACACAGCATTCTGTTAAGGAACTTCGGGGTATAGGAATTCAGCCGGATGTTCTGGTATGTCGCTCTGAACATGAAATTCCTGATGATGAGCGCCGTAAAATTGGTCTTTTTTGTAATGTTGCAGAAAGTGCGGTTATTCAAGCACTCGATGCTAAAAGTATCTATGAGGTTCCACTTAATTATCATGCTGAGGGGCTTGATATAGAAGTGCTTAAGGCCTTTGGGATTGACCCTTCTGACAAAAAACCTAATTTATCTCGCTGGCTTGATGTATCGGATCGTGTTAATGAGCCGGAAGGCGAAATAACGATAGCTGTGGTTGGTAAATATGTTCAACTTAAGGATGCATATAAGTCTTTATCAGAAGCCCTAGTCCACGGAGGCTTTGCTAATAATGTTAAAGTAAAAATTGAATGGATTGATGCTAAGGTTTTTGAAGATAATAATGCGATGACTGTACTCGAAAGTGTCGATGGAATTCTTGTACCAGGTGGTTTTGGAGAGCGTGGTACAGAAGGAAAAATCGCTGCAGCAAAATTCGCCCGTGAACATAAAATTCCATACTTTGGGATCTGCTTCGGAATGCAAATGGCTTGTATAGAAGTGGCAAGAAATTTAGCCTCTATTGAAGGTGCAAATTCAACCGAATTTGGTCCTACGGATGCACCAATTGTTGGCCTTATGACTGAATGGGAGTTAGATGGTGTGATACATAAGCGCGGTGCAGGTGATGACAAGGGGGGCACCATGCGACTTGGTGCTTATGAGGCAGAACTTACTCCTGGTAGTCATGTGGCGGATGTGTATGGGATTGAAACTATTCATGAGCGTCACCGTCACCGTTATGAGGTTAATATTAATTATCGTGAGAAACTTGAGGCTGTAGGTCTTAAATTTTCTGGAATTTCTCCTGATGGTGCACTCCCTGAGATAGTAGAAATGGAAGACCATCCTTGGTTTATAGGTGTTCAATTTCATCCTGAACTTAAGTCAAAACCTTTTAACCCGCATCCGTTATTTTCTTCTTTTATTGAGGCCGCTCTGCATCAATCTAGACTTGTTTAAATAACCAGAGACATTAAATGACAGCTATAATCGATATTAAAGGCCGTGAAATCATTGATAGTAGAGGTAACCCAACTGTTGAGGTTGACGTCACACTTGAAACGGGTGCCTTTGGCCGCGCCGCTGTGCCTTCTGGCGCATCTACCGGCATTCACGAGGCGGTTGAACTTCGTGATGGTGGAAAACGTTATATGGGTTTGGGGGTAGAAAGGGCTGTTGAGGCCGTTAATACTGAAATTTATGAAGCATTGAAAGGCATTGATGCTGAAGAGCAGGCGGCTTTAGACAATATAATGTGTACCCTTGATGGCACAGAAAATAAGTCACGCCTTGGTGCAAACGCTATTTTAGGAGTTAGTCTAGCTGCCGCAAAGGCTGCTGCAGATGAAATTTCTATGCCCCTTTATTCATATCTTGGTGGCCCAAACGCTCATATGCTTCCTGTTCCCATGATGAATATTATTAATGGTGGCGAACATGCCAATAACCTAATTGATATTCAAGAATTTATGATTATGCCAGTTTCAGCAAAAAATATTCGTGAAGCGGTTCGAATGGGTGCTGAAATTTTTCATACTCTTAAGAAAAACCTTTCTGATGCAGGGCATAGCACCAGTGTTGGTGATGAGGGCGGTTTTGCTCCAAACTTGAGTGGGACAGAGGGTGCTCTTGACTTTATTATGAAGTCAATTGAATGTGCGGGTTATAGGCCGGGTGAGGATATTATGTTGGCTTTAGATGCAGCCTCATCGGAGTTTTATAAAGATGGAAGTTATACTCTTTCAGGTGAAGGTAAAATATTCGATGCTAATGGTATGGTTGACTACTACGTTGACCTTTGTAATAAATATCCTATCTTTTCCATAGAAGATGGAATGGATGAAGATGATTGGGTTGGCTGGAAGGCACTTACGGAAGCATTAGGTAGTAAAGTTCAGCTTGTGGGCGATGATTTATTTGTAACCAATCAGAAAAGACTTTCTGATGGTATTAATAAAGGAGTAGCTAATTCAATTTTAGTTAAGGTAAACCAAATAGGTACTTTGAGTGAAACACTGGATGCCGTAAATATGGCTCATCATGCAAATTACACGGCTGTTATGTCACACAGAAGCGGTGAAACTGAGGATGCTACAATCGCTGATCTTGCTGTAGCGCTTAATTGTGGTCAGATTAAAACTGGTTCATTGGCACGCTCAGATAGGCTAGCAAAGTATAATCAATTAATGCGCATCGAAGAGTTGCTTGGAGATGCCGCACGCTATTCTGGTAAGAGTATACTGCGTTAAGTAATTTAGAATTTTGATATGAGAGTAAATTGTTTTTAAGCTTTCCTTACCAAAATTAACTAATGAACACAGATCAAATATTTATAGATATTTTTGATCTATGTATTTGACTCCATTCAATTATTTTACATTTTTTTCTTGACCTGACGAATCGTATATGATTCTCTCATCCTATGAAAAATAAAAAATCAATTTTTTATCGTCTTCGTGAGATCACAGTGCCCCTTTTTGCTCTTCTTGTATCTTTTTATTTTGGAGCTCATGCATTTAAGAGTGTAGTCACACAAAATATGCTTGCTGATGAAATTGCAGCGTTAAAATTTCGTCAAGATAGCTTGAAGTCTGAACGAAAAGTTCTAGAGTTTCATGTTGGTTTGATTTCTAGTAATCATGTTGATCCGGATTACCTTGATGAACTCGTTCGCAAGAACCTTGGCTTTTCTCATCCAGATGAAATTATTATTCCCAGATAAAAATAATTTTTAAAATAATTTTATACTAAAAGTCATTTGTTTTCATGTTGTTATAGTTATAAAAATTAAATATATTCAATATGGGCAATTTAATTGATTAACCATATTATAGTTAATTATAAATAAGTGTTGTATTTCAATAACTTTTGGTGATTATGGGGTATATTTTAAAGATGATCTGATATCTTTATAGTAGGTTTATTTCATAGTTTTATGTTGTAAAATTTGTGAAACTTATATCAACTAAATGAGTTAAGAATATGACTAAAAAATCTGACCCTCGCAAAACCAAAAGTGGGAAGCCTGCGGCGCGCCGTAAGGCAGTCAAAAAAAACACCCCAACTGCTACCAATGATGAATTGATGGAATACTATAAAGGTATGCTCTTGATGCGTCGCTTTGAGGAAAAGGCTGGTCAAATGTATGGAATGGGATTGATTGGAGGTTTTTGTCATCTTTATATAGGTCAGGAAGCTGTTGTCACTGGTATTCAAGCAACACTAAAAGACGGCGATAGTGTTCTAACCAGTTATCGGGATCATGCCCACATGCTTGCATGTAAAATTGACCCTAAATTAATTCTTGCGGAACTTACGGGCCGGGCAACTGGTATTTCTAAGGGTAAGGGCGGGTCAATGCATATGTTTAGCGTTGAGCATGGTTTTTATGGTGGCCATGGTATTGTAGGTGCTCAGGTGCCTATTGGTGCAGGTCTTGCATTTGCACATAAATACCGTAAAAATGATAATGTTTCTGTTACTTATTTTGGGGATGGCGCTGTAAACCAAGGCCAAGTTTATGAAAGCTTTAATATGGCTAAATTATGGAACCTGCCCGTGATATTTGTTATTGAAAACAATCAGTATGCCATGGGTACGTCAATTGCCAGATCATCATCAGAGGTTGAGCTTTTTCGCCGTGGAGAAAGTTTTAAAATTAAGGGCGAAAGTGTTGATGGTATGGATGTTTTTGCTGTTAGGGAAGCCGCAGAGCGGGCTGTTGCCAAATGTAGGGCTGGTGATGGACCTGCGCTTTTAGAAATGAAAACTTATCGTTACCGCGGTCATTCTATGTCTGATCCTGCAAAATATAGGTCAAAAGAAGAGGTTTCAAAAATGCGTGCTGAGTTTGACCCTATTGATCAGGTTAAGAAACGGATTCTTGATGCTAATATATTATCAGAGGATGATCTTAAGGTTATTGATAAAGATATTAAGGCTCTCGTTTCGGAAGCTGCTGATTTTGCACAAAATAGCGCTGAACCACATCCATCGGAGCTTTATACCGACGTTTTAGTCGCTGAATAAGAATAGGAAAGTAATAATATGTCAGTAGAAATTCTTCTACCCGCAATGTCCCCCACTATGACAGAGGGAAACATTGCAAAATGGACAAAAAGGGAGGGTGAAAAAGTATCACCTGGAGATGTTATCGCAGAAATTGAAACCGATAAGGCAATCATGGAGCTTGAAACCGACGAAGATGGTGTAATGGGAAAAATTTTAGTTGATGAAGGTGCGGAAGGGATTGCGGTTGGTACGCTTATTGCCGTCATCCTTGAAGATGGTGAAAATACTAGCGTTCTTGACGGAATTACCGCCTCTGTTGTTTCAGTACCATCGGCTCCTCCCTTAGCTATTTCTGCTGAACAGAGTGATACTAATGTTACGGCTCCTGTTATGGTCAGTGCACCTGAAGTTGATTTTCCAGAAGGAACTGGCTTTTCTAATATGACAGTACGAGAAGCGCTTAGGGATGCTATGGCTGAAGAAATGCGTTTGGACGATAGTGTATTTGTCATGGGTGAGGAGGTTGCTGAATATCAGGGTGCTTATAAAGTGACACAAGGATTACTTCAGGAGTTTGGTGAGGAACGTGTTATAGATACGCCAATCACGGAGCATGGTTTTGCTGGTCTTGGGGTTGGTGCGGCGATGGCTAATCTTAGGCCTGTTGTTGAATTTATGACTTTTAACTTTGCTATGCAGGCAATTGATCAAATAGTAAACTCTGCTGCAAAAACAAATTATATGTCAGGTGGTCAGATCCGTTGCCCTATAGTTTTCCGTGGGCCAAATGGCGCTGCTGCTAGAGTGGGAGCTCAGCATTCACAAAATTATGCGTCTTGGTACGCTCATATACCCGGTCTTATTGTAATAGCACCTTATAGCGCTGCAGACTGCAAAGGCCTACTGAAGGCAGCCATTAAAAATCCAAACCCTGTAATATTTTTGGAAAATGAAATTACTTATGGTTACAGTTTTGATGTTCCGGATGTGGACGATTATACAGTTCCTATTGGGAAAGCCAGTGTCGTTCGTAAAGGATCTGATGTTACATTGGTAGCTTATTCTATTGGTGTTAAGTTTGCTCTTGATGCAGCTGAAAAACTCGCTTCTGACGGTATTGATGCTGAAGTTATCGATCTTCGGACTATTCGTCCTCTGGATATGGAAACAATTATTGAATCCGTAAAGAAAACAAATCGTGTTGTTTGTGTTGAAGAGGGCTGGGCAACGTGTTCCGTGAGTTCAGAAATATCGGCAAGATTAATGGAAGGGGCATTTGATTATCTTGATGCGCCTGTAACGCGCGTTACAAATGAAGATGTTCCAATGCCATATGCTGCAAATCTAGAAAAACTGGCGGTAGTTAATGATGAGCGTATTGTGGCGGCTGCTAAAACTGTTTGCTATAAAGAGGATAAATAAATATGGCTATTTCACTCACTATGCCTGCTCTTTCTCCTACTATGGAGACCGGAACACTTGCTAAATGGCTTGTTAATGAGGGCGATGTTGTTGAAAGTGGTACTGTATTAGCTGAAATTGAAACTGACAAAGCCACTATGGAACTTGAAAGTATAGATGATGGTATAGTTGGTAAACTCTTTGTAGCTGATGGTGCAGAAGAAATACCTGTGGGTCAACTTATTGCAGTGATACTTGAAGATGGAGAAGATGCTTCTGTTATTGAAAACTTAGAATTGCCCACTGTTATTAAATTAGCCTCATCGTCAACTTCTTCCGAGCCTGTGGTTGATGAACCTGGCACGATATCAGTACCTTCTGCAGTTCCCTTAACGGAGCCTGTACCTGCTATCAATTCTAGTAATCGTATATTGGCATCACCTCTTGCAAAACGGATTGCGCAGCAAAATGGATATGATATTTCTAATATTTCTGGTTCAGGCCCGCGTGGCCGCATCATTAAGAGAGATGTAGAAAATTATTCAAATATAACTAATTCAACTGAAATGACTGCGACTACAGATATGGAGGGAAAGGCGCCTTTTGATGTAATCAAATTAAGCAACATGCGTAAAACAATTGCCAAACGTCTAACGGAGAGCAAGCAAAATGTTCCGCATTTTTATCTTAGCGTAGATATTGAGCTCGATAACCTTTTGGCGGCGCGAAAAGAACTTAATTCTATGTCGGACGAATATAAAATTTCTGTAAATGATTTTGTGATAAAGTCTTGTGCAGCAGCCCTCATAAAAGTACCTGATGCTAACGTTCAGTATTGCGGTGATGTTATGCATCAGTATAAGCGTGCTGATATTTCAGTGGCAGTTGCCATTGAAGGGGGACTTATTACTCCAGTAATACGTGGTGCTGATAAAAAAGGTCTTCGCCAAATATCTGAAGAAGTAAAAAATCTAGCAATTAAAGCTCACCAGGGAAAATTAGCGCCGGAAGAATACGAAGGTGGAACTTTTTCAATTTCAAACATGGGCATGATGGGTATTAAACAGTTTGATGCTGTAATTAATTCACCACAAGCTGCCATACTTGCTGTTGGGGCTGGTGAACAGCGCCCAATCGTTAAAAATGGTGAGTTAAGCATAGCTACTGTGATGACAGTTACGCTTTCGTGTGATCATCGTGCTATCGACGGTGCCGTTGGTGCAGCCTACCTTGCTGCAGTTAAGACGTTTCTTGAGCAACCCTCTGCAATGTTGCTATAAAAAGGGCTAATTATGAGTAACCAAAAATTTGATATAGTAGTGCTTGGGTCTGGTCCAGGAGGATATGTAGCAGCAATTCGTTCTGCACAGCTTGGTTTTAAAACAGCAATTGTTGAGCGTGCCGAGCTTGGTGGAATTTGCCTCAATTGGGGCTGTATTCCGACCAAGGCGCTCCTAAGGTCTGCAGAAGTTTTTCATAACATGAAAAATGCTAGTGAATATGGGCTTATTGCTAACCAGCCAGGATTTGATCTTGAAAAAGTTGTTGCTCGTAGTCGGGGTATTGCTGCCCAATTGAGTGGTGGTATTAAGCACTTGATGAAGAAGAATAAAATAACAGTAATTGAGGGTAATGGTGTTCTGGTTTCACCTGGTAAAATGTCTGTTGAAAAAGATGGTAAAAAAATACTAATTGATGCAACAGAAATTATTTTATCAACTGGTGCACGTGCAAAAGAACTCCCCCACCTAAAACCAGATGGAGACATGATTTGGAACTATCGTCATGCATTAGTACCCAAAAAAATGCCTAAAAAAATGTTAGTCATAGGATCGGGTGCTATTGGAATAGAGTTTGCTAGTTTTTATAATGAACTTGGTGCTGATGTGACTGTTATTGAAATGATGGACCGGGTATTACCTGTAGAAGATGAAGAAATTTCAGCATTTGCTGCGAAGTCATTTAATTCTCAAGGAATTAAAATTTTGACTTCAGCATCCGTAACTAATCTTGAAAAGAAACAAAAAAGTGTTGTGTGCACGGTTGAGCACAAAGACGGTAAATCAGAAAAAATAGAAGTTGATATAGTTATTGTCGCTATTGGTATTGACGGCAATGTTGAAAATATTGGTCTTGAGGCTAATAAAATAAAAGTAGAACGTGGTCATGTTGTTACAGATGAGTGGGGACATACGGGAGTGAAATCGATTCACGCAATTGGCGACCTTACTGGTCCACCATGGCTTGCGCATAAAGCAAGCCACGAAGGGGTTATTTTAGTTGAAAAAATTGCTCGAGATAAAGGTAATAAAGAAATCAAAGATCTTCATCCGATTGATAAAGGTAATATTCCAGGTTGCACATATAGTCGTCCTCAGGTAGCTAGTGTGGGCTTAACAGAAAAAGCAGCTATTTCTGCTGGCCACAACGTTAAAGTTGGTCGTTTTCCCTTTATAGGTAATGGCAAGGCCATAGCAATGGGTGAAGCTGAAGGAATGGTTAAGACTGTGTTTGATGCTAAAACAGGAGAGTTGCTTGGTGCTCATATGATTGGGGCCGAAGTGACGGAAATGATCCAAGGTTATACAATCTCTAGAACTTTAGAAACAACGGAAACAGATCTAATGCACACAGTTTTCCCACATCCAACTATGTCGGAAATGATGCATGAAGCGGTTCTTGATGCGTTTGATAAAACATTGCATATGTAATAGGAACTCTTATGAGTGAAAAAAAAGAATTTTCAGAATATAAACGTAAACCGGACTGGATACGAGTGAAGGCCCCTACATCTAAGGGGTATAATGAAACTCGTAATCTTATGCGAGGTCTCAAACTTAATACAGTATGTGAAGAAGCAGCTTGTCCAAATATTGGTGAGTGCTGGACAAAAAAACACACAACAGTAATGATTTTGGGTGATACGTGTACTCGTGCCTGTAAATTTTGTAATATTAAAACAGGCAAAGGAAACCCTGTTGATCCTGACGAACCTGCTCATGTTGCTGAAATGGTTGTTGTTACTGAGATGAAACATATTGTTATTACTTCTGTTGACCGGGATGATCTTGATGATGGCGGGGCAGACCAATTTGTTAAAGTGATTGCAGCTGTACGTAAAGCGTCTCCGGACACAACAATTGAAATACTAACACCAGACTTCAGAAATAAACCTGGTGCCCTTGAAACTGTCATCGCTTCAAAACCTGATGTATTCAATCATAACTTAGAAACTGTTCCTCGCCTTTACTCCTATATTCGGCCAGGGGCACGTTACTTTCACTCTTTAAACCTTCTTTCCAAGGTCAAAGAAATTGATCCTGAAATATTTACTAAGTCAGGAATTATGGTAGGACTTGGCGAAAGTGAAACTGAAGTTCTGCAGGTTATGGATGATATGCGGTCCGCTGATATAGATTTTATGACAATTGGTCAGTATTTGCAGCCTACTAAAAAACATGTGAATGTTGAAGAGTTTATTAAGCCAGATCAATTTTTAAAATTTAAAAAAAGAGCTAAGGCCAAGGGTTTTCTTCACGTATCATCATCACCTCTGACAAGGTCATCTCATCATGCCAGTGAAGATTTTGCAGTACTCCAGGAAGTTAGACGTGAAAAAATTAAAAAGGCTGAAAATAAATTTCATCAGGATGCGCCAATTGATTTTGAAGAGATGAAAAAATATAATCCAAATTATGATTTATAATGCCACAATTTATTGAAGATAGAATTTTTCCTTATAGTGCTAAACAGATGTATGATTTGGTAGCGGATGTTAACGAGTATCCGAACTTCTTACCCTGGTGCATTGGTGCTAGGCTTTATAATATAAATGATGATGACTTTTATGCTGATTTAATTATTGGCTTTAAAGTATTTCGTGAACGTTTTACCTCTCATGTGATGCTTAGTGATAACAAAATTAAAATTGATTATATTAAGGGTCCACTAGAGCACCTGCACAATGCTTGGCATTTTGAAGATCTTGATGAGGGAGGTTCAAAACTTCATTTTGAAGTGGACTTTGAATTTAAAAATAAAATTTTTCAAAAAGTGGTTGGTGGGTTGTTCACCGATGCAGTTCGCCGGATGGTAACCTCGTTCGAATTGCGTGCAGAAGAAATATACCAAAATAAGGACTAAAAATGAATTTGATCTTTGAACCAAAACCAAACCCAGTGGTCGATATTTCTGGATCAGAAAAAAAATTTCCTGTAAACCGTATCTATTGTGTGGGACTAAATTATATCAATCATGTTCTTGAATTTGGTGAAGACCCGAAAAAGGCAAAACCTGTTTATTTTATGAAACCTGGTGATGCTGTTTTAGCCGATGGTCTTGATGTTCCTTATCCAACACACACAAAAAACTTTCATTATGAAGTGGAACTTGTCGTAGCTATCGGTAAGCGTGCATCAAATATTAAAGAAAGTGAAGCTGAAGATCATATTTATGGCTACGCTGTTGGAAACGATTTAACACGTAGAGATATGCAAATATCGCTTAAAAATAAGGGAATGCCCTGGGGGCCATCAAAAGGCTTTGATAAGTCAGCGCCTATTTCTGCTATTTACCCTGCTAATATTATTGGTCATCCTAAAAAAGGGCGCATTTGGTTAAGTGTTAATGGTGTGGTTAAACAGGACAGTAACATAGATCAGATGATTGCAAGTTATTCTAAAATTATTGCCGAGCTTTCAGAACTTTTTGTATTAGAACCAGGTGATCTTATTTATACGGGAACACCGTCTGGAATCGGGGCGGTTTTGGCTGGAGATCAAATGGATGCAGGTATTGATGGAATTGGTACTTTAAGGAATAAAGTTATATGAGTATTGGCCCTTTTGGTCTTTGAGATTAATAAATGTACAATATGAAAATCTATAAGGTAATTTTTTTATATTTTTTTAAAAACTTTATTACTCCTTCAGTCGTATTATAATGGCACATTGAAATCCGCACGCAACTTTTTTGACCGAGATGAATAAGAATGTTGCTAGAAAAATTGTCATCTTTTCTTACATGCACGCATAGTTCTTAATTTGATTATCTAGCACTAAGGTATTCCAACTTTAAACCCTCGTGACTTTGGTTTTCAAACCCCTTCCAGACGCCTTTTTCTTTACTGTCAATACTGCTAGCCGCAAAATTTAAAAAAGTGTCCATCATTGGATTATTTTTTAAAATTTTTGAAAAATATGCAGTGACAAAATGTTGGGCAATGTTGTTCATGCGTAATTGATCCCAAACTGGATCAGTATAATGGGAAAAGGCTACACTTTTGTCATTATTATAGGCAGCCCAGGCCTCTATGGGTGCAGGAATTGGGGCTGCTGAATTATGATTGCCGTTTTCAAACGTGAGAAGGTAGCGATTACTATTTACGGTTTTTTCATAGATAAGTTTTGTACCACTTTCATAACCGGACACATCATCAACACTTCCTGAAATAAAAAATATTGGCTTTTTAATATTTGCAAGACTTTGATCAGACCATAAATTACGCTCCATTCCCCAGGGAGATATTGCTACGATTGCTTTAAAACGATCATCAAGAAAATTTTCATGGGTCTCGCTGTCAGCTACAAGTTCATTTAAAAGACCATTTGGAGACACTAGTTCAGTTTGTGCTATGTTCTTTGTAATCCCTGCGCCTGCAGTAATGAGGGCACCATAACCGCCCATAGAATACCCAATTAGACCTGTTTGGTTAGTATTGACCTTATTTTCAAGGAAATGACCTTGCAATGCATTCATACGTGTCATCTCATCAAGAATAAATTTTTGATCGTGTGGGCGATTAAAAAGGGTGCTTGAAAAGGGGCCCGCATCCTTATAATTACTATCCGTATGATCTATTGATGCAACTATATAGCCTTTTGATGCAAGGTTTTCACCAAAATGGCTCATTAAGTAGCGGTTTCCAGGATAACCATGAGAAATAATTATTAAGGGATACGCCCTACCAGCAAGTGGCGGCGCATCGCGAACTGCAGTTCCGTATAGGTTAACTTGTGTTTTTCCATCTCGTAAATAAACATTTTTATAAACACCTCCGATGTCAGGTGTATTAGCCGGGTACCATACCTCAACTGTTAATGGGCGATCGTAAAGCGGAAAGGGTGTGCCGATTTTTATGTTAATCGCGTCTATTTGATTTTTATGAATTAATTTTAAAGTACGGACCCCAATTTTAAAGGGGCCTGGCATAGCTAACTCGGGAGCATCTGGTCGTAGACCGTCAATACGGTTATCTTTGGCAAACAAAGAGTTAGAGAATAAAGTCAAACAAAATAATACAATCAGAGTTCTTATTTTCATCTTTATTTCCTAACAGTTTATTAAGCTTTAGAGGGACGATAGTGTTTTCTATTTTTATTTTTTTTCTTATTGGTGGATCCACTGTCTTCGTTATAGTTGGCGTTTTGGTTTGGGCGCCTTGAATTTGATGGGTTTTTTGAACCATTACTTTTTTGATTAGATTTTTGTCCATCGCCTCTGCGGTGAGGACTACCTCTTCTTGTACCTTTTCGGGGGCCGCGCCTATCATCATCATCATCATCATCTTTATCGGCATAATCTGCAGGCTGCATTCCTTCAAGATGAAAAGGGTGGTTATCCATAAGAGGAATCTTTTGACGGATAAGTTTTTCAATATCGCGAAGATAATTTCGTTCTTCATGATCACAAAAGGAGAGTGACACTCCAGTTGCCCCGGCCCTAGCTGTTCTTCCTATTCTATGAACATAACTATCCGGTTCATTAGGTAGATCATAATTAATTACATGTGTAATTTCATCAACATCAATTCCCCGCGCCGCCACATCAGTTGCCACAAGAACTCGAATTTTACCGTCACGAAATTCATTAAGGGCCTTTTGACGAGCATTCTGTGATTTATTGCCATGAATAGCACTAGATAGTATTCCAAGCTGTTCAAGATTACGAGAAACCCGGTTTGCGCCGTGCTTAGTGCGAGTGAATATAATTACCCTTTTTAAGGCTTCATCACTCAGGACGTGAGCTAGCAGCTTCCGTTTCATATTCTTGGGGACCATTAAAACGTGTTGCTCTACTTTTTCTGCTGTAGTTGCTGTAGGCGCAACCTCGACCCGTTCGGGTTTTGTTAAAATACTGTTTGCAAGACCTTCAACTGACTTTGGCATTGTGGCTGAGAAAAACAATGTTTGGCGTTTAGCTGGAAGCTTTTGCACAACCCGACGGATATCTCTAATAAATCCCATATCCAGCATCCGGTCGGCTTCATCAAGAATAAAATATTCAACCTCGTGAAGTTTAATGTGCCCCTGATCCATTAGATCAAGGAGACGTCCGGGTGTGGCAATGAGAATGTCGACACCAAGAGCTATAGACTTTATTTGTGGGTTTTGATTTGCACCACCATAAACGAGACTTATTTTATAGTGTAGGTGTTTTGCATACCGGCGCACATTTTCTTCAATCTGAATAGCTAGTTCCCGAGTTGGGGCAAGGATGAGTGACCTTACAGTCTTTGGCTTTCTTTTACCTTCTCCTGAGAGGAGCAACTGAATTAATGGTAATGAAAAAGCAGCCGTTTTGCCAGTTCCTGTCTGTGCAACGGCAATGAGATCATGACCAGCGAGCACTATTGGGATAGCCTTGCTTTGGATAGGGGTCATACTTTCATAACCACCTTCCTCTACAGCGCGGAGAATAGGGGCACGAAGATCAATATCCGTAAATTTTGTCATAAAGACTGCTTTCTGGGAATACACCCGATAATTGAATGGCGCTTGATACCCTTATGCGTTCGTACTGTCAATCAATAGTCAGCTACTTCCAATCAGGAGGTGTGATCAGGTTTGCAAGCAACCGAGCGGCACCTGGAACCTGATGTTCCAGCTGATGATGAAGTATTAATGAGCAATGATGGTGCCAGCCAGCTCCAATTGAAGCACTAATTAATGCGCTATTAAGCGGAGACTTGCCATGATCAGAGATAGAAAGTAGAAATTCGTACTCAGGAGAGGCCTCCATTGGGAAATAAAGTCCCCGTTCCTGATGCCAATTTTCCCAATCAGCCATAACTATTTTATTTGGGGTGGTTAGCAAATGATGATTTGGTTTTAAGTGGATAACTTTTGCATTTGGGTTAGTAATTCGCCAGCGGAATGATGGTGAGCCAATAGTAATAGGTCGGGGCGGGGTAGTTTTACTATTCCAGTCATCGTCGGTGCGATTATATTGGGTAACTAGGTTACCGCCATATTCAACATATTCACGAAGAAATTGGCTTGTAGAATTGAGATCTGAATCAAAAGCTCGGATGCCGATTACAATACTATCATAGATAGATAAATCATTATTTTTGATATCATCTACGCTGAGCATAGTGACGCTAACACCAAATTGCCTTAGCCAGTAATAAACTCGGTCTGCACCTCGATCCACATAACCAATATTTAGACGCGCTGGTATTTCTAGATCAATGGGTTGCACAGCCAGTGTTGCAGGAATAACTTTACAGGTATTTCTTATGTGGACATAATCCATCATTAGAACATTTTCTTCAAATCGATCTTCACCTATGTTAGCAAATGGCGTTATTTCAAGTCGCTCACTATTAGTTGGGCCTTCAATTGTAAAGGGGTAATTAGATGACTTGGCTAGCTTCCCCGCCTTTATAGAATAATTAGGTGGTATTACTGTCCAGCCTTCGGGTACTTCAAGGCCAATTTTAACGTCTGAAGAAATTTCAGTTAATTTATCAACACTCAGGGTCGCTTGCACGGGGTCCCCATCAGTCAAACGGTTATAAAACAAACCACTGGCTTCCCAACCTAGGTTAACAGCAGGGACAATAAGTACTGGGTTTGAAGGAAGTAGGTTAATAGTTGCGTGTTGGCCTAGTGTTGGTAAGCTGAATACAGCAGAGAACCTCTCCATTTGCCACATAGGCTCGTAGTTTTTATCAAGCGGATGGTGGTATTCTGCCTGACCTGAAACTGTAACACTAATTTCAATATTTTTTCTTTCACCACTTCTAATTTTATGTTCTGTAAGATCTACACGCTTAAATGTTTTCACTGTCTCACCAACAAGATAAAGTAGAAGGCCGCTCCATTCTTGATTACTGGTATTATAAAGTGATATCCTACCCTTAAGTTTTTTCCCGGGACTGATAAAATTACTATCCCAAGTAATATCCACCTGAAGGCCGGAGGCCTCAATAAAGGCGACGCCAAGTTGTTTTCTTTTGAGTTTAATTCTGTGTGCTATGTTTGACAAAACAAGCTCTGATTGGTCCTCTAATGCTTCAGTTATATCATCAAGCTGCTTTGATAACCTATTTAGTTGAAAAAGTATCTTTGTGCGATCGGGGAATGCAACTATAATTTTGCGGGTTGTTCTTCCTGCTTCTTTTAATAGTTTTGAAAGCACTCCATCACAGAGAAGTGCAAGGTCATTATAGTCTTTAATAAGGCCCGTAAAAACATCATCTTCTTGCAACGGTATATCGAGCTCGCACATTAGCCGGTGCATATGGCTCATTTCAGGTTCTGCCGCACGCCAACGGCCCATTCCTTGGGTTAAGTGGCGAACTCGTGACCATTCACCAATTTGGCGGTATGTAGCACCATTTATTTGGTCATAATTTCCTGTTGGTATTGATACTGTGGGGACGGGTGGGGGATCGCGGTCATCATACACGTCACCACTTCCTGATACCGCGGACAAATAAAGTTTTTTCACCTGCCACGGCCTAAGACCATCTTCACTTATTTGTTCTGGGAAGGAATCTGGATCTGCGGCGAGATGATAAGCATCGATGGTAGCTCGGGTTACTGCTCTATGGTGGCCATGCTGTCCGTCGGTATCAAGAAATGTAGGAGATAAAATATCAGGCTTTTGCTCGCGTATAATACGGACTAATCTTTCGCGCATTCTTGTGCGACCCCATCTTTTTTCTACCTCTAATGGATCAGTTGAAAATCCGAAATCATCAATTTGATCATCAAAATGTTCAGAATAATAATGTACAGACATTGGTATCTGGCTCGCTGCAGCTTCTAATTCCTCGGTCCGAAAGGCGCCAAGATCATTACCAGCTTCGGTGCCAATAGCATTTTGTCCACCTTTGCCGCGGGTCGCGGTTGCGTACATAACGCGAACTCCTTGATTTCGTGCAAGGTAGGCAAGAATATGCGAACGTTCATCATCGGGATGGGCACCACTATTCATAAAACTACCTAAATGTTGCAGGGGTATCAGGGCATTCCATAATTTATTTATACCGCTAGTACTTTGCTGTATGGCAATTCTGCGTTGAGCTTCAGTCATCTAATATTTCCCTATTTATACAGTATCAATTTAACGGCAATATTCTTTAAGTCAATACACTGGAAATCAAAAACTATTTGATCTATTATAATATAAATTTAAAGGACTATTATGCTAAGATCCATCATGACTATTGCTATTACTGTTCTTCTTTCTTGTTCTTCGAGAGCAGTTGAAATTGATTATTGGCAGTATAGTTATAAATCTCGCATTGATGCGATGGATAAACTTATTAATGCCTTTGAAATTAAGTACCCTGACATTACAGTAAAGCATACCAATTTTCCTTACGCACAATATAGAACCAAAGTAGCAGCAGCAGTTTCAGCGGGTGAGGGTCCTGATGTTGTGCAGTTATATTATGGATGGCTTTCAGATTATCGTCGAGCAAAAATTTTAAAGCCATTATCTAACGAATTGTTTCCAAGAAGTGATATTGAAGCGGAATATTTTCCACTTGTTCGTCTAATGAAGCAAGATGGTGATTACTATGCACTGCCAACAGCAGTAAGGTCACTTGGCCTCTTTTGGAACAAAAAACTATTTAAGGATGCGGGGCTGGATCCCGAGACCCCTCCAGAAACATTAGACGAGCTTTTGAAAATGGCAAAAAAATTAGTAAAAAGAGATAAGGCAGGCAATATTATACAAGTAGGGCTGACTATGGGACCTATTAATCAAGATCACAATTGGTGGCGTGAGGTTCTAGTCCGTCAGTTTGGTGGAACGCCTTATGATAAGAATACTAGTAAAGTAAACTATTTTAATGATGCTGGTATCAAGGCCTTCGAATATTATGTTCGTTTGCTGACAGAACATAGGGTTAGTGTAGTTGATTTTATGGATAAAGGTGAAATTGCATTTAAAGCTGGCCGTGCTGCTATGCATATTGATGGGTCATTTGTGCTTAGTACCTTTGATAGAGCCCGGCGACTTGATTACGGTGTCACCGAACTTCCTGTGCATAATGGAGTAAAGGCTAATTTTTCTTCTTATTGGGTAAATGGTATAACTTCAAAAGTGAATAAAAAAAAACAGGCTGCTGCCGAAAAGTTTCTTAAATTTATAACATCAGAACCAGCTCAACAGTTGTGGCTTGATGAAGTGGGTGAACTTCCATCCCGTAGGGCAGTGGCATTAAGGGAAAAAAATTTAAAACATCCAAAATATGGACCATTTATCAGGGGCTTAGAGTATGCGGTTACAACTGACTTTAAATCTGAAAGCGCTCAAAGGAAGACTTTTGTTGATATGTTTGATCGAGTGGTATTAACTAATATGGGTATTATTGATAGTTTAAGAATTGGTGCAATGGAAGATCAAATTATTATCAGTGAGGCACAGAAAAGATGACTGTGTCGCAAAAGCGTTCACTGTGTGCATGGTCCTTTATTGGGGTTCCTTTGATATATTTTATTCTGATACGATTTTACCCAAGTCTTGATGCATTTTCAATTGCCTTTACTGATTGGGATATTGTTGGAGAAAAAAAATATATAGGGTTTGATAATTTTATAGTACTTTGGGATGACCCTATTTTTTGGATTGTGCTTTCTAATACTTTTGAATATCTTTTGCTTGGTGTTCCAATCTCACTATTGCTTTCATTTGTTATTGCCTACTTTCTTGATCAGGTTCGCTTTGGTCATGGGTTTCTGCGTGCCTGCTACTTCATCCCATTTCTTACAACAGCTGTAGCGATGGCCTGGGTATGGCGCTGGTTTTATCAGCCAGTACCAGTAGGTATAATTAACCTTGGACTAGGGAAGATTGGTATTTTGCAATTTGACTTTTTGCGTTCAACAACTGAGGCATTACCCGCGGTACTTGCTCCGGCTATTTGGGCAGGGCTTGGATTTCAAATCGTTATATTTATTGCAGGGTTGCGTGCTGTACCCATCACTTATTATGAGGCAGCGAAGATTGATGGAGCAACTTCTTGGCATATATTAAGAGTTATAACGTTACCACAGTTGCGATCAACAATAGTATTCTTGGTGGTCATTAGCTCTATTGGTTTTCTTCGTATTTTTGATCAAGTTTATAATATGACCCAGGAAGGAGAAGGCGGACCGCTTAATGCCACTCGTCCTTTAGTTCTAAATATTTATAAGGCGGCATTTGAAAACTTTGATATGGGTATGGCAGCTGCACAGACTGTAGTTTTATTTACTTTACTTCTCATCATTACAATTATTCAACTTAGGATACTAAGAAAGTGAATAAGAATAAAGCATCATTAAATCCTAAAAAAATTATCATTTGGACATTTTTATTTATTGGTGCAGTCATTATGATGACACCGATTATTTTTATGTTTTCAGCAAGCTTTAAATATAATGATCAGATTTACGATTTGACTTTATTTACTTCAGACTTTACATTAGATAATTATATTTATCTTATTGAAAATACAGACTTTATTGTTTGGTTATCTAATTCATTATTTATTTCTCTTTTCACTACTTTTTGCGTGTTATTTTTTGATAGCTTAGTTGGATATACGCTTGCTAAATTTCAATTTAATGGCCAAAAAATAGTTTTTATTGCTATTCTTAGTACCTTGATGATTCCGACTGAAATGCTGGTAATTCCTTGGTATATTATTGCCCGAGATTTTGGCTTACTTGATACTTATTTAGGGTTAATTCTTCCAGGAATTATGACAGGGTTTGGCGTCTTCCTTATGAAACAATTTTTTGAAGGTGTGCCCGATGATTATTTAGAAGCTGCGCGGATTGATGGTGTTGGAGAATTCACTATTTTTATACGAATAGCTTTGCCCTTGGTAACCCCGGCATTATCAGCCCTGGCTATATTTACCTTTCTTGGAAACTGGACAGCTTTTTTATGGCCTCTTATTGTAAGTTCAAGTGCAGAACTTTTTACCGTACCAGTTGGATTAGCCTCATTTTCCGGTGAGTTTCAAAGTGATTGGGAACTCATCATGACTGGGGCGGCTTTAGCTACATTGCCAACCCTACTAGTATTTTTAATATTACAGCGCTATATAATCCGCGGAGTAGTTTTGGGTGGATTAAAGGGATAGATGATAAAATAATGACAAAATTAATTGATAATTCAAAATTTCCTAATGATACCTACAAAGAAACAGTTCTTGCGCCTTTGTTTGATGCCAGCAAGAAAACGTTTGCGGACTATCACTATAGGGTCAATCTTGCCCACTGTGTAATGCTTATAGAACAGGGCATACTTAGCACTAAAGAGGGTGCAAAGATACTAGGGGCATTGGTAAAGATAGAAGAAGAACTTAACCTAGAGGAACTTGTGTACACTGGAGTTGTTGAAGATTATTTTTTCTATGTTGAGGGTGAGCTGATAAAGCGTATTGGTGTAGACTTGGCTGGGCGACTTCATACTGGGCGTAGCCGTAATGATATTGATCATACTATTTTTAAGATGCACCTTATGGCCCTTTCATCTGAGTTGTTAAAGGAACTTACGGGATTGATTTCTAGTCTACTTACTGCTGCAGAGAAGGGTAAAAGTACAATAATCCTTGCTTATACTCATGGTCAGCCAGCTCAACCAACCACTTGGGGACACTATTTAGGGGCATTTATTGAAATATTACAACGTGATGTGGAACGAATTACGTTGGCCCGCAGTTCCTCCGAACTATGCTCCATGGGTGCTGCTGCTATAACCACTACCGGGTTTAATTTAGATCGAAAGCGAATGTCGGATTTACTTGGGTTTACGGATCCACTTGAAAATTCCTACGGTTGTATTTCTAGTGTTGACTATGTGACTGGTTTGTATTCGGCACTTAAAGTTTTGTTTCTCAATATGGGGAGATTTATACAGGACCTTGCACAACGGAGTGCCTTCGAGGTTGGTCACATATATGTGCCCAATGAATTTGTTCAAATCAGTTCAATTATGCCACAAAAAAGAAACCCTGTTCCCATTGAGCATATGCGCCTAATAGCGAGCCTTTCTAGCGGTCACTGCGATACTATTATCAACACTATGCACAATACGCCCTTTACTGATATGAATGACAGTGAGACTGAAGTTCAACGGGCAGGGCATCAGGCATTTGAGAGCGGTTCCCGGTTGTTATTACTTTTAACAGATTTTATTAGTTCAGTACAAATCGATGAAGAAAAAGTAAGGAAAGATATCGGTAAAAGTTGCTCCACCATCACTGAAGTTGCTGATAGTATAGCCCGTATTGAGGGTGTATCTTTCAAAATTTCTCATGAAATTGCAGCTGATATGGCTAAACGGGTTACTGCTGATGAAATAACTCTTGAGGACTTCGTTTATGCAGATTTTCAAGATATTTATAGGGGGCATACTGGAATTGAAACAAGTATTACACCTGAGAAACTTAAAGAGATTGGAAGTCCCGATTACTTTATAGCAGTTCGTAAGATTATTGGTGGTCCAGCGCTTCCAGCATTTGAAGCGAGCCTTAAGAAATACTGTAATATTGCAATGACCCAGTCTGATGAAAATTTGACATTCTCTAGGCGATTAATTTTTGCTAGGGAACTTCTTACTGAAGCTGTTAAGGAACTTAGGGTAACGTAGCATGACAAGTGTAAGCTTAAAAAATATTTCAAAAAGTTATGGTACAGGAAAAAAAGAAGTAGAAGTGATTAAGGACCTTGATCTGGAAATTATCAGCAAAGAGTTTCTCGTACTAGTCGGTCCATCTGGCTGCGGTAAATCAACATTACTACGAATGATTGCAGGGCTTGAGGATATAAAAGAAGGTAAAATTTTTATTGGTAAGAAGGAGGTCAATAATATTGAACCTCGCGATAGAAACATAGCCATGGTTTTTCAGAATTACGCTCTATATCCACATATGAATGTATCAAATAACATAGGTTTTGGTTTACGGGCGCGCAAAACTCCAAAGATAGAAATTGAAAAAAAGGTAAAAGAAGCCGGGGAAATGCTTGAAATATCTGGACTTATGAACCGCAGACCATCCGAACTTTCTGGTGGCCAGCGTCAGCGTGTAGCCATGGGTCGGGCAATTGTAAGAGAACCTAATGTTTTTCTTTTTGATGAACCACTTTCTAATTTGGATGCTAAACTACGTGGCAATATGCGAGCTGTAATTAAAAAACTTCACTCACAACTTGATACTACAATGATTTACGTTACCCACGACCAGGTGGAAGCCATGACACTGGCGGATAGAATTGTCATCATGGATGGAGGTAATATACAGCAGGTAGGGACCCCTATGGAACTCTACGATACCCCAGCAAATAAATTCGTGGCTGGCTTCATTGGAAGTCCCGAGATGAATTTTATAATTTGTGAAGATGGCAAAACATTAGGAATTAGACCTGAGGACATATATTTATTAAAAAACTACGATGATACTAGTAACCATAAACAAATAATTGCTTCAATTGAGGTTATAGAGACCCTTGGACCAGAAACGTTGGTTACGGTGAATTATGATAATACAAAAATTGTTGCTAAAATAAGTGGGACAAAGAAATTTACTCCAGGAGACGAAATACAATTAGTGTTAGATATGAATAAAGCTCACTTTTTTGATGTAAATGGTGAGCGGATTTAATATAAGTCAATAGTTTATTTTATCTGTTATCTTTTATTTTGAAGTATTAAAAATTATTTTTGGTTGAGAAGAAAACTATATGCGTCTAACTATTATAAATATTTAACAATTAATGGGAATAAATTATGAGTGGATGGCAGAGTGGCCCTTATATAATGAATGTATCTTCTGGGGATATTAAAGCTTTTTGTATGTGTGGTCTTTCTAAAGCAGGACCATTATGCGATGGAACACATAAGGCTACTGATATTAAACCCGAGGTAGTTAAATTTACTGAAGATAAACGGCTTCGTGTTTGTGGTTGTCTGAAGTCAGAAAGGTTACCTTACTGTGATGGCAGCCATAACGGTTAAGTATCATTTTAAACGAGCTGTATTTAACATGACTCCATAACATCTACTTTATTAAAAAATTAATTACCATGAAGAACCAAATATTTATTTTAGAAGGGAAGTTAGGGTGTCGGGAGACCAATCATGTGCCTCAACAATACCCTTGGGTAGAGTGTTTTGTGGGTGTGCTAGAAGAGGAATGATCAGTTTGCCAATAGTTTCTGCTATATCCAGTTCGTGTCGCACTCCCTCTGCCATTTCTGTATTCTCACCTATGACCACCACAAAGGCATCGCATCTACCAATGTGATATTTAGTTTCCTTTAGCCATTTAGGGCCGATATTTACAGGTTTTGTAGACCAATTTGCAATTTTAAAACTAGCGTCTTTAGCCTGGGATGCAGAGACGAGTTCATTTTTAAAAGCGCGGTCATTCTGAAAATCGAAACTTATATATACTTTTTTCTTAACCATGGGCTATCCGTTCTGTTATTTTTTACTTTTTACATTGTAAAAGTAAAAGATACAAGGCGCTAAGTAGTAACAAACAAACTTATAATACTTTCCCTATATTATAAATTTTTATAAAAATTATGATTTATGAAATTATTGAAAATTATTATAGTGTTTGTTAAATAATTACCTGCCAAACAATTACTTGAGCGGGTTAAAAAGTTTTTTATTTATTTTTTAAATATGCTAATATTTCTAAATACAAATAATGAGTTACTATTTAAATATTAATGGCCTTTTTTAAAAAAATATTCTAACGTCGCTTCTAGAAAAAACGTTATTAGGAAAACCAAATATGAAAATAATTACTAAGGCTGAAATTGAATTGCTTTTACCATCCCTGGATCCTATCAGCAGCATAGAACAAGGGTTTGTTGAATATTCAGCAAATAAATGTAATGTCCCCCCAGTTGGTGAGCTTATAATGGAGAAGGGTGAGGTTCATATAAAATATGGATGTGTAACAGGCGAAGATTTTTATGTGATTAAAATTGCTTCTGGCTTCTACGGTAACCAGAAAATTGGCCTCTGTACTAGTAATGGTATGATGTGTGTTTTTTCGCAAAATACTGGTGAGGCAGTAGCCATCCTGCACGATGAATGTTTATTGACGGATATTAGAACTGCTATAGCGGGCACTATTTCGGCCAAATACCTTGCTCCAAAGAATGTTAAGGCAATCGGTATTGTAGGAACTGGCGTCCAGGCGCGGATGCAATTAGAATATCTTAAATCAGTTACGGATTGTAGGGATGTCATTGTTTGGGGCAGATCTGCAGAAGGTATGTTGGCTTACAAAAAAGATATGGATACGGCTGGGTATAAAATAAAAACAACCAATGATATGGAAGAGCTTTGTGCTAATGCAAACCTCATAGTTACTACGACACCAGCCCTCGAACCCCTAATTAGTAACGATATTATTCGTGCTGGCACGCACATTACTGCAATGGGTTCGGATACCCTGGAAAAACAGGAGCTGGATCCTGAAATACTTTCACGGGCCGACATTGTTATGGTTGATAGTATTCCGCAAAGTGAAACTCGAGGTGAAGTTTGTAAAGCAGTGGAAGCTGGTAAAATATCAATCGAAGATATAATTGAGTTGGGTAGTATGATTACTTCTTGCGGTGGGCGTACTTCAGAAGATCAGATTACTGTAGCAGATTTAACTGGAGTGGCTGTTCAGGATATTAAAATTGCTGAGGCTATTTATTTAGCCAGCTTAACTTAAGGATAGAAAATTTTAATAAATTTAGTAGTTAATTTTTATACCAGATCATCAAAATTTAAGATTTAGTATTTGTACTAATTTCACTTACCTTAATGACATTAATTGCTACTATTATTAAATTCTATTGATAAAAGCTCTATGCCGTCTTCAAAGGTAGCTGTTCTGAGATCTCCAATGCCCTCTACGTTGACGGTGTTAACTTGATCTGACCAGATATCACGAAGCGCGTTATGGATCATGCTTAAGCCCTGGAGGTCTTCTGGAGCTTTTACTTCCTGGTAAACCCAAAAATATATCCGTTCAATTTCATGCCCCACCGGTGTTAGCTGAAGTTCTTTTCCGTCTAGGGGTTTTATAGCAAATCGATTAGAAACATAGTTGGCAAAGAGCTCCCTTGTGTTTGCCGAGTTCCTAATGTCTGCTTTTTTATCAAACAACATCTGCACCGCATGCTCCGTATCATGAAGATAAAAACGGTGCATCACTTCAAGGTTGCCCGTATTTTTATTAAATAGCACCTTTGTAATTGCTGTACGAAGCTGATGTGCAGTAGCCGGCAGCGTCAACAGGCTGGCTACTGCTAAAAATATAATAACAATCCTCTTCATTAATTATCATCATCTTCTTGGGTTTTGAGTTCGGTTTTTATGTCATGCATTATATCACGGCGTTTAAGGCCAGTGCGTGGAAGGCTTTTAAAGGCTTCGATGCGTGATGGAATGATGCGGCGTGGATAATGGTTATTTTCAATATCAACATCAGCCGTCTCCCAGCGTGGATCAATCACAACTTGAGCAAGTTCTTTATCAAGGACGAGCAGTTTTTTAACAGAATTATAACTGCGGCGCCAAATTTCAGCAGGTATATTGTAATTTTCTTTCGTTCCGTCTGTGAAGGTAAGCTCAAGCAGGATCGGCATTACAAGCCCACCTTTATTAGAAAACTCTAGCACATAGTAATTTTTGTCTTCCTCAACGGCGCGAGTGAAGGTGGCCTTTTCAACACCGTCTAAACCTTCAAGGAAATCAAAATATGTATTTCGTTCTTTATTGGTTACTGTGAATTGATCATTTTCATCATGGAAGTCACGTACGTCGGGATTACGGTCAACCCATGACATCGTACCTTCTTGCCTATTACGTGCGCTAAACACTGATGATGGCTTGGCGATATTTTCATCGCGGCGACGATTAAAGTCAATATCAGGATCTTTTGTGTCCATACGCATGGCATATATGTGGTCGAGAGAAATATCCACATGATCAGTAGTATAATACCAACCACGCCAGAACCAGTCTAAGTCTACACCAGACGCTTCTTCCATAGTACGGAAGAAATCAGAAGGAGTAGGGCGTTTAAACATCCAACGGCGTGAGTATTCCTTAAATGCGAAATCAAACAGATCACGCCCAAGGATTGTTTCGCGCAAGATATTAAGTGATACTGCAGGCTTAGTATAAGCATTAGGGCCAAGACGAAGCACACTATCAGATTGTGTCATGATAGGTGTTTGATTTTGTGATTTCATATATTCAATTATATCTGATGGCTCGGTTGAGCCCATTTCATAATCCCATTCCCGGCCCGCGACACTATCAAGGTAGCTGTTTAACCCTTCATCCATCCATGTCCATTGACGTTCGTCAGAGTTTACAATCATGGGGAAGTACATATGTCCAATTTCATGAATAACTACTCCAATTAAGAATTCTTTTTCGGCAGCTGTGTAGGTACGGGTTCCGTCATCATGGAGGATTGTACGGGGTCCGTTAAAAGTAATCATTGGGTATTCCATGCCACCAACTGGTCCGTTTACAGAAATTGCGACGGGGTAGGGATAGTCGAACGAAATACGGCTATATACCTCCATTGTATGTATAACTACTTCTGTTGAATATTTTTCCCAAAGTTCGCCGCCCTCTTTTGGAAAAAATGACATGGCCATTACAAATGGACGAACTGTTCCACCTTGGTTATAGCCTTTTGCATCCCAGGCAAATTTACGAGAGGCCGCCCAAGCAAAATCACGGACATCTTCTCCCTTGAAGTGCCAAGTTTTTTTATTTGAAGTCCCTGACTGTTCATTTTCCAGGGCCTCTTCAGGTGTTACGATATAGACTGGGCTCTCAGCACTCTTGGCTTGCTCCCAACGGTTAATTTGCTCAGACGTCAATACATCAGACATGTTTTGAAGAACACCCGTCGAAGCTACTATATGATCATCAGGAACCGTTAGGCGTACGTCAAAATTTCCGAATTCTTGTGTAAACTCACCAGAACCAAGAAACTCTTTTGCTGTCCACGCCTCATAATCGGTATAAGCTCCCATACGTGGATACCACTGTGACATTTCATATATGTAGCCACCACCTTCAATTTCGTCGTCAGGAAAATGTTCGAAGCCACCCCGGCCACCTATTACATCACTTTCTATAATATTAAAGGCGTAGTTAATGGAGAATTTTACTGCAGAACCCGAAGCCAGTATTTTCGGCAAGTCAACACGCATTTTTGTGCCAACTATTGTAAACTTAAGGTCTCGATCTTTAGATTTGACATTATTAATTTCAAAACCAAATTCACGGTCAGCCATAAGTTGTTGTTGGCGCAGTTGACCAAGGCTTAAACGAGCGGGGTCGCCATTAAAGCCCTTAAGGTTTGAGGGAGATCCGTATGTAGACGTTTTATTTTGCATGGAGTTTTTGTTAAACCGATTTTGATCTAACTGCACCCATAAAAAGCGTAAGTTATCTGGTGAATTGTTATGATAGGTAATTTCTACATCACCGGTAATTCTTTGATTTTCTTCATCAAGGGTAACATCAATTAAATAATCAGCTCGCTGTTGCCAATACTCATGCCCTGGTTCACCCCCAGCGGTTCTGTAGGTATTGGCAGTAGGTAAAATTTCGTCAAGTTGACGGAACTTATCAATAAAGTCACCCTTGGTTTGCTCTACCTGTGCGAAGGTTGCAGCAGTAAAGAAAAAAATGATTGCCAGTGAAACTAATACTTTATGAAACATGGAAAATAGGCCCCTTAATTTTTTATAATTAGAAAAATATAACTATCAGACTAGTTTCTGACTAGTAAATAATTCATTTTATTATTTTTGTTTAACTAAATAATTAAGACTATTAAAAAAGAATAAAGATCAGCAACAATAAAATTTGATAATAAATTATCAGTTTACTTTTCTGCTTCTCTATCGCGGATCCTTTTTATGTTCGCTGTTTGTGGGTGTTTTTCACCAAGATACTCTGAAATAATTTTATAGGCCTTATCAAAATATTCTAACGCACTTTTTTTATCCCCTAATTTACTGTAGACAGCGCCTATGTTATTAAGGATGGATGCAACATTAGGATGATTTCCTCCAAAGTTTTTTGTATCAATCCGCAACGCCTTTTCTAAATAATCTATTGAATTTTTAAATTCACCCTGCTTCATAGCCATGAAAGCGACACTGTTAAAAAATGTAGAGTTATTTGGATCAAAAGCTATGGCCTTTTGGAGATGAGCATAAGCTTTAATATCATTTTTTTCTATAATTGCTATTTTAGCACATTCATTTTCTGTTATAGAGTTATTAATGTTTTGTTGGCTTGTCTGTGCACTAAGTGTGGTTTGAAATGTAATCATTAATAGGTTTAAAACAAAAATTTTAAACATAGTTTTGATCCTTATTTATTTTTTATAGTCAGAGAATTCAAAAATGAATAAAACTGGAGGTGCGGACCGGATTTGAACCGGTGTACGCGGATTTGCAATCCGCTGCGTAGCCTCTCCGCCACCGCACCATCCTATAAAGAGCATTATCTCGCATAATAGTGTAACCTTATCAAGTAAGAAATTGAAAAAGCAATTAAAACAGAATAGATTTACTAAATGACTTATTTTAAAAATTTAATATTATTTGCAGTTTTTTTTATTCTAACCAGTTGCAATGGAAGAGACATGTACGACACGTCTTATACATCAAGCATGGCTGTGCCAATGGAAAAAGATGCTTTTCTTCTTGAGGAAGGAGCGCGCCCAACCCTAATTATGACACCTGAAATAGAAAGAGACCTAGAGGTACTAATAAATCAAAATTATGTAATTGTGGGTGAAAGTAAATTTAATGGACCTGAAGGTGGTGCAGGTGATGCGATTGAACTTGCTAAAAAACTTGGTGTAACACATATTTTATTGAATGCTAAATATGCTTATGATGCTTCTAAAAAGGCTTATAAGTATGTTGAAAATTATGATTATATTCCAGTAGAATCTGGATACCTTGCCGGAACGGGACAAATGTATAGTCAAATATTCTATGAACGAATTCCAAACCCAATTTATGTTCCCTATCGTAAAAGTATATCTGTTTATCACCATCAGGCCATTTTTCTGGTTAAAATGAAAAAGAAATAGTATTTAGAAGTTAATTATGGGTCAATTAATCCACAAATATCCGTTTTACCTTTCGGCAAAATGTACAAGTTAAATTCTTTTATACTATTTGGCCCTGATGCAAGACTATTTTCAAGTCGGTGCAGATCATCTTCTAGTGCTTCTATTACTCTTTCATCTGACAAATTTTTAGTTTTTTCGATAATAGTATCTTTTCTCTTAGAAATTTCCATTTGCTGGTTTGGCCTGTGAACAGTTTTATAATTTTTTATATAAGATGCATAGATTTCACTCCTATGCTGAATATTTAACTTAGCTACACAGTTACAGTCAGTAGTGTTATTTTTATCATTACATCTTTTGTATACCTGCTTGTAAAGGGTATGGTCGCGTTTTATTACATTTGATAAGTCTACTTTGCTTTGAGGATTTTCATCGCAAGAAATAAGCACAACAATGAATGTTAAGCTAAAAATACTTAGTAATGCTTTTATCATTTTGTACATTGTAAACTTCAATATGAAACTTGTATTTTAAGTTAAGTGGAATTCCTTAGACGATATTTCATAATATTACTTAATTGTGGTTCCAGTCATCTGGATTGTTCGAATTCCCAGGACTAAGCCCTATAATATCACCTTTTGTATGAACGCCAAGCCCAAGAACGGTTCGGTTTGCGTAGTTAAAATAAGAAGTCACCTGATTAACCTCTAGTATTTCACCGTCACTGATACCCATTTCTTTCATTTTTTCTATCTGTTGTTTTGTAATTTCAGAAGGGCTTTCGGTGAGGGAACGAGCGTAATTAAGCATCAGAACATGTTTACTATTAAATGCTTTTTTGGGAGAATGAATTTCCAGGGCGGCACGTATCTCTAATGCGCGATTTTCGTCACCAATTAATCGTGACATTCCCTCGTAGTGGTGGTCGACACAATAAAAACATTTATTAATTATTGAAACATAAATACCTATGCATTCTAAAAAATCTTTAGGTATTTCATTTGATGTATGGTGAAGAACACGCTTGTACATGGACATATGTGCTTCCATAGTGTGCGGTCGAAGAGAATGCGACATCATGATGTTGTCTACATTATTATTTGGGCCCTTAACTCTATCATAAAGTTTTCTTAATTTACCGACAGATTCTTGATATGAAACAGTATTAATCCAGGTCATCGTATGGCTTTCTTTATTAAAAAATAGTAATTTTAGTAAACTAGTCTTTGGCTACCGCAAACCCAATTTTATTGTCTGTTAAAATATAATTTGCGTAAATGCAATTAAGTTTAAAGTTAATGAAAACAATTTAATTGTAATGCCCTTAAATTAAATTTGGTTAATTTTTGTTAGTTTAGCTTAGGTTACCTTAATAATCAATAATGAGCTAAGTGGTAATTTTTGTCATGATACGCCAAATTAAATTAATGCTATAAACATTCAATCTAGTCACCATTAAAATTCGATGTTATGTTGCCTTTATTTTCATAAGGTTTCAAAATTGTCCCTCTTCTTAGCAATGTTTATATATTCTTTTTCAATGGGTATAACTCCAGGACCAAATAACATTATTGCACTTAGCACTGGTGTTAATTTTGGCTTTAAAAGGGCCCTGCCATTTGCATTTGGGGTAGTGGTAGGCTTCAATCTTCTGATAGCTGGTCTTGGCTTTGGAATTGGAGGTATAATAGCAAACAATAACTCGCTAATGGACTTACTGGCTTTTGTGGCGATAGGCTTTATAACTTTTATGGGGTTTAAAATTGCAAGATCTCCTACCGAAATAAAAAATGAAAATAATGATAACCCTAGTTTTATTTATGGTGTATTTTTGCAACTGGTTAATCCCAAAGCTTGGACGTCATCTCTTGGAGGTATTGCAGCCTTCAATCTCGCCGGTAATAATTTTGGCATTATACTTTACATGTTAATATCGGTTTTTGTCGTAATGTTCTGTATTATGTTTTGGGCATATGCTGGCTCAAAAATAACACGATTTCTTTCTAATAAAACTAAGCATAGGGTCTTTAACGTGTTGATGGGGGGAAGCCTTATTCTATTGGCAATATATCTTTTCTTTATGAGGATTTGAATATGGCTGCTTTTATTATAACTATTATATTTTACGCTTTTGGTATGTCGATTACCCCAGGGCCCACAAATATTATTATGATGTCTACTGGAGTTAACTATGGTTTTAAAAGTACCATTCCGTTTGCTACTGGTGCTGCATTTGGATATACTTCGCTTGTCATGATTGTTGCGTTCGGTCTTGGAGAGTTATTAACCGAAAATAAAGCTATTATGCAAAATATGACTTACTTTGGATCTGCAATGATAAGCTTTATGGGCTTCAAAATTGCCTTCTCAAGCTCCACTGTTGACGAGAAAAAGAGATCTCGTCCAAGTTTTATTTACGGTGCGGCTCTTCAATGGTTAAATCCAAAATCATGGATTGCTTGCATGGCGGGAGTTAGCGCTTTTCAAATTTCAGTAAGTGAGGAGCGCTTGATCATTTTTTTATTAATATATGTGACTGTAGGTTATTTGTGTGTACTTTCTTGGGGTTTGGCGGGAGCAAAAATAAATCATTTTTTAAAAGTTGGACAAAATTTACGTATTTTTAATTATATAATGGGGGTAAGCCTTATTATTATTGCTGTCTATTTAGCAATGATGGAACATTCCATATAAGGAGCAAAAATGAAGACTGTAAAAGTGGCTATGCTAGGTATGGGGACTGTGAATAGGACCCTTTTAAAAATACTATCAACTAAAAAAGATCGACTGGCTGAAGATTATGGAATAGTTTTCAAAGTTTTAGCTGCCACTGACAGTACTGGTATTATAGTCGATGATAACGGATTAGATTTCTTAACACTAGTAGATCATAAAGAGACGGGGGGGGCCCTATCAGACCTTTTATCCTTTAAGGGTTGCCAAGTTGAAAATGTAATAAATTCGTTAGATTTAGATCTTCTTTTTGAGGCTACGCCCGTTCATCTAGAAACTGGTGGTGAGGCACTTAATATTTGCCGGAGAGCGCTTAAAAATGGAATATCAGTAGTGCTAGCTAACAAGGGGCCTCTGGTACACGGTATTGGTGAGCTTCTTGAGATTGCTAAGTTAAGCGGAGCTGGGCTCGAATACTCTGCTACCGTATGTGGGGGCCTTCCTATTTTAAATATAGGTACTCGCGATATGATTGCTGGTGATATAAAATTAATTCGTGGGGTTTTTAACGGAACGAGTAATTTCATTATCGATGCTATGTCCGAGGGCTTTACTTTTGACGAAGGAATTGAGAAAGCTAGGGCTGTAGGAGCTGCAGAGGCTGATCCTAGCCTTGACACGGGCGGTTGGGATACTGCGTTTAAACTTTTGATTTTAGCCAATACAGTAATGGGAGTTAACATAAAATTATCGGATATTTCCGTTGAAGGTATTGATAACATTACTTCCAAAAAAATTCAGAAAGCAAAAGAATTAGGCAAAACTATTAAATTGGTTGCCTCTGTTGAGGGTGGTAAATTTAACGTTAAGCCAATAGCAGAGCAACGCGACAGCTTTTTGGGTTCAATCAATGGTTGGGAGATGGGAGTTGAAATACACTCAGATATTTATGGGATTAGTTACCATAAACTATATGAGAAAGAACCTATTCCAACTGCTGCTAGTATGATGCGTGATGCAGTAAATATATTTAAGGATAAGTAGTTTTCTATTAACTAGATAACCATTTTTTATAAAAAGTTATTAGGAAAGATCATCGTGCGCCACATATGAGCTGACGGGCTTCCATCATAACCAAGACCCTCTTCTGGATCACGCCAGTTTCTAGCAATAATGTCATGAAAGTCATCAAGGCTCACTTGTATGTTTGGATCAAAGCTATAAACATCATTGATGCAAATTTGGCGTGCTGTCATATACCATTTATGATTTCTAGCATATTCACCGTCTTTGAAAATATAGGGCTCAGGCTTATAATCCTCACCGAAGTAACGAATGTATGCCTCGGGGTAGGGATAGTCGACATCTTCGTCTGGAATAAAGCGCAAGGATTGGTGATATTTAATAGCCCATGAAATTTCTTCTTCAACGTAAGGTGCAACAAGTTGAGCGCCATAATAGCCATGGTCTACGTTAATGTAAGCGGTAACAGAAATGTCATGGAGCAAGCAGGCTAGTATCATTTTTTCTGGCAAACCATTCAGTTTAGCCAGGCGGGCTGACTGTAAAAGATGACTTGAGTGACCGATGCGTTTATCAAAAAATTCAAGTAGTGTAGGTTTTGCTGACATTCTCGGTAGTCTTGGTTCATGGCCCATGTGACGGAGTTGTCCAGCTATGCGAGGGCCGCTTTCCCAATTATTATCTACACCGTAAGCTCTGCAGAAAGGAGATTTTGAAATATGGTTAATATTTGCATTCTCAAGTTCTTGCTCCATCGCCATTTCAAGTGCATCAGCTTTTTGATTTGCGTTCATGGTTGCAAGAGCACTTGCTCCACCAACGAATGTTAAAAATTTACGCCTGTCCATTATCAATCTCCCCATACTCATTAGATCACAAAAGAGGGTAAATTGTCAAATTTTAGAAATTCAAAGTTTAAAATATTATTACTATTCTCTTATTTTTTAAAATTGGGGATATTAATATTTTTAAAATAAAGTTTAGCAACTTCAAAGCGTTGGTAATAGGGATTATCATCACCTAGTTTGAGTATCTGAATGTATTCTTCGAGCATATCGAGAATGATATTGGTGCGAACTATAAGGTTCTGTTCTTCGCGGCTCGGCTCATCTAAGTTCAACCATTCAGGGCGAGTGTGATGCAATTGAATTTCTTCTTCAACTGTGGTTATAAACTTATCAAGTCCGGCATCAACCTGTTCTTGTGTTATATTTATTGGAATTTCAGGAATTTTTTTCATAAATACATAATTATAATAAATACTTCTGCAAGCATTGTTTCTATAAAATTGTCCCTTAAATTAACTATTGAATAATTACTTTAGCCAATATTTTTCTTTATGACAATTGATTAGCTAGTTTTTAAAGCTAATTAGATAAATAGATGGTAAAATACTAATAACTTAGCTTTATATTAATTTATTTTATTTTTTTCATAAATATCATATTAAAATATAATTCATAATTGTATATATTGGGGCTTGTACTTGCTCAAATACTATCTCCCGTGCTAGCCTAAAACTAATATTATTATAGAAGAAATATATGGAAAAATAATCATGAAAAATAATTTATGTTTGCTAACTATTGCAGCTATTATTAGTTTTCCAACGATGTTTTCGCAGGTGGCTATTGCTACTGGTGTTAATGTTGGTGGAAAATATGAAAGCTACGAATTTCGAAATGTTGGTCCAACACGAGGTGGTCGAGTTACGGCCGTGACAGGAACTGTTTCGGAGATGGGAACATTTTATCTGGGTGCCTCAGGTGGTGGTGTTTGGAAAACGGATGATTATGGAACTACCTGGAATAATGTATCTGATGGCTATTTCTCTACACCATCGATTGGGGATATAGCAGTTGCGCAAAATGATGCCAACATCGTTTATGTGGGGACTGGCTCAGATGGTCTCCGTTCCAATGTAATTATAGGAAAAGGGGTTTACCGTTCAATCGACGGTGGTAAAACATGGAACCACATGGGTCTAGAGAAGACAGGCCAGATTGGTGCAGTGGAAATAGACCCTCGCTCAAATGATACTGTTTATGTTGCGGCTATTGGCAATGCCTTTGCCCCTAATGAAGATAGAGGGCTTTATAAAACAATTGATGGCGGTAAAAATTGGAATAAGGTTCTTTATATTTCAAAAACCGTTGGCATTGTTGATGTTGAAATGCACCCAAGTAACCCTAATATAGTATATGCTTCGGCCTGGAAGGCTGAGCGGAAACCCTGGACAATTATTTCTGGGGGAGAAATGGATGCGGGTGAAGGAGGAATTTATAAATCTATAGATGCGGGTTTATCATGGAAAAAAATTAATAAAGGTCTCCCTACTGGATTAGTGGGTAAAATTGATCTTGCAGTGACGCCGGCTAATTCAAGCGTAGTTGGCGCCATTGTCGAAGCACCAAACCCAGGTGGTGGGCTCTATTGGTCTCAAGATCAGGGTGATAGCTGGAAACATGTTTCAAATGATAGTGGGGTTCAAAATAGACCCTTTTATTATACTAACCTTGATATTGATCCTACTAATGAAAAAATAATTTATTCAAATGCTAATCCACTTAGAAAATCTACAGACGGTGGTAAGTCATGGACTAACATGTCCGTGCCGCATGGAGATAATCATGATATGTGGCAAAATCCAAATAATCCTGATTTACTTATTCAGGCTAATGATGGCGGTGCAAATGTAAGTTTTAATGGTGGAAAAACATGGTCAACTCAATTTAATCAACCGACAACGGAAGTTTATCAGGTAGAGGTTGATGACCAGCATCCATATTGGTTATATGCCGGCATGCAGGATAACGGATCTACTATCTCAGTGCCTAGCAATGCGCCTTGGGGAGCTCAGCATACAAATGCTTATATTCAATATGCTGGTGGTTGCGAAACCGGCCCCGCAGTTCCAAAGCCTGGAAATCACAATATAGTTTATTCAGATTGTAAGGGGCGCTTTGGAACTTACGATAAGCGCACCGGTACTGAGCGAGCATATTACGTTGGGGCGACGAATATATATGGTCATAATCCGGCTGATTTAAAATATCGTTTTCAGCGGGTTGCTCCAATTCATGTTTCACCCCATGATGCTGATGTTGTTTATCACGGTTCTCAATATTTACACCGGACAAAAGATGATGGTGTTACGTGGGAGCAAATATCACCAGACCTCACGGCAAATGAAGAAGATAAACAAGTTATATCTGGAGGTCCAATTACTCGTGATATAACTGGTGAAGAATACTATTCTGTAATTTATTCTATTCAAGAAAGTAAAATTGAAAAAGGTGTTATTTGGACTGGCGCAAATGATGGTCCGGTGTTTTTGACAAAAGATAATGGCACTACATGGAAAAATGTTACACCGAGAATGCCTGCGGGTGGCAGGGTAGACAGCGTAGCGCCAAGTCCCCATAATCCTGGAAAAGCTTTTATTACAGTGTTGCGGTATCAGTTTGATGACTGGAAACCCTATATTTACAAAACAGAAAACTATGGGGACAGTTGGAAATTAATTACCGAGGGTATACCAGAAGGTTTTCCGGTTCGTGTTGTGAGGGAAAGTCCAGATCATGAAGGGTTATTGATTGCTGGAACTGAATTTGGAATGTTCATGTCCGTTAATGACGGTGAATACTGGGAAGTTTTTCAACAAAACCTTCCTGTGACCCCAGTAACAGACGTTAAATTTATTCGTGGGGACCTTGCTGTTTCTACGATGGGAAGGGGCTTTTGGGTTTTAGATAACATTCAATCAGTTGCTGCCGCGGGAAGAATTAGTGGAGATAGAGTTTCGGTCTTAAAACCTGCTGATACATTTAGATACCGACGGCCTCGTGGGGTTCCCCGTGATGGTACTTCAGATGGTGTTCCAGACCTTCCAAAACCAACTGTTGCAATTGATTATTTTCTGCCAAAAGGAAAATATGATTCAATCAGCCTGGAAATACTTGATGCCCAGAATAATTTTGTTACGGCCTATGTAAATAATGGTTCTTTAGCCAAAGAAAATAATGAGGATGCCCCAAATTATATTTTAACAGATACCCTTAATATGACAACTGGCCTTAACCGTTTCCGTTGGGATATGTCTCACCTTGGCCCCTGGAATGCAAATTCGGAACGACGCTTTTTAGATGGTCCAATTGCGGCCCCGGGACTTTATACAGTGCGTATTGTAATTGATGGTAAAGTATCTGATGTAAGTTTTGAGTTAATAATTGACCCCCGAGTAACAGATCAGGGGATTAAGCTCTACGATATTGCTGCCCAGAATGAATTGCAGGGCAATATTTCGAATTTACTGACCAAAGCAAGAAAACTTGAAATGGTGGCAAAAAATGAACACGCATCTTTACATCAACTCTACCGAGGTAAAACGGATATACAACGCGGATTTGAAGTAAATTCTAATTTCGACCGTGTACATAATACGGTTAGGACCTTGGGCACACCCAATGTTATTTATCCTAAAGCAGGGTTAGTTGGGATGATTAGTTACCTGTATAATATTAATAGTGATGCTGATCAAATACCCGGGAGAGACAGTATTGAGCGCTTCGCCGAACTTACTAATGAATATAATACCGTCGAAGCGGCATACGCAAGGAAGTAGTATCTAATGGTCCGAGTATTGGTTGTGGGTGTTGGTGTTATGGGTTTTGCCCACGCCAAAGCCTGTGCATCTATAAAAAACAATCAAATTGTAGGTCTGGTGGCGAGGGATTGGAAAAAATGGAATTTAGTAGCTGAATATTTTTCAGAAATTCCACGATATGATGACTTTTATTTAGCCCTGATTAAGACTAATCCTGATGTTGTCATTATCTCAAGTTTTACTGATACTCACGCATCATACGCAATAAAAGCCTTGAAGGCTGGTGCGGATGTTTTTGTCGAAAAGCCCCTTGCTACAAATATTTTGGATGCTAAACTAGTAATAGCAACTGCACGTAAATATAAAAGAAAACTTGTTGTTGGCTTTATCCTCAGGCACCATGATATGTGGAAAAAATTTGTTGAGTGCGCAAAACTTCTTGGGAAGCCGGTTCATTTAACAATTACAAGTAATCAGCACAGTATGGGCAGAGACTGGCAACACCATATTAATATACTTAATTCGGGATTATCACCGCTAGTAGATTGTGGGGTACACTATACAGACCTGATGCTCCAAGTCGTCAGTGGAAAAGTGGTAAAGTCTTGTGCTAATGGAACAAAAACAAACTCTGACGTAAGCGTTTCGAATAAAACAAATATGATAATTAACTATAGTGATGGGTCAACTCTTGATTTCGAAAGCGGCTATGGTCCTGAAATCAATTTGGAAGAAAATATATCTAAAAAAGTTCAAGGACCACTAGGTTTTGTTTATATAAAATCGGAAAATATTGTAATACATAATGATCAAGAATATATTTTTTCTTCAAAGACTTATGAAAAATCTATAAATAAACAACAAGCCTATTTTTTTGATGTAATAAAAAAAGATATAGATTTGGAGCCGCACTATGAGACAGTTATGCTAAGTTTACAAATTGCACTAAATGCTGAACGTATTATGGTTGAAAATTAAACTATTAGAACAACTGGCTATATAAAATTATGATAATTAAAACTTATTTATTTGCATTAATTATTTTTGTTGTTTTTTGCTGTAATATTACAGTTAAGGCTCAAAATACATATCAGTATATGGCTAATACTTCTGCTAAAGTTGTACAGGGGCGTATAATATCCAAAAAAGAAGTGCGGTATAATTACGACACCGAAAACCCTAACCTTATTTGTGGTTATATTCTGAATATTAAAGTAACTAAAAGTTACAAGGGTGGTGAAGAAGACTTTAGGGTATTTGCCTCAAATAGTGACGTACTTATGGATAAAGAAAGTGAATATCTTCTTTTTGCTAGAAAAAATATAAAATTTGGTAAAAATGGTCGTGATGCAATTGATTTTATTAATTGTGATCAAGAAAAGTCTACCAGAATGGATATTTCTGATTTTGAATTTCTTTCTACTCGTCTCAGTCAACAAATTTTTCCTTTAATTAGTTATAGTAATGAAAAGACTGTTGTCGATGAAGATACAGGGATCATAAAACGTGGTCAATGGATGTTGATTGTTGACCGTATATCCAACAATGCACTTCCTTATAGCATTACGCGGCGCCGTCTTAATATTGGAAACTTAAATATTATTGAAGAAATGAGTTATACAGACTTTCTTTCCGCCTTTAAACTGGAATAATTAAAAAGAAACATCAGTTTCAGGTTTTGTGTTTAAAGGGAATATAGGAACGTAATTTTTATTGAGGGGTTATATTCGTAAGTTTTGTTTGAGTAGATAGATTATCAAAGTGGTTATATCTTTGTGATGGGTTCTTGGAGATCTTTTAACATACTATCATTAAAAAAAGTGCCAAATGGAATCACAGAAGCAATTATAACGCGTATAAATTGAATTATATTTAATCTTTGCCTAGCAATAGTATCTAAGGCAATAAAAATATAAATAACAAAAAGAGCTCCGTGAAGGGCTCCAACATAAAAACTAAAGCCACGCATACCCATATAGTATTTAAGAGGCATGGAAACAAAAAGTAGTAATAAAAATGAGAAACCTTCAATTAGCGCAATACTGCGTAGTCGGAAAATAGGGTCTGTTAGTTTTGCAAACATTTCGTATCCTGAATTTTTTTAAAGATTTATAAGATTTTGATTTTAATGTAAAGTCCAAAGTTTAATGTTAAATATTGAATTTACTTTTAGATTTATGGGGTGTTTTTTAAAATTTTATTTGCACGCTTCATTTGATCAGAGTTTTGTAGTATTTTTAATTTTAGTTGATAATTATAATCGAGGTTCTCAGTAAGAAAATTATTAACTGTAGCTACGGCAGCATCACTTTGATAATATTTGAATGTGGCATTAAGCCACCTTCCAGGAAAAAAAATATCTCCTGTAATTTGTATATCTTCTAATACATTTAAACTTCTTTTAAGATAAATCTCGGAAAAACCAATTCGCAAGGGATGATGTAAATATCTAAGTGCAGAAAGAACCCAGGGTTCTGTGTGTCTATTTTCTGCCTTCATGAGAGTATTAAAAAAATTGTCTCGGATATATTGATCTGAAGATAGAGAAGGAATTATAAATTGAAATCTTGCTTTATTATCTGGGCCCTTGATTTTAAGTAATTGTGTTCCAATTATTTGATCTGCAGAATTTGGAAGCTTAATAGCGAGGGAAGCAGCGATGTTAGTATAGTCACGAGTTGATAGATTAAGATTTTTTATTTTTAAACTTTCATCCCATACTGACTGCACATTAGATAGAGCAATGGGGGTTAGTGCAAGATTGGCATAGTTACGAAAATAAATACGCCTTATTCCTGTATTGTGTGCTTCATTCACAACTTGGTTCCAAATGGCCTGTTCCAGGAACGGTGCTAAATCTAATCGATTTTTTTGATTAAATAATGACCAATAAATGTCTATAGTTTGTCGCATTATATGGTTTATTATTAATGGATTTTTTTCTCTACCAACAGCCCAAATAATTAATTCGATATATTCCTGTGGCTTTATTGTTCCATTATTTTGCATTAATTGTTCGTATAGTTTTACAAATGCTGAAGCTCGCTCAAGGTCTGATAGGTCACCCCAGTTTTTTCTTAGAAAATTTTTCTCTATTGAAAATAGTCCGTAGCCCATACCATCAGAGTTTAATAAAATTTTTTCATTAAGATTATTTTCAAATGTATTGAGATTAATTTCTTTTTTAAGATAAGGCACATTATAACTTTGATTACCCTTTTTAATTTTAAAAGTTTGTGACCAAATTCTTTTCATTTTTGATGGATCAGTTTGACTTAAAATCAAACCCTTATCAGGATATTTTTTAATATTAAATTTTGGCATCCCAGCGGTATTGACCCAAACATCGCTCCATGCCTTAAGATCTTTTTCTGAACGTTTATCAAGAATACTTATAAGGTCTGGCCATGTAGCATTTGAAAATGCATAAGTTGATAAATATTCTCGCACACCTTCGCGAAAAAGATCTTCACCGAGCAATTTTTCAAGCTGCTGCATCATGATTGGTGCTTTATTATAAATTATTGCACCATATAAGTTTCCAGCCTCATTTAGATTAGGTAACTTCTGTCTTATTGGGTTTGCGCCTTCAGATCGGTCTATAGCGTAGGCTCCAGGATGAAGTCTTAAATGTGATCTAAGCTGGTGATCAATTCCTGGAAAATTAGGGTAGATCATTTTAGCGGCAAAGAAATTTGCAAATACCTCTTTTGTCCATACATCATCAAACCAATCCATTGTAACAAGGTCGCCAAACCACATATGTGAGGTTTCGTGGCCTATAAGCGAAGCCCTCGAGAGAAGGTCAGCCGTGGAAGGATTTTCATCAAGCATTAAACTTCCGGCTCTATATTGGATAGCACCTATATGTTCCATGCCACCAAATTGAAAATCCGGGATTAGCACAAAGCCAAACTTTTGGAATGGATATTTAATGCCTGTGTAATTTTCCATATAGTTGATAGAATCTTTATGAAGGGAAAATATTTCTTTAAGGTTTCGATTTACTTTTTCAGTATCGGGCTCTCGGTGGAGCATTGTCATTTCTAGCCCATCTAATACTGTTTTTGTCTTAATGAACCGTCCAGCGACAAAGGAAAATAAATAAGTACTCATTTTGTCTGATTTTTTAAACCGGACTATTTTTTTTCTATTTCTTTGGGTTTCTCGAGCTATGGTGGTGCTGGACATAGTTTCCCAGCTTTCAGGCATTTTAAGTGTAAGTTCAAATGTTGCTTTTAAATTCGGCTGATCAAAGCTCGGAAAACTTGTGCGCATACGGTCGGGCACAAATAATGTGTAGAGAAAATTAGCTGATCTGTTTAATGCGCCATCACCTGCATTATATTTGATTTTTATTTTATTTTGACCAATTTTAAGTTCATTTTTATCAATAATAATATGTTCGTTATGATGCTTAATTTTCTGACGTGAACCATTAGCATAAACAGTTTGAATTTGATTTTTAAAAGCTTTAAAGTCAATTTGCAGGTCTTGCGAGAGATTGTTCAGGTTAAATATAATTTCCGTCATGCCTCGGATAGGAAGGTCAAGCTGTTCTGGAATAGTCAAATCCATTTTATAACTTAGATCTGATATATGTTTTTTACGGTAAGTTGCTAACTCCCAAGAAACACCTTTTACTATTGGTGTGGTTGATAAATTTTGTGATTGCGCTGGAAAAATCAATAAATATAAAATTATAATACTACTAATATATTTCATAACTTTTAAACCTTTAGACAGTTAATTGCTTACTATAATGCTATATAAAAAACTTTAACAAATTTTTTTAAAAATTAAATTGTGTTATATGGTATTTCAATATACGGAATATTTCTCGAAATTTCTTTTTTACGCACCAGAAAGTTGTTATTGATACTTAAAAATAAATTAAACTATATTTAATTTGGACAAAATAGATGAAAAAATTATTAATTATTGCTATAAATTTGATGCTAGCACTTACAGTTTCTATTGCGAAGGGTGATGAATATAAGATTGATATCGAGGGAATGCACGCGGCCATTAATTTTAAAGTACGTCATATCGGCATAAGTTGGCTTTCTGGTCGTTTTGATAAATTTGATGGTTATTTTGTTTTTGATGAAAATAACCCGGCTGCTTCAAAGGTTATGGTTAATGTAGATGTTGGCAGCGTGAATTCGAACCATGAAGCTCGTGATGCGCACATACGAGAAGAAAACTACTTGAATGTCACGAATAATCCCACAGCACATTTTGAAAGTACATCAATAGAAATTTTAGATAAAAGAAGTGGTTTAATCCATGGCCAGCTTAGTCTAAATGGCGTTACTAATAGTGTTACCCTTGATGCTGAATTTGTTGGTAAGGGTGATGACCCTTGGGGTGGGCACCGCGCTGCATTTGAAGCAAAGTTATCAATTAATCCAACGGATTTCGACTTCAAATTTGAATATGGAGAAGTTTACCTAACCTTATATGTAGAAGGTATTCGCAAAACTGCCGATAATACTAGTGAAGACCATTGATGTTTGTTTAGTAGTTTTTCTTTAAATAGTGATAAAATACCTCCAACATTTCATCCATTCCACTTCGGCCGAACCCTATTCTAAAGCGGTCTTGTGGTGTATCTAGCAGCTCAGACTTATAAATTCGTGGTGGTAGGATCATAATTCCAGTTTCTTCCAGTAAGTCTTGGCAAAATTGATCCGTTGAACCAGGGCCTATATATTTTGGGTAAGCTACTGCGCCACCATCAGGCCTTTTCCATTCAAACGTATTCGGGAACTCTAAAAAGAAATTATCCAATTTATTTAAGTTGCCAAATATTAATTTATTGTTTTTTATCAGTATCTTATTACGAGCTTTTAATGCAATAAGTGAGAGAATTTCACTGGGTCCACTGTTACATATAGTTAAATAATGTTTAAAACGCTCAAACTCTTCAAGTAGAGTGGTATCCTGACCTGCAATCCACCCAATACGTAAACCTGGAAGGCCATATGCTTTTGACATTACGTTAAGTGAAAGCCCTTTTTCATAAACATCTGCTACCTGTGGCATTCTTTTAGTCTCATCAGTTTCTATACCGCGGTAAACTTCGTCACTAAATATATAAATATCAAATTTACGAGCAAGCTTTATAAGATTATTTAATTCATCACTAGATATGATTTTACCAGTGGGATTGTTTGGAAAGTTAATAGAGATTAACTTCGTATTTGGTCTGATAGCTGCAATGATTTCATTAATATCGAGGGCCCAGTCATTTTCTGCTTGGAGAGCAACCCCAGTAACATCGCAAATACTAAGAGGTATAGTCTCAGCTGCTTGATAATTAGGAACTACTACAATCGCGTGATCCTCTTTTTTAAGAATTACCTTCATTGCCACATAAAGACCTTCTTCAGCTCCAGCAAAACAGAGAATGTTTTCATCTTTTAAATGGTCGTAAGTGGAGGCTATCTCTGACCTAAGTTCTGGTAAACCATAGGTCTGTGTATATCCAAGCCATAAGTTTTCATATATTTCACGATCTTCTGGACTAGCCATTGCGAGTAAATCTTTTGTAGACATACTCTCCATATCAGATGCAGTTAAATGGTATTTAGCTTTAAATTCCCATTCAGAAAAAAATATTTCCAATTCAAAATTACGCATAAAAAATTTCCTTATTATAAAAATTATTTATTTTGTAGCATGACAATTTTAAATAAGAAAGGTTATTGCTTGACTTGATTAGTGAAAAGGCGCATCAAGCGGCCGTTACAGGATTATTACATAATTCAATTCCGCTGAGCAGCCGTGACTAGTAACTATCACGAGTAACCCAAAATAGGGCCATGTGCATTCGCGGAAATAAATATAGTTTCATAAAATATGGAACAAACGCGAAGGATTACACAATGACGCATGATGCTGCGCCTGAAGAAAACTTGTTTGGCTTTAATGACTTTGGTTTTGATAAGGCTATCATTAAGTCTATCAAAAATGAAGGTTTTATTACACCAACCCCTATTCAAGAAATGGCCATTCTACCTGTTATGAGTGGCGTCGATCTAATGGGAATAGCTCAGACTGGAAGTGGAAAAACCGCCGCATTTTCCCTTCCTACTATGAATAGACTCCTTCAAGAGTATAAGGCACCTGAAAAAAACAAACCGAAAGTATTAATAATTGCTCCAACCAGGGAGCTTGTAATGCAAATAGGAAAATTTATTGATACATTTAGCAGAGGTACTCCAATTAAAAGCCTTGTTGTTGCAGGAGGGCAGCCATATCAACCCCAAATACGGAAACTTAAATATGGAGTTGATATATTAATATCCACTCCTGGCAGGTTAATTGATCATATGGGCTCTGGTACGGTGAGGTTAGACCAATGTCATACATTTATTCTTGATGAAGCTGATAGAATGCTCGATATGGGCTTTATTGATGAAGTTAAGGAAATGCAGGCAGCCCTGCGAGAGGACCATCAAACGGTAATGTTTTCTGCTACTATGAATGCAAAGGTTCGCAGACTTTCAGGTGATTTATTAAAAAACCCTGAATACGTTGAGCAGGAACGCAAAAACCTTGTTGCTGAGACAGTTACTCATAAATTGATGAATGTAAGACGTAAAAATAAAACAGACCTACTTATTGAACTACTTCAAGACGAGGGAATTGGTAAGGCCCTTATTTTTGCGCGCACTAAACTTGGTGCCGATAATATTTGTGGCTTACTCAAAGAGGCTTTTCGCGATACTCCAGTTCGAGTTGATGCCATTCATGGTGATAAAAAACAACGAACTAGAGAAAAAATTCTTCTAAACTTTAGAAAAGGCCGCACTACAGTTCTCGTCGCAACTGATGTAGCAGCACGTGGAATTGATGTTGACGGTATTACACACGTTATAAATTATGAACTGCCAATTGAAGCGGAAAATTATGTTCATCGCGTTGGTAGAACGGGAAGGGCAGGTGCATTTGGACTTGCGATTTCTTTTTGTGACCCGAGTGATGTTCGTTTATTAAGAGAAATAGAGAGTTTAATAAAAATAAAAATTGATGTTGATGTAAATCATAAATATCATTTTGATCTCTCCGAAGTTCGGGATTTTAAAAAGGGGGGCAGAGGTAAATTTGATAAACCTCGTAGTCGGAGAAAAGATTCAGGTTCTGATGGAAGGCGTAAAGAAAGTGGTGAAAAGAGACGTAGAGAGTTTAAAAGAGATGATGGTGGGTATAAGAAAGCCGATGGTGGGTTCAAAAAAACTAGTCAGGCTCCACGACGCGCTTCTAAACCAGAACATGCCAAAAAACCTGAGTATGCAAAAAAACCTGAGTATGCAAAAAAAATAACTTCCAAGAAACCCTCCTTCGCTCCGAAACCTAAACGTGAATATGACCCTAAGCGCGATAGTTATAAATTTGATTCAGATGCCTTTGGCGATGATCCTGTAATGAAAAAGCTACGGGGAAAACCCATGAAACGTAAAGTTAAGAGTAATGATGAAGCTAGGGAAAGACCCGAAAAAAAATATGATAAAAATAAAGACATAGTACTAAAAGGTAAAAAAGATAGTACTTCCAATAAACGGGTAAAGTTAACAACCACTAAGAAACAAACGGGCGGTTATAAAACGTTTACAGGCAAGCGTAACGTTGTAAAAGGTAACAGAAGTACTTAATTAAAAAAATTAATTTTTAGTTTTACTAAGCTATTTTTTATACTTTTCAAATTATTATTCTTCGTCTTGGTATCTTTTTAAAATCGATGGATGAAGGTTAGCTTTTAATTCTTCAACGGATCTTTTTTTAAATTTTTGACGGTGTTTTTTCTTATTTATTATTAGCTTATCTTTATCACTCATTAAACTAATGGCAAGGATAGTAAGTAGAATAAAACGACTGACACAAAGGAAAAACATAAATGCGTATTTAAAATTTGGGTAGATAACATATTCTGGAAGTTGTTCAAATGGTACATCTCGCCAAACAATATCGCGTGGCCCAATTTTGTTCTGTAGAAAAGTAAAGTTACTCTGCATATAGTAGGCGGTAACCCCATCATACATTATCCAAAAAAGAATTAAGATAACTACTAAGTATTTTAAGTAAACTAGGTTATATATACGATTAATCAGTCGTTGATGAAAATACATAATAAATAAATAATATGTAATCATCGCTCCTGTGAGAGGAATAAATATATTTAGATAATGTTCTACTTCTGAAACATCAAGTAAAGTAATTACGAATTGTCCAAATATTTGAGGTAAAATTAGTAAAATAAAAATTACTATAACTTGAACTAAGTCCTGACCCTTTTCTTTTAATTTATTTTTCATTTGTTACCTCAGTGAATAAAATTATCTAAATAGTTAAGTTTTGGTATTTTAATATTGGCATTTCGCAATTATTCAGTAAAGTCATATTTATAAAATGAGGAATTTAAAATGAAGTCTAATCAGCCACTTTATGAGTATGTACTGCAAGCTACTAAAACATTTGAGGAAAGTTTGGATACTCGTCCGGTTACCCCGAACACAGCTTCAATGAAAAACCTTAATTGTTTTGATGAACCGTTAAGTAATAATGGTGCAGAAGCATTAGACGTTATTAAAATGCTCAACGAAATAGGGGAACAAGGAGTTGTTTCATCGCGTGGAGGGCGCTACTATGGTTTTGTAACGGGCGGAGCACTGCCAGTGGCGGTTGCAGCTAATTGGCTAGCAGCTAGCTGGGATCAGAACGCAGGTCCAAGTGTAATGAGCCCCACATCAGCAAAGATTGAAGAGGTTGCTGGGGATTGGGTTCTAGATCTTCTTAATCTGCCAAGGGATAGTGGGTTTAGTTTTGTTACTGGTGCAACTATGGCAGGGTTTACTGCTCTTTCTACCGCACGAAATAGTATGTATAAGAAACTAGGATATAATGTTAAGCAATACGGTATTAGAAATGCACCCAAAATCCGTTTTATTATGTCTGATGAAATCCACCCAACTAATATTATTGCCCTACAGTACATGGGTTATGGAAAAGGCGAACTTGAATTTGTTTCTTGTGATGAACAAGGTAGAATTGACCCTTCTTCAATACCGGCTTTAGACGATCATTCAATTGTTCTTTTACAAGCTGGTAATGTTAATAGCGGCGCTTTCGATCCGATTGACGAAGTTGCCAACTTAGTTGAAAATACAGGTGCATGGTTGCATGTTGATGCTGCTTTTGGTGGTTGGGTAAGGGCATGTCATTCTCGCTCATTTTTAACCCGTGGAATGGAGCGAGCCGATAGTTGGTCACTTGACTGTCATAAATGGATGAATGTAACACATGATAGTGCAATTGCTATTTGCCGTCATCCTGATGCGATTAGTGAAATGTTTGGTGTTCAAGCCGCTTATTTAGTTCAGGGTTTATTTCGTGAACCAAACCATCATACCCCTGAGCTTTCACGTAGGGCTAGGGGTATTGAAATTTGGGCTGCTCTGAAGCACCTTGGTAAGGATGGATTTAACGATTTGGTAGAAAAAACCTGTAATCATGCTAAGTATGCTGCAGAGGAATTAGATAAATTAGGTTTTGAAATTCTCAATGAAGTAGTGATAAATCAAGTAGTTGCCACTATGGATGACGATAAAATTGATGATTTTATAACTACGGTCCAAAAAAGTGGTAAAACCTGGTTTGGGCCGACCTATTGGAAGGGTAGAAAGGCTTTCCGCATAAGTATTTCATCCCACGTGACGAACCAAGCTGATGTAGATATTGCATTGGGAGCTATTAAAGAGGCTATTTTATGATTGCCAGGGTTTTTAATCGAAATTAAATGCAAATATGATCACAATTTATTTAGGATAACGATGAAAAAATATTTAATCGATAGTCAACGCACTGCCTCAAACAATTATTATACTGATAAAGTTACAAAAATCGAAGTGAAAGAAGCCTTTGAAAGATTTTCTGCTACGGGTGAAATATTAGATAATCAAAAAAGGCGTCTTTTTTACGGCAAAGGAGAACAGGTTGCTAGCGGTGATATTGATGCTTTTTCTATTAAAGGCTTAAACGGTAATATAGTTCATGCAATTTATGGGCTTTGTACCGAGGCCGGTGAAATTAGTGAAGCACTATTGAAGGCAGCAGAGGTAGGAAATTTTGATGAAGTTAATTTAAAAGAAGAAGCCGGTGATCTTCTTTGGTATCTTGCCATGTTATTTAGAGAACTGGATACTGACTTTTCTCAGGTGGCAGAGACTAATATTAATAAACTTAAAGCTCGCTTTCCAGAAAAGTTTACTCAAGAAAAAGCTTATATTCGCGACCTCAAAAGTGAACGAGAGATATTGGAGGACTGATAGAGTATTTTATAAGTCTATCAAAAAATAGTTTTCAAAAAAGACCTACTCTGCTACCTTAATAAAATTAAGATCATGAAAATCATAACTAAAATCAGTTAGTGGTGAAATGGCTTTCATTTTCAACCCGTTTACTTTTCCTTCAAAATCTGTGCTAAAAATTGCATAAGCATCTGCATTAAAGCTACGGTCAGTCCACCTTACTTTAAATGTATTAAACTTAAATAGGTTAAGGGGTCCTCTAAGTTTTAGCGATTTCTGTGCTGTGAAATAAAGTAAGTTGCCTTTCATCGAAATACTAACATCCCCGAACCACTTATCCCGATAAAGACCTGTATAATCCTCAAGTGGCAACACTGACTTTGGTTGATTACTTTTTTGTTCTTCCTTAACTTTTTTAGTGGCACGTGCAATATTTTGTTCACGAATTTTTGCAAATCTATCAGCCCAGTCAACATTTCCTGTATCAAGGTATACCTGAAGAATATTTTCCATAATCGCACGCATAGCAGAACCGTTCTCTTGATTGGTTAAAACCACAACTCCCAGGTTTTGGTCGGGGATCATTACCACATAGGTTAACATGCCAAGTAAACCTCCAGTGTGGGAAACATGTTTAATGCCATGATAGTCCTTTAACCTAAACCCAAGGCCATATGCAGTAAAGTTGGTTCCATACCAGCTTTTATCAGTTTGACTAACTGGAATTATTGTCTGTGGTGACAACATTTCTTCATGTTGCGTCTTGGAAATAAGACCAGCACCATCGCTTAGGTGGATATTAAGCCATTTCAACATTGCTCTTGCGCTGCACTGAATTCCTCCTGCGGCGGCAATTACCATGGGTTCACCGGGCTTATTTAAACGACTTGCTACCCTTAACTCTCCATCTATATTTACATGCGGGGTGGCTATATTGTCATTATTAGAAATTTTTGTAATATCCGCCTTACATCCATTACTTATAGAAAGTTGATTCATAATTCGGGTTTGCACAAAGTCTTCATAAGACATATCGCTTGCAGCAGAGATTACTTCACCGGCAACCACATAAAGGGTGTTATCGTATGCGTACTTCGCTCTAAAACCACTAACCATTTTAAGATATCGAACATTTTTTACTATTTCTTCTCTCGTCACACCCGTCGAAGGCCAGAACATCAAATCACCGGCACCGAGACCTAGGCCGCTTCTATGTGTTAATAAATCACGTATTGTGAACTCTGCTGTTATCCAGGGATCCATCATTCTGAAGTTGGGAAGGTAATCAATTACCTTGTCATCCCAATTAATTACGCCATCATCAACGAGGATAGCTATAGCTGAGGCGGTAAAAGCTTTACTATTCGAAGCAATAGAATACATAGTATCTGCATCAATTAATTCGTTTTGGTTAATATCTCTGACACCGTAACCCTTTAGATGGCGTATTTTATTATCTTTTATTATGCCAATTGCGATACCAGGTATTTTAAAACGCTCCATCGCAGTTTTAACAAAAGCGTCTAGTTCTTTTTCGTCTAAATCTCTTGAGAAAACTGGAATTGATAAAACTAAATACAAGGAAATTAAAATGAGTATTTTTTTCATGAATTTTTGCAGCATATTATCCTCATAAATATCTATGTATATTCGCTCTTTAGATACTAATAGTGATGTTTTGATTTACAAAGTAAAATATATTTTAATAAAAAACTATAAAGCTATATTTGACATATTATTTAACTTAGAAAATTTACGATTATAAAATCCAACATGGTCTATCGATACGTAAAAGTACTGTCTCTTTTTTTATTATTTTAATAGATAATAATTGTGCAGGGTTTTATGAATAATTACGTATAATAACAGTCATTAAGTATTGTGTTTTAGAGCTATTAGCATTAGTACAATATAACATTCTCTTTTGTTTTATAATATGGAATTACAATAATGCTGCCTGGCCTATTAACTAAAACTATACTAAGTAAAAAAAATATAATTTTACAAGTTTTATTTACCGCTAACTTTTTCATTAATCCCTCTTTTGCAGCGCAAACAACAAAGACAACCAGTGATGCATCAATTGTTACTTACGAAAAACAGTTTTTTGAACTTTATGCTCCCGTAACTCTTCTCGACATGCTTCAGCGTGTGCCAGGTGCACCTGAAATTCTTAATGCCAGTCGTCAGGGTAATGGAGGAGGTGGTCAAAGTCGTGGATCACGAGGATTTGGTTCAGGGGGTGATCAAATTCTTATTGATGGCAAGCGTCTTGCGGGTAAAAGTAACAATATTAATGACACCCTTGGGCGGATTTCAGCTATTTCTGTGGAAAAAATAGAATTGATCAGAGGTGCTGCAGGTGGTTTGGATGTTCAAAGTCAGGGTCTGGTAATTAATATACTCCTCTCTGAAGGGGCACCTAAATCTACAACTTTTTGGAATATTACCTCTGAAACAAAGCAGGGACATTCCCCCGGGTTGGAATTTTTATTATCCCACAGCGGTTCAAAAAATAAACTCGATTATGTATTTAGTGCTGAGCGCGCAAGTAATAAAAGTTTTAACACAGAAAAAAATCAATTTTATGATACCTCAGACTTAAAAACCGGCGATAGAATTATTGGAACCACATTCCTACAAAAAAGTTTAAACTTCAACTCGAACCTTACTTATAATTTTGAAGACAGTGCAGTTTTGCGCTTAAACGGGTTGTTTAAAACTGGCGATCAGAATTATGATCAAGGACGTGTGCGGACAGGCAACAGTGCATCTAACCTTTTATGGAGAAACAAAGAAGATCAAGGGCAGTGGGAGTTTGGTGGAGATTATACTAAAAATTTTGGTAAAATTGGTCGTTTTAAAGCTGTATTTGTGGCCAATAGAAGTAAAGATGACCAATCTGTAAACCGTAGTCAGGATATCAGTACTGCTCCATTTATTTATACTGTTGAAAGAACTGTTGAAATAAAAAAAGAAAAAATACTTCGTGCGTCAATTTCAAAAACTCTTAATACTTCACAAACTATTGAGTTGGGTGGGGAGGCTGCGTTTAATGCTTTTAATAAAAGTTTTGATAGCAAAAATCGCGTATTAGCTTCGAATCCATATGCTACTGTTGCTGCCGATAACGTTAAAATTAAAGAAAATCGTTATGAAGTTTTTGCTAATCATACGTTTAACATATCGAATTCATTAGTTCTACAAAGTAGCCTTACCACAGAATTTTCTCAGATTATTGCGGATAATGTGCTGCCAGATGCAGCTATAAGCCGTCGCAATACTAGTTTTACTTATATTAAACCACGTATAAATCTCCGTTATGATGTAACCCCCCGCAATCAAATTCGGGCAACTATTGAGAAAAAAGTAAGTCAACTAAACTTCAATAGCTTCGTTACACGTTACGATCAAAGAACAGAAGAGTTTAAGTATGGGAATACGAACATCAGGCCTGAGCAAATTTGGGAATTTTTAACTGCATACGAGCATCGTTTTGCAAATGATGGTGGCTCTATAGAAATTGAAGGATTTTACCGCAATTTTACCGATAAGATTGTCCGAACTGATTTTACTAAGTATGTTGATTTAGGTTTCACATCTGTTGGAAGAGAGGCTTTCTTTGCTTTGCCACCCAACACTGCTGTCCGCTCATACATAAAGGACACGGGGTCAGGGTTTATTTCTAAATCTGGAAATGTTGGGAAGGCGAGTTCATATGGCTTTAATCTTAAAGGTAGTTACCGCCTTGGTTCTGTCGGTCTAAAGGATGCAGTGCTCAGTGCTAAATATACATTTGAGAAATCAAAGATTATTGATCAATTTACACGCCTAGAACGTTCTTTTTCACGTTCATCAGATCATATATGGGATTTGAATTATCGTCATGACCTAACTAACTTCGGCCTGTCTTATGGTGGTCGTGTTTCATTCAGCAGTAATGGTGCAAACCATGACATAAGATATTACCAACCCTATAATCCTCAGGCAAATGTCAGCGTTTTTGCGGAATATAATATTTTTGATGGTATTAAGGTCAGAATTGACGCTAAACAGTTAACTCAAAAACGGGGGACTTCGTCCCGATATATTTATTCAGATCACATACGTATTAATAGCCTTTCCTCACGTGAAAAAAGACAAACTACGGTACCAAGAGAATTGGAAATTTCAATCCAAGGTACGTTCTAAATATATTTTACGTACAATGTAATATACCATTGATTTACAAGTCTAGTTTGTCTATATCCGTTTGAACCATTTCTTCAATTATTGATAAGTTACATGAAAATTTATATTTTAGCTGCTTTAATGCTCTCAACTTATATGACTGTGACAGTATTTGCTGCTGAGGATAGAGCTTCGAGTTCATCTGTGGTTATTTACGATCAAAATTACTTTGATAGTTTCAACCCTGTAACCCTTTTAGATATGTTAATGGCAGTGCCAGGCGTTCCTGATATTCTTAATAAAAATCAACAGCAAGCCCGAAGGGCCGCATATAGCGGAGGCGGAGGTCAAAGGGGGTTTGGTTCTGGCGGGGATCAGATATTGATGGATGGTAAACGTCTCGCCGGTAAAGCTAATAATATTAATGATACTCTTTCTAGAGTTTCAGCAACTCAAGTTGAAAGAGTCGAACTGATCCGAGGAGCAGCTAGTGGTCTTGATGTTCAAAGTCAGGGGCTTGTAATAAATATAATAATGCTCGAGGGGGTCTCAACGTCGACTACGTTTTGGAAGGTAAAGGGGGAATATACAGTAAACCATAATTTTGTTCCCGAATTTCTTGTTTCTCACAGTGGGTCAGCAGGAGAGCTAGATTACACACTTAGTTATGAGCGGCAGAACAATGATTTTTTCTTTACTGGCAATGAAAAATTTTATGGCCCAACCAACTTACTTCAGTCTCAACAAACACTTAAAGGAAATTTTGACCGTTTTGGTCATAAATTAAATACCAATATTGAATATGAATTTAAAGATGGTGGTCGCCTTCGTTTAAATGGTCTTTATGAACCAAACGGAGTAAACGGTAAGGAATATAGGGACAAAACCAGCGATACTTTAAGACCTATATTTTGGAATACTGATCGTGATGATAATAAATGGGAAGTTGGTGGTGACTATTCTAAAAATTTAGAATATTTAGGAGCTTTGAAAACTTTATTTGTCATTAATCAAAGTAAACTCGATCAAACAGTATTTCGTTTCAAAGGTAAAAGTGCTGATAAATACGAATATACTCGGGATATTACAGATGAAGATCGTAGCGAGGGGATCATTCGCGCATCACTCACTAAAAAACTTACTGCTGAGCAGTCTATTGAATTTGGCGGAGAGGTGGCAATTAATAAATTTGATAAAGTTTTCAAAAACTATGACCGCTCTAACATTACGAGTAATCTTTTCCTAGATAGCAGTGACAATGTTAAAATAAAGGAAAACCGTTATGAAATTTTTGCCAACCACAGCTATAACATATCACCATCCATCACTTTGCAAAGTTCGCTGACTTCTGAGTTTTCTAAAATAGTTGCTGATAATATACTACAAGGTGGTAGGGTTGATCGGCGAAATACAAGTTTTACATACTTAAAGCCAAGAGTGAACTTTCGCTATGATTTATCCTCCCAGGATCAACTTAGAATTTTACTTGAAAAAAAAGTAAGTCAATTAAATTTTAATAATTTTGTTACACGTTTTGACCCTCAAGAATTGTTATATAGAGAAGGTAATACTAAAATCCGCCCTGAACAAACTTGGGATTTTGCCGTTACCTTTGAACACCGCCTTTTAAATGATAAGGGATCCTTTGAAGGCGAGCTGTTTTACCGTAAGTATTCGGACCATATTTCCTCAACTGATTTTACTATGTACGTTGATGCTAAGAACAATCCAATTGGAGTGGATAATTTTTTTGCTCTACCTCCGACTAGGGCACTGCGTGATTACGTTGATGATACTGGTAATAGTTACTCCGCAAAGTCAGGAAATATCCCAACAGCCAAGGGCTATGGTGTAAAACTAAAAAGCAATTTACGGTTAGGGTTTATAGGAGTTCCTGATGCTACACTAAGTATTAACTATATATATGAGCGTAGGCGAACGAAAGATCAATTTACTGGTTTGATGCGAAATTTCGACCGCCATTCTGACCATCGAGTAGATATTAATTTCCGTCATGACATATCAGCATACAAAGTTACTTACGGTTTTGACTTTAGCGCAAGAAGTGATAGTTCCCGACATTATATAACTTATTATTGGCCCAACAGTCCTGCAGCTAATATTAAAATATTTGCAGAAAAAACAATCTTTTCAAAATATAAACTGCGGATTGAGGGTGAGGGCCTTACTAAAAATCGTGGAAGCTCTAAATATTATATATACAATGATCACATCAGATTTTCTGACCTTAAAGAACGCCAAGAAAAATTTAATAGAAGACCTATAGAGCTAAGAGTTTCACTACAAGGAACTTTTTAAAGTACTTGTCTGATTATTATTGAAAAAGTAGATCGTTAACTATAACTTAAAGTTGGACAAGTTTATTTATAGGGAAAAATAATTATAAAATTTTCAACAGTAATCTTAATGTTATCTATTCTAAATTTTACTTCAGCTCACGCTGATAATAATAAGGGCGAAATAGCCTATTCTCAGGCCCTTTATGGCATAGCGTTTAAAGAATTTACTATAGCTGCAGATGGCGGTGATAGAAACGCGCAATTTAATTTGGGAATTATGTACGAAAATGGCCATGGGGTTAAACAAAGTGATGTGAAAGCCGGAGAATGGTTTCAGAAAGCTGCAGATAACGGTCACCCTGAAGCGCCAATGGCCTTAATGCTACTCTATGAATACTTTTAACTATTAGGTGAAACAATGATTTTTAAAACTAAAATCGTAAAATTTTTACAAATTGGTCTCATTATTGGTGTTGTAACGCCATTTATGTCGGCAAATGCCAGCTATGAAACTGGTAAGGTTGCTTACGATGAATACCGTTACGATGAAGCATACCTTGACTTGAAAACTGAAGCTGAGAATGGCCATATGTTGGCACAATACTATCTGGCAATAATGTATGCAATGGGACACTCTGTCCCCCGTAATGATATTTTGGCTTATAATTGGTTTATGAAAGCAGCCCTGCAAGGTCATCCAATATCACAAGGAAATATTGGTACTATGAAGATAAATGCTCGTGGTACTGATTATGATTTAACTGGTTCATATTACTGGTTTATCCTTGCTGAGGACGGGGGCTTTGAAAAAGCACGTAAATTTATGTGGCGAGTGACTAATTACATGAAGCGTGAAGATATAGAAAATATTCAAATCAAAGCTAACAATTGGATAACAAACAATCGTGACTAAAAACGATATAATTATGTTTTTATAAAACAGGGAATATTATATATGGTTCATAATATTTTTATTATTTTAATAACTCTGATGATTGGTCCCCTTGCATCAGCTCAAGTGGAAGTTGTTAAAAAACCCCTTCCGGCCCCTAAGCATTGGGAATTATATTATGGGGAATATAATTATGAAAATGAAAAAATTCTTTTTCGTGAAAATGGGGGACACTTGGAAGTTCTCTTTAACCCCCCAGCTGACGGTATAAATATTGAAAATTTAGAAATTTGGAAACTAATCCAAACTTCACCATTAGCCTTTACATCGAAATTTATTTCATTTTCTTTTCAAGTTAATGAGAGTGGTAAGGCCGTTGCTGTTATGTTAGGTGATAAGGCTTACTCAAGAAATTTTATAGAGCCCGGTAATGGTGAAACATTCAAAGTTGATCTAGATAAGAGCATTGAGGAGTATACTAAAATAGCTCTAAATGCAGATCCCCCTCAACAATTTGGTGAATTTTTTGAATCGGACCTTGTTGATGTAACTACGGTACTTGAAAATGTAAAATTAGATATCCGCTATGCTACAAAAAATAATTTTCTTAACGTAGCTACTTATTCTCTTCCAAAAAGTTTTTTTCAAAGGCCGGCTCTAATGGCTCTTAATAGGGCTAATAAACGTCTTAATGAATTGGGTTTTGGTATGCTCATTCATGACACATATCGACCTTGGTATGTCACTAAAATTTTTTGGGATGCAACGGAAGGTGCCGAACGAAATTTCGTTGCAGATCCAGAAGGTGGGTCAAAACATAATATGGGTAGTGCTGTCGACCTTACCCTTTATGACTTAGACACAGGTTTAGTTATAAAAATGGTTGGAACTTATGATGAAATGTCCGACCGTTCCTATCCTCAGTACCTTGGTGGCACAACACTTGAAAGATGGCATCGAGATTTACTTAGAACTACAGTGGAAGCAGAGGGGTTTAGTGTTGTTCATAACGAATGGTGGCATTTTGATCATGAGGATTGGCAAAAATACCCAATACTTAATGATAAATTCGAAGATTTGCTTAGCTACAAATAGTAGGTATAAAATTGCAAATTTACAGGTTATTAAATGCCTGCTATGTTGCAAAAATATTATAACAACTGGCCCAAAGAAAAAAAATTATGAAAGTATTCGAAAGTAAACCTCCTTCATATACGATTAATGAAATGGCTGAAATTGCTCAGGAATATTTCGGAAAATCTGGAACTTTAAAATCACTTATTAGTGAGCGCGATCAAAATGCCAGAATTAGCACTGATGACGGAGATTATGTTCTCAAAATTGCTAATAGTGCTGAAGATAAAGAGTTTCTTGAATTTCAAAACTCCGTCCTTAATCATATCGCTGATCTTGATCCTACCCTGCCTGTACCTGTTGTTATAAAAGGAAAAAATGATGATGAAATTTTTAAACATAACAATAATTGCGTTAGATTAATTTCCTTTCTTGAAGGCGATATTTTTGGAGATGCGGATAAACCCCTAGCGCTTTATGAGGACCTTGGACGTTTTATGGGTCGATTTTCTAAAGCAATGCAAGGATTTGGTCATCCTAAGGCTCACCAGCCAAATTTTCTTTGGAATATGGACGCTGCCCCTCACTGCAAAGCCTATATTTCAGATATTATTGAAGACGACGTCAAAGAACTTATACAGTTTTTTTATGAGCGCTATGATAATTTTGTAATTCCGCGGATCAAAAAGATGCGTTCAAGTGTAATACATTCAGATGCAAACACATATAACCTCGTCGTTGGCGATAATAAAATTAATGGTTTAATTGATTTTGGTGACATGCTTTTTGGTAAACAAATTAATGAACTGGCTATTACTCTTGGCTATGCGATGATGGATGTTGATGAATTTTATTCTGTATCGCGTGCCCTTATTACCAATTATACTTCTGAGTTCACACTGTATGAAGATGAGCTTGAGGTTTTATTTGATCTTGCCTGTATGCGTTTAGTAATGAGTATTTGCATATCGTCTAATAGAGTAATCAAGGCAACAACAGATGAGCACCGAGATTATTTATTAGTTACTCAAGCTCCAGCAATTAGAACCCTTAAAAAAGTCCGTAAGATTGGTCTTGGCTTTCTTTCTTCTTTCGCCAGAAAAGCCGGTGGATTTAAGGCTACCAACACATGTCATGAACTTATTAGTTTGTTGCAAAATATTACTCCAGTAAATATGTTTGATTTTGATTTACACAGTGAGCCTCGTGTTTTATTTGATAATAGGACTGGTTCACCGGGAACTAATTATATTAACGACGGTGCTAAACATAAAGTGTGGGTCAGGGAACTTTTGGATAAACACGAAGGTCGTTATGGTATAGGTAAGTACGGTGAAGACAGAACTAGTTTTTTATTCGACGGCTTTGAAGGTATTGGCAGTTCAGAACCCAGAACAGTCCATATGGGTATTGATATATGGTTAAGAGAGCCGGAGCAAATTTATGCTCCTCTCAACGGGAAAATTCACTCTTTAGCTAGTAATAATTTACCCTTTGATTATGGGACGGTCTTAATTTTAAGCCATAAAATTGGTGATGCTCCTATTTTCTACACATTATATGGGCATCTTAACAAGAAAACGACTGGTCACTTAAAAATTGGTAATGAAGTTTCTGCTGGAAGTCTTTTGGCCTCTCTCGGTGATGTACACGAAAATGGGGGTTGGACGCCACATCTTCATTTCCAGATTATATCAGATTTAATAGAAATCAAAGATGGTAATTTCCCGGGAATTTGTTCACCCATAGTATGGGATGTCTGGGAAGATATATGTCCAAACCCAAACCTCATTTTTGGTTTTATTCCTGAAAGTTTTGAGAAACCTGAGCATACAATTCAAGATATGATGCAATTAAGAAAAGAAGTTTTGGCCCCATCATTAAGTGTTGCTTATAAAAAACATCTCCATATCGTTCGCGGCAAAGGTGCTTATCTTTATGATAGTTCGGGTCGTGCCTTCCTTGATTGTGTAAATAATATTACTCATGTTGGGCATTGTAACCCTCATGTTGTTAATGCAATAAGTAAACAAGCTGGAGAACTAAATACTAATTCACGGTATTTATATGATGGTATTAATAATCTAGCATCTCGAGTTCTGAGCACCATGCCACAACCACTTTCTGTTATGTTTTTTACAAATAGTGGTTCTGAAGCTAATGAATTGGCACTAAGGCTTGCTCGTCATTACACAAATAGAGAAACTACTGTTACTGTTGACTGGGGCTATCACGGTAATACAAATGCAACTGTAGCTATAAGTCCATATAAATTTAATAGAAAAGGTGGCAAAGGATGTCCACCCGAAACACGGATAGCAGAGTTTCCTGATCCATATCATGGGCGCTTTAAAGATTATTCTTTAGAGAGCGGAAGGGGTTACGCATCGGACGTTGATATTCAAATTAATAATTTAATTGAACATACAGGTGAAGGACCAGCGGCCTTTATTGCAGAATCAATTGCGGGAGTTGGAGGTCAGGTTGTCTATCCAGATGGTTATTTAAATTCAGCTTATGAGAAAATCCGTTTAACTGGGGGGCTTTGCATTGCGGATGAGGTGCAAACTGGTTTTGGGCGCGTGGGTGAAAAAATGTGGGCCTTTCAACTTCAAGATGTAGTTCCAGATATAGTTAGTTTTGGCAAACCTTTTGGTAATGGTCATCCAATGGCTGGGGTTGTAACTACCAGGGAAATAGCAGACAGTTTTGCAAATGGTATGGAATACTTTAATAGTTTTGGTGGCAACCCAGTATCGTGTGCCATAGGTATGGCGGTGCTAGATGTAGTAGAAGGTGAGGGCCTTATGGAGAAGGGGTTAATTACTGGTAATTATATAATGGATGGTATGCGGGATATGATGGACCGCTACCCTCTTATTGGGCAAGTTCGCGGTAAAGGAATGTTTTTTGGTGCTGAATTAGTCAAGGATCGAGATACAAAAGAACGAGCCCCAAATGAGGCTAGCGCAATAGTTCAGTTTTTGCGTGAGGATGCTGTTCTTTTTTCAACTGATGGTCCTTATGACAATGTTCTTAAAGGTAAGCCACCAATGGTATTTGGATTAAGCGAAGCAGAAATTTTTATCATGAAACTTGAGAAAGCATTTAAGCGTCTTTACGCGGATGGCTTTTAATTTGATAATTATAATTTACCATAAAATAGTTATTAATTATTTGTACCTTTAATTATTTGACAATGATTAATCTGAACAGCTTCTTATTTAATTCGCGGGTGGAGTAAAAAATGTATCAAAAAATAGAACTTGAAAAAATTCTTTCATTGCTTGACGGCTGGAAAGTTGTTGAAGGAAGAAATGCTATTTATAAAAAATTCATATTTGATGATTTTCATGAGTGTTTTAGTGTTATGACAAAAATTGCATTGAAGGCGGATGAAATGAACCACCATCCAGAATGGTTAAATATATATAATCAACTTGAAGTGACATTGACCAGTCATGTAAAAAATGAAGTGACAAGTTCTGATTTTGAATTAGCTCAGTTTATTGATTCTGTAATTATCTAAATACTTTATTTTTAAAAAAAGTAACTTCATGTGAACCAATAAGTAATGTTTTGATAGTGGATAGCATGTGAGGAGTTGAATTTAAGATATTTGATATTGATCTCGGTGAGATTGCCAAGCGTGTTATTTACTATCATCCAAATCTTCACTGGGTTTAAAGAGAAACAGGGGAAAGTACTTTGGAGAATACGAATAATATTTTACTTATTTAGCTAGTATTGACAAGCGATCTATAATCGTCGCAATGGCTGTAGCCCTCATGCAGAATATAATTTTATTTAAAAAATCTGTTGACTAATCCAGATTCATTGTCAATGGTATACATTGGTGTAAGTAATAAGGATTACTGTCAGGGATACATCTTTTTTTTAAACTAAAACTTTTATACTTTATTAAGGAGAGAAACATGGAAACGACAGGTTTGAATCCCAATGATTATGTTGGTGTCAGCTTCTGGATTATTTCCGCAGCAATGGTTGCGGCAACTTACTTTTTCACCGTTGAACGCGATCGTGCAGTAGGCAAGTGGAAAACATCTTTAACCGTAGCCGCAATGGTGACTGGTATCGCTGCAATTCACTACTTCTACATGCGTGGAGTTTGGGTTGATACGGGCGCAAGTCCAACAGTTTTCCGTTACGTTGACTGGTTATTAACTGTGCCACTGCAGATTGTCGAGTTCTTCTTGATTCTTACTGCTGTAGCTGTAGTTCGTGCCGCTCTGTTCTGGAAGTTGCTGATTGCATCAGTTGTGATGCTAGTCGGTGGGTATCTTGGTGAAATCGGCGCTATGGATTATATGCTTGCATTTGCTATTGGTATGGCTGGTTGGTTATACATCATCTATGAAATATTCGTTGGTGAAGCTAGTAAAATAAGTGCATCTCAGGGTACTGAGGCTAGTAAAATTGCCTTCAATGCACTTCGCTTGATTGTAACTATTGGTTGGTCAATCTACCCGATAGGCTATCTTCTAGGTGCGGGCAGCGATGGTGGAGCTATGCTTAACCTTGTTTACAACCTTGCTGACTTCGTCAACAAGATTGCATTCGGTGTTGTTATCTGGGTTGCAGCTACTAGCTCGTCTGAAAAGGCATAAAAACCTAAATTTCGAGACTAAGCCATACGATTGGCGTTATGGGACGATTTATTCCTGTAACGCCAATTTTTAAATTTTAGATTTTTTAAGGAGAAAATTAAATGGAATTAGTAGACTATAACTCTGTATATAACTCCTTGTCCTTTGCAATAGCAACATTCGCGGCGGCAACAGTATTTATGTTCGCTCAACGAACTCAGGTCGCTCCAGCCTACAAAACTGCTCTTACACTATCTGGTCTTGTGTGCTTCATTGCGTTTTACCATTACTGGAGAATGTTTGAGAGCTTTGGGCATGCCTACACACTCCAAGACGGTATAGTAACTGCCACTGGTGCAGCATTTAACGATGCTTACCGTTATGTTGACTGGTTATTAACAGTTCCTTTGCTTTTACTTGAACTTGTTCTTGTAATGAGATTAAGCAGAGAGGAAACTTACTCTAAAGGTACTAAGCTTGCTATTGCATCAATAATTATGATTGTTCTTGGATATCCAGGTGAGATTGCCGCTTCGGGTGATGTGCGTTGGATGTGGTGGGCTGCTGCAATGGTTCCGTTCCTCTACATTGTTAGAGAATTAATTTCAGGTCTTAGCGCATCAATAGCAGACCAGCCTGCTGATGTAAGAGGTCTCGTTTCGAACGCAAGGTCAGTAACTCTTTTATCTTGGTGTTTCTACCCACTAATTTTTATCTTACCAATGTTAGGTGTTGGTGGCTTAGAACTTGGTGAAATCAATGCTACTGTTCAAGTTGGTTACACTATTGCTGATGTTATTGCGAAAGCTGGTTTTGGTGTTATGATTTATGTTATTGCTCAACGTAAATCTGATGCCGGTGCATAATTAGTAAGATTGTAAAACTTTAAAGAAAACGCGCCATTATGGCGCGTTTTTTTTACTTTAATGAGTATGATTGACTTATGGAATACTTTATGCCGCCAGAAGCAGATGAATTTCTTCATGTTGTGAAACATGAATTTGCGAAAAGTTTTGATGTTAAAGAGCCATTTATTTCTGAATGGTTACAGCATCATAATGATTCTAAAGGTAAGTGGATGAGGGCTAGGCTCGCGCTAGTGTCCGGTGGACTACTTGGTTTATCTAGTCAAACATATATAAAATGGGCAGTTGTATGTGAATTAATTCATAGCGCTTCACTTTTACATGATGATATTTGTGACGAAGACTCAATGAGACGAGGTAAAAAATCACTTTGGAAAGAATTTGGAATACCTGCCGCTCTATGCACCGGTGATTACCTAATAGCTGAATCTTTTAGGAAGTTAACCGAGATAGAGAAGGGATGGCATCAAAATATACTTCTCAAGCTTTTGTCGTGCTCAGTAAAAGAAATTATATTTGGCCAGTCGCTTGACGTTAGTTTGGATCATTTGACGCTAAATAGGGAGCAATACCGTAAAATAGCAATTGATAAGACGGCGCCCTTTATTGCATTGCCAATGATGGGTATGTTTCATTGCAAAGAACTCACAGAAGATGAATGCTTAGCCCTAAAAGAAATTTCAAATGAACTTGGTTTTGCTTATCAGTACTTAAACGACGTTGAAAATATAACTGGTGCGGAACAGGAAGCGGCCTCCGACTTTTTTAAAGGCCATCCGAATTTTATGGTAATCCGGATACTTGAAAAATTATCAAACAAGGAGAAAAAAACCATAATAAATCAACCAGAAAAATTTAATGATTTTATATCAGAGTCAAATTTCATTGAATCAAAAGAAGAAATAATCTGTATACTAAAAAATGCTATGAAAAATATACACCGTTTACCAATAATTATTCAACCAGTTATTATGTCACTTAAAGAAGAGATAATTAAAAGGCTTAGCTTGATATGAAAAGAGTAGCAGTTATAGGAGGAGGGTTCGGTGGTATCGCTGCCGCAATCAGGTTAAGAGCAAGGGGCAATAGAGTAACTATTTATGAGCGGTTAAATAAACTAGGTGGTAGGGCTCAAGTTTTTGAAAGAAATGGTTATATGCATGATGCTGGCCCCACCGTTATTACAGCACCGAAGCTATTCTATGAATTATTTGAGTTATTTGGTGAAAATTTAGAGGATCACCTTGAATTTAAACCATTGGATACTTGGTATCGGTTCCACTTTAATGACCAAACAGAATTTAATTATGGGCCAGATCGTGAAAAAATGCTTAATCAAATTGAAGTTTTATCACCTGAGGATGTTTCTGGTTATATGGCTATGCTCAAAGCTTCAGAAGAAATATTTAAACTAGGCTATGAAAAACTGGCGGGACATCCATTTACCAGGTTCACTACAATGTTAAGATATGCTCCAGATATTTTGAAGATGAAAGGCTATCGTTCTGTTTATAGCTTTGTGTCTGAGTATATTAAGCATCCAAATCTACGTCAGGCATTCTCGATACAGCCTCTCCTAGTTGGAGGCAACCCTTTTACAACTTCCTCTATCTACTCACTTATTCATGCACTGGAACAGAAGTGGGGTATTTTCTTTTGTATGGGTGGAACGGGAAAGCTTGTAGTAGAACTTGAAAAATTGATGCTTAGAAATGGTATTGAAATAAATTATTCATCTGATGTCAGTCATTTTTCTACATCAAAAAAATTAATAACAAGAGTTAATTTTACAAATAATGAAAGCAAGGAATTTGACTATGTTGTGAGCAATGCTGATCCCATTCAAGTATCTACAGAGCTCCTTAAAAATGAAAAAATTTCATTTCATAATCGTTTAATAAAAAAATATGCAAAACATTCTATGGGCCTGTTTGTGTTATTTTTTGGATCTAAAAAGTGCTATAAAAATGTTGCACACCATACGATATGGATGGGCCCTAGATACAAAGAACTTCTAGAAGATATATTTGATAAATATCATTTATCCGATGATTTTTCTATATATTTACACAGACCTACCTGTACAGATAAGTCTTTTGCTCCAAAAAACCATGACAGCTTCTATGCTCTTGTACCCGTACCAAATCTGAAAGGTGATCAAAACTGGTCTGAAATAAAAGATGCATTTTCTAAAAGAATTTTAGATGCCCTAGATAAAACGATCTTACCGGGGATAAATGTAAATTCAGAAGATATTTTTTGCATGACACCTGAGGATTTTAAAACTGACTACAGGACACCATATGGTAGTGGTTTCTCAATCGCACCAATTTTAACGCAGTCGGCATGGTTTAGAACACATAATCAAGATGACAGATATAAGAACCTATTTTATGTGGGGGCCGGGACGCACCCAGGTGCAGGGGTTCCTGGAGTTATAAATTCGGCAAAAGTAGTAGAAAGCATTCTTTACGATGACTAGTTATTCTAAGGTAATGAAAAAACATGGTAAAACTTTTTTTTGGGCTACAGCATTCCTCGAAAAAAAGACTGCGGATAAACTATACGCAGTATATGCATTTTGTCGTCATATTGATGATTTGATTGATGAAAATCAAGCTGATGATAATTTATACAAAGACTTTTATTCAATTAAAAATGCATGGGATAAAAATAAATTTACAGGTGCATTCGATGAGTTAAAAAACATAGATGAAGATTTTATGCCAAGAGAAGATATCATTAGAGAGTTTTTAAAGGGACAAATGAGTGATATTACCTATAATCAACCAAAAGATATGAATGAACTCCTTGTCTATTGCTATCAAGTAGCTGGCGCTGTTGGTCTGATGGTTTGCGACGTCATTGGAATAAAAGACCCTCGCTTAAAGTACTTTGCTATTGACCTTGGTATTGCAATGCAACTTACAAATATATGTCGTGATATAAATGAGGACGCTGCAATAAATAGAATTTATCTACCTAAAGATATGATTAACCTATCACTTGATAGTTTTAGAAACCCAACAAAAAATGATATTAAAAAAATTAATTTAATAAGAAATAATTTATTGAGTGTAGCAAACAAATATTATGAGAGTGGAGATAAAGGTATTGCACACCTTCCATCTAAAACTGCAAGGGCAGTTTTCGTAGCTTCAAGGCTATATCAACATATTGGAATAAAAACTTTAAATACTAATATCTCCTATGAATCACAGCGAGTTTATTTGAATAAATTTGAAAAATTTAAAATTACATTAAAATTACTATTTAAAGTTAACAATAAAAAAGCTATAGAAAGTCACAATGAAGTACTACATTTATCTTTAGTGGAACTTCCTGATGCGCATATAAAATGAAGCACACATACGATTTAATAATTATTGGAGCAGGGCTATCCAGCTTAATGTTTCTAAATCAATATCTTAAAAAAACTAGTGGACAAGATATTCTTCTGCTGGAACAAAAAAATATTATTAATAGTGATCAGACGTTCTGTGCTTGGGAAGGCCCAGGACTTCCCAATATCTCAAAAGATTTTCAATTAAAACCAAAAAAAATTTGGAATAAGATAGTTTTAAATAATCTTAATGACGAAATCAAGAGAGATATCGAACCCTACAGCTACGTTTGCTTTGATGGCAAAGAAACACTCGAAACTTTATTAAGTACATGCAAAGATAAAATTACAGTCATAAAAAATGAGAAAGTTCTCCTATTAAGTTATGAGGATAATGTACATAACGTAACTACTGAGAATGGTGTGCATTACGGTATGCTTATAGTTGATAGCAGAAATAACATAAAGAAACATGAAATAAAGTCATCATTAGTGCAACAAGCTTTTGTCGGAAATGAAATAGAATTAACACATGATCGGTTTAATTCTGATGAGATTACATTGATGTCTTTTTCGCAAAGGGAAGATGAGATTGAGTTTGTTTACATATTACCTTTTTCGAAAAAAAGAGCACTTATTGAAACAACAGTTTTTTCAGCATCACCTAAGCTTACTGATATAGAAGGGAGACATCAAAAATTTCTCAAAAAATATGAGCCTTATAAAAAAATAAGACAAGAAAAAGCAATTATACCAATGGCTGTTTTTTCTCCAGATGAGGAAAGAAAAATACTAAAAATTGGCATAAGTGCGGGTATGATAAGGGCTTCTTCTGGATACTCAATGCGAAGAATTGCTAACTGGTCAACTAAACTGGGTCCACATCAATTAAATGAAAATAGCGTCTCTTCATTTAGGTACTATTCTAGTAAATTATTAAACTGGCTTGATAAAATACTCTTAAATGTCATCATTAAATATCCAAATAAAGGTCCTTTTTTGTTTATGATGCTATTTAAAAGAGCAAAAATGCCTTCATTAATAAGATTTTTATCAGATAAGCCAACTGCGGCTGATTTAATAAATATATTATTTTGCATGCCCAAAAGACTTATGCTGAAAGGGCTGGTAAAAAAGAAAAATGACTAAAATTCACAAACATCAAATTCTTTTCATCATTTTTTCGCTAGTAATAATCTTTATATGCAGTACTTACGGCATTAAGATTATGAATACCTTCAGCTTTAAATCATCTGATAGTAGTATATTGATAATATTTATTTCCTTAACTCTCATAGGCACCATTGGTGTTGCACATGGTGCACTTGATGGGAAGATAATATGGAAGCACTCAGTTCACATAAAAACTAGACTAAAATTATACTTTCTATATATTTTTCTTACTTTAGGAGGTGCTTTACTTTGGTTTTTTTATCCATTTTACGGGTTGATGTTGCTTCTGGCCATGTCATCAGTTCACTTCGGTGTTTCAGATCTGCAATTTATAGAAGAAATGAGTATTGTTCCAAAAATATTTTGGGGGATTGTGATGACATTTCTTCCTTTGCTGTTTAATCCGAATTTAGTAAATACACTTTTTTTTGACCTGACACAGGTGAGTATCTATTTTGAGGTACTTGTGGCAATAAAAATTATAATTTTAATTTGTATGCTCAGTTTTTTTATTAATTTGTATTTAATTGGAAAAAATAGAAAAAAAATAGGGAAAAACTTTTATGAATTGAACATTCTAAGTTTTGAAATGTTAGTGCTGGTTTGTCTTGCTTATTACTTAAACCCATTAATCTGGTTTGCAATATACTTTTGTGGACTCCATGGTATTAGAGCTTTGATTAATCAAGAATTTAAAATTGTACCAGATATTCTCTGGCTAGCAGTATTTACTGCGCCCGTATCAACAATAATTTTTTTGTTTGAATGGGATTACAACTTTAAAAGTCTATTAGTAATTTTTCCAGTTCTGGCAAGTCTGACAATTGCACATATGCTTTTACCAAGACTGAGGAAATTAATTAAACCTTAAAATAAACCTATATGTTTATTTGGTTTAATTAGCATTTTTAAGCATGATTATTTTTTATTAACGAAGATATATTTGTCCCATTAAACTTTGGAGTATGAGGAAGTATCTTGCAGTGTATAGTAGTAATTTTATAATCGGTTATTGTTGCTGTTGTAATGAATATTTATCCGTATTATAAAGTGCAAAATTAGTTTAGGATTTATTCGATGGATATGACTGTTTCAGACAAGGTAAGTGCCTCTCGCCGGCGCCATATGATTGATGGTCACCTCTTGCCAAATGATGTGACTGACCAAAATGTTATAGATGCTATAGAACAAGTGAATAGAGAAGTATTTGTTCCGGCAGCTCGAAAAGGTGTTGCTTATATTGATAAAAGTATAAATGTTGGGGAAGGTCGTTACCTTATGGAACCACTGACCTTTGCTAAATTATTAAATGCTGCAGATATTAACAAAACCGACCTTGTTCTTGATGTAGCGCCCGCCACGGGATATTCATCAGCGGTTTTTAGTAAACTTGTAGATTCAGTTGTTGCTATAGAAGAAAACCTTGAACTTGCTGAACAGGCAACAAAAAACTTAGCCAAAGAAAACTGTGATAATGTTGCATTAGTTACAGGCTTTCATATCGATGGCCTACCAAAACAGGGTCCCTACGATATTATTTTTATAGGTGGAATGATTGATATAGTTCCAGCTTCACTGCTTAACCAACTTACTGAGAATGGAAGAATTCTTTGTGTACTTAATCAGGATGGTCATGGGCGTGCTTCTTTTGTTACTTATAATGACAAAATTATTGGAGTGAGGAACTTATTTGATACTTCTGCACCTCCACTCAAAGGTTTTGAAAAAAAGAAAAACTTCCTATTTTGATAAAAATTATGTTTTATTTATTAACAAAGAATGTTTACAGTGGTAACATATTAAAAGTAAGCTCTTTAAACAATCTGAGTTTTTATTTTTAAAAAACATTAGGTAAATAAAATCATAAAATGTCTGGAAAAAAAAGCGTGAGATCTCTCAATACAATAATAGCGATAGCCGTAGTATTTATTTCACCTGTATTGGCCCAAGCTGATACATTGAAGGATGCGTTGACTAAAGCATACATCAATAATCCATCACTTGAAGCTGCGCGTGCAAGCCAGCGTGTTACCGATGAAACAGTCAACCAAGCTACATCTGGTTGGAGACCTACAATTGAGGCTACGGGTTCGTGGGCAAGACAGGAAAATAATAGGACAGGTTCTTTTCTTAGTGCATCCACAACAAAGCCAAAATCTCTAGGAGTATCAATTCAACAGCCCGTTTTCAGAAGTTTTCAAACAATGAATAATACCAATGAAGCAAGAAAACAGGCAGAGGCTGGTCGAGCGCAATTGTTAAATACTGAGCAACTAATTTTTATGGCAACAGTTTCTGCCTATTCAGATGTAATCCGTGATGAAACTGTCCTTAAGTCTACTACAAATAATGTAATCGCATTGCAGCGACAGTTACAGGCTAGTGAGGATCGTTTTGAAGTAGGAGAGATTACCAGGACCGATGT
>ENA-OSJC01000126-OSJC01000126.1-marine-metagenome-genome-assembly--contig:-NODE-126-length-76818-cov-6.136277_pt1 | contig 76818 bp, 68 predicted proteins | sample MGYA00237885_ERZ534234 | MGnify/ENA primary metagenome ERZ534234 (study PRJEB26413, sample SAMN06343907) | marine metagenome | isolation source: coastal waters | place: Atlantic Ocean: West Antarctic... | reverse complement strand
TGAGCCTTACCTTGCAGGCCACATGCCAAGCCAATATCAATATTTTGATCTTCATAGGCCATAATCCACGGCTGCTTTTTGATCTCATCTTTACATAGAAATGGGCCCGCTTCCATTGATGTATGAATTTCGTCACCCGTTCGGTCCAAGAACCCTGTATTTATGAAGGCCACCCGATTTTCTGCTGCACGAATACATTCCTTTAAATTTACAGTCGTTCGACGCTCTTCATCCATAATGCCAATTTTTACTGTATACTGCGGCAAGCCCAGCGCTTTTTCTACTTCTGTAAAAATTCGGTCAGTAAATGCAACTTCTTTTGGGCCATGCATTTTTGGCTTTACGATATAAACTGATCCAGTCATGGAATTGCCTGACTTTCTATCTAAGTCATGCATTGCGATTGCAACCGTAAACATTGCATCCATAAAGCCTTCACTAATCTCATTTCCATCTGCGTCTAGAATAGCTGGGTTAGTCATCAAATGACCAACATTTCGCACCAACATTAATGCTCTGCCCTTAAGAGAAAATGGTGAACCATTTGGAGCAATATAATTGCGATCAGGCAATAATCGGCGCAATAGTGTTTTCCCACCCTTTTTGAAACTACATGTTAGGTCACGTTTCATAAGTCCTAACCAGTTTGAATAGGCAAGAATTTTATCTTCAGCATCTACGGCAGCAACACTGTCCTCACAGTCCATGATTGCCGACATAGCACTCTCTAAGATTACATCTGAGATACCTGCTTTGTCAGCTTTACCAATAGGTGTGTGAGCATTAAAATATAATTCAACATGTAAATTATTATTTTTGAGTAAAATAGTTTCTGGAGCATCTGGCTCATTACGGTAACCGGCGAACTGGCTAGTATTTTTTAGTTTTTTCCCATCTGCTAATAATTCCCCATCCTCAACCCAATAACGAGTTGCATCTGCATGAGATAAATCATGTAAAGGAAAAGTTTCATCTAAGAATCTTTTTGCGTAAGCTATCACTTCAGCACCACGTACAGGGTCATAATCTTTTGATTCTGATAGCCCCCCCAATACATCCGTGCCATAAACAGAGTCATACAATGAACCATACCGAGCATTAGCAGCATTGAGTGCAAAGCGCGCATTAGTAATTGGAACAACTAACTGTGGCCCTGCAATAGACGCAATTTCAGGATCAACATTAGAAGTTTTTATTTGAAAATCTGAACCTTCTTCAACCAAATAACCTATCGAGATCAGAAAACCTTTGTATTCTAATGCGTCAAATGTTTTGCCTCGACGTTCTATGTGCCAGTTGTCAATTTTTTGTTTTAATTCTTTACGCTCTTTTAAAAGTGTTTTGTTTATTGGACCCAATGTTGAAACAATTCCTGACAAACCCTTCCAGAAAGCGTCAGCAGATACATCGATACCAGGCAGTGCATTTGCTTCTACAAAATCAACAAGTTGGTCATCTACTTGCAATCCATATTTTTCTGTTCGTGCCATTTCTGTCTCCAACTGTTTAAGGTGGCGCACATGCGCCAATTTATTGAAATAATTATTTCTAATTTAGAAATATTTCAATTACTTATTTATTACTAAATATTGGCCAATTAATATTACCAATTATAAAAAGCAAGAAGTATATCGAATTCACTTTGATATATGCATGCAATCGTATACAATTTTTCCTCTTGCAGTCTAGACTTATATCCACGCTTGTGTGCTAAATATTTATGGAAACATTAGGATGAAACAAATTCAAACTCAAAAAATCTTACTTTCAGACTATCAAGAGCCTACCTTTTGGGTCGAATCTGTTAATCTACATTTTAAATTAGATCCCAATGCTACTCGTGTCATTTCAACAATCAAATTTACTCCAAATTTAAACCGCACTGATGGTCCACACGACTTAATTCTAGATGGACGCATGCTTAAATTAATCCATGTTGCAATTGATGGGCAGATTTTGCAAAATCAGGATATATCTTTAGATGCTGAAGGTTTGAGTATTTCCGCTGACATTATTCCTCAAGCTGGTTTTATATGGAAAGCAGAAGTTGAAATAAACCCTGCTGGAAATACAGCATTAGAGGGCTTATATATGTCAAATGGAATGTATTGCACTCAATGCGAGGCACAGGGCTTCCGCAAAATTACTTATTATCCAGATCGACCAGATGTCATGGCATTATTTGATGTCACAATTGAAGGTGAGCAACCCGTACTTTTATCTAATGGCAACAAATACGGGCACGGAAAGTGGCAAGATCCTTGGGTAAAGCCAGCATATTTATTTGCTCTAGTTGCAGGGGATCTTACGTCCTATGACGATACGTTCATCACAACAAGTGGTCGTAAAATAGATTTACAAATTTTTGTTCGTGAGGGTGACCAAGGAAAATGTGAGTACGCCATGGATGCCTTAAAACGCTCTATGGCTTGGGATGAACAAAACTATGGGCGTGAATATGATCTTGATTTATTTATGATTGTCGCAGTGGACGACTTTAATATGGGCGCAATGGAGAATAAAGGTTTAAACATTTTTAATTCAAAATACGTTTTGGCCAGCCCCACGACGGCTACTGATCGGGATTTCGAATTAATCGAAGGTATTATTGCACACGAATATTTTCATAACTGGACCGGCAATAGAATTACCTGCCGAAATTGGTTTCAACTATGCCTGAAAGAAGGTCTTACAGTTTTTCGAGATCAACAATTTAGCGCCGACCAGAGATCTCCTGCAGTAAAACGTATTGATGATGTTTTGCAATTACGTGCACGGCAGTTTCGTGAAGATGCAGGTCCATTAGCACACCCATGTCGCCCTGAAAAATACATTGAAATTAACAATTTTTATACTTCAACTGTTTACGAAAAAGGTTCTGAAGTTATTGGAATGTTAAAATTACTAGTTGGCGATATTAATTATTACAAATCGTTAGATCTATATTTTGATCGTCATGATGGGCAAGCCTGTACTATCGAAGATTGGATACAAGTATTTGAAGATACATGTGAAATGGATCTCACCCAATTCAAATTATGGTATAGCCAAAGTGGAACACCAAAGGTAACCGTCTCTGAAAGCTATAATGATGGAACCTTAAGCTTAAAACTAACTCAGGATGAGTTTCCTTCCAATAACCGCAGGGGAAAGTCAGCTCAAGTAATTCCTATACGTACTGGATTTATTGGTGCCAATGGAAAAGAAATCCTGCCCGAAACTGTACTTGAATTAAATGAAAGCTCTCAAACTTTTAGCTTTGAAGTAGCCGAACACCCTACAGTTTCACTACTCCGCGGTTTTTCAGCGCCTATAATTTTAGAGCATAGAGTTAGTGCCAAGACTTCATCCTTCCTGTTTGCAAATGACACAGATACTTTCAATAAATGGGAAGCCGGTCGCAATATTGCAATGGAATTGCTCACAGAGGCGGCAAATGGAAACACCACCGATCCATCTTCATATATAGGTGCGCTAGACACACTTATTAGTGATGAAACATTAGACCCAGCATACCGGTCGTTACTATTAATGCTTCCAACCCAAGAAGCAATCGCACAGAGCCTTTTTGATAAAGACCACGTACCCGATCCAGATCAAATTTATATTTCTCGACACGAATTAGAGATGGCGATTGCAAAAGAGTTAAATAGTAAATTACCCGATCTATACAATAAGCTAGCAATAGAGGGCCCGTTTAATCCTAATTCTAAAGCAGCAGGAAAACGCGCCCTACGTAGCACGGCACTTAAGTTAATAACAAAACTTGATCATGGAAAAACTGCGCATCAACAATTTATAACTTCAAATAACATGACCGAACAATTATCTGCACTATCTCTAACAATCTCAGCTGGTGTTGGGGAAAAGCCTTCTAATCAATTCTATGAACAATGGAAGTCAGACCCTTTAGTAATAGATAAATGGTTCACTATTCAGGTTATATCTGCGCTGCCAAGTGAAGCACTTAACGTAACTCAGGCTTTGACACTTCATCATGATTTTAATTGGAAAAATCCCAATAGATTTCGCAGCTTGATAGGAGCTTTTGCTACCTCACCAGCAGCATTTCATGCTTCAGATGGGTCGGGGTATACTTTGGTTACAGACTGGTTGATAAAATTGGATGCAATCAACCCCCAAACAGCTGCTCGAATGTGTGGGGTCTTCGAAACCTGGTCACGTTACAATAAAAAACGCCAAACTTTGATCACAACTCAGTTGCGTAGAATTCAAACAACTCCAAATCTTTCTAGGGATACTTTAGAAATTGTGAGTAAAATTTTAGGCTAAAATATAAAACTTATAATTAATAAAATTCGCATCAAACTTAGACAAATAATTTAAATTAAAAGGTATATAAAAATTTTATAAGATAATCACGTATCATGTGGGTAGCCTAAATTATTATAAATTTATGATTACTTTATTAGCTTTGGTTTTTAGATATAATTTGACTAGCAAGTGAGACGTTTCTCACTTGCTAGTCAAACGTTGCGGCCTTAAAACCAGCGGCAGTTATTGCAAGAGAGTAAACCATGTCAGACCTTACATATGAAGAACCAAAACCAAAAATTTATTCAGGTGCCAAAGGTGACTGGGAATTAGTAATTGGGTTAGAAGTTCACGCACAAGTTGCATCAAAATCTAAATTATTTTCAGGTGCATCAACACAATTTGGAAATGAACCAAATTCAAACGTCTCCATGGTTGATGCAGCAATGCCTGGAATGTTACCTGTCATTAATGAATTCTGCGTAGAGCAAGCGGTGCGAACTGGACTTGGCCTTAAAGCTGCAATAAATTTATATTCCGCGTTTGATCGAAAAAATTACTTTTATCCTGATTTGCCTCAAGGTTATCAAATAAGCCAACTTTACCATCCGATTGTTGGTGAAGGTGAAATTTTAGTAGATATGGAGCCTGGGATTGCACGTAACGTTAGAGTAGAGAGAATACACTTAGAGCAAGACGCTGGAAAATCTGTACACGACATGGATCCCAATATGTCTTTTGTAGATTTAAATCGTACAGGCGTTGCTTTAATGGAAATTGTATCGATGCCTGATATTCGCAGTCCTGAAGAAGCCGCTGCATATGTGACGAAGCTGCGGCAAATTTTACGCTATTTAGGGACCTGTGATGGCAACATGCAAAACGGTAACATGCGCGCTGATGTTAACGTTTCAGTCTGCCCAAGCGGTCAATATGAAAAATTTCGAGCAACAGGTGATTTTAGTCACCTAGGGACACGCTGCGAATTAAAAAATATGAATTCAATGCGTTTTATTCAAATGGCAATTGATTTTGAAGCACGGCGCCAAATTGCCATCCTAGAAGATGGTGGAACTATTAATCAAGAAACACGTCTCTATGATGCTGATAAAAACGAGACGCGTTCTATGCGATCTAAAGAAGAGGCACACGATTATCGCTACTTCCCTGATCCAGATTTGCTACCTTTAGAAATTGAACAATCTTGGGTAAATGAAATAGCGGCTAGCTTGCCTGAACTTCCAGATGCAAAAAAAGCACGATTTGTAATTGAATTTGGAGTTACTGAATACGATGCGAGCGTTTTGACCGCTGATGCAATCGATGCAGATTATTTCGAAGCGGTTGCACAAGGCCGAGATGGTAAACAAGCAGCAAATTGGGTAATAAACGAGCTGTTTGGGCGCTTAAACAAAGCAAATTTGATTATTTCAGACAGTCCAATTTCCTCAAATCAGTTAGGTGCTATTTTAGATTTGATTTCAAAAGGTGACATTTCAGGCAAAATTGCAAAGGATCTTTTTGAGATTGTTTGGAACGAAGGTGGGGATCCAACTGAAATTGTAGAAATTAGGGCTATGAAGCAGGTTACAGATACGGGTGCCATAGAGACAGCTGTTGATAAAATTATGGCTGATAACCCAGATCAAGTACTAAAAGCACAAGCAAATCCAAAATTAGCAGGTTGGTTTGTGGGGCAAGTGATGAAGGTAACAGGCGGAAAAGCAAATCCAAAAGTTGTTAACCAAATTATTGCAAGTAAGCTTAACATTTAAAAATTTGATTTTTATAAACTTCAGTAAAGTTTATGACCTTCTAAAAAATATTGAGTAATTGCGCCTATAACAATACTTTAATGATACGGACAAATAATTTTAAAACTTGCACTCTTGAATTGACGCTGTGAAATAGTAATATGTATAAAATACAACTGCATACGTTTGGAATAGATTATGGCAAATTTTGAGTACAAAGTGATCCCGGCACCTACTGTGGGCAAAAAAGCAAAAGGTGTAAAAGGTGCAGATGGGCGTTTTGCCAATGCATTGGCAGAAGAAATCAATAATTTAGCTAAAACTGGCTGGGAATACTTACGTTCAGAAAGTCTCCCATCTGTCGAACGTCCAGGCTTTATGCGCAAACGTCGCGAAGTATATCAAAATATATTAGTGTTTCGCCGTGAAACTAATCTTGAAGTAGATACTGAAATTATTGAAAAGGTTGAAAGTTTCAACCCATTTAAAAGCTTTTCAGCAAAAAAAGAACCTTTTTTTTCCAAAAGTAATGATTCACCCAGTTCAGAACCCCTAAATCTCTATGAAAATATAGATCTAAAGCCAGAAGAACTTTAAGAAGCGCCAAGATCTAAGGATAGAGCGTGTAAACCGTCATTAAATTCTGTTTTTAATTGTGACATTACTGCTCGATGCGCTGCGACACGTGTCATATTTGCAAATTTAGATGATCTTATTTTAACATTAAAATGTGTTTCTTCACCTTCACGAAACCCGCCATGACCACGATGTGCTTCACTATCATCTACAACGATTAACTCGCTAGGATCAAATGCAAGTGTCAAAGCTGCAGTAATTCTTGTTTTCATTTCACTTTCCTTTCAATTACCCCTTGGCAACAGTCAGGAATATAGTAGTATTTCTTACCTGACTCGGGCAAGTGAATAAAGGACCTAAAATGGCAGACCGGCGCACCATGAATTTTGATTTCGACATTTCTGTATCAGCAGATAAAAAAAAGCGTGCCCGTACGCGCCGTGGAATGTCCGGAGCATCTGAAACATCAAAGATGACTTGTCAGCACGCAGAGTGCCAGGAGCCTGGAAAATATCGAGCTCCCTTGAATCCAGACAATTTAGAAGAGTTTCGTTGGTTTTGCTTAGCGCATATTCGCCAATTCAACCAAAAATGGAATTTCTTTGAGACACATACTGAAGAAGAGCTACAAGAACAGTTTGCAGCAGATCGAGTTTGGGAACGAAAAACTGAACCCCTAGGGAAACAAACCGCTGAAAAACGTGCTTGGGCACGCTTAGGTATAGAAGACCCTCATCAAGTCTTAGGAGAAAACGCCACTAAAAATCCAGGTAAGGGGGATTCGTTAGGTGGCGCAAAACGCCTTCCTGCTGACGAACGCAAAGCAATTGATATCTTGGAAGCCAAAGACAATTGGACTAAGCCAGAGTTGCGAAAAAAATACAAATCTCTAATTAAAGAATTACATCCAGACCTAAATGGTGGAGATCGCAGTCAAGAAGAATTCCTCCAGAAAGTTGTTTGGGCATGGGATCAGGTAAAAAACAGTTCTAATTTTAAAGATTAGGTTCTAATACGACCACAAAGTCGCATTAGAACTTTCCATAAACAGTTTGCGTACTATTTTGCATTTAAGAACAGCTTGATTTGATATCAAGCCATATAAAGGATTATTCACATGGCAGACGGCACTTTGGACATCGGACAACCTACCGTAAAATATTCAGTTAGGGATCTGTTTGGGATCGACAGTGACATGGAAGTGATGGGCTTTTCTGAGAGTTCGGATCGTGTACCTGATATCGACAGTACGTATAAATTTGATCACGATACAACATTAGCTATATTAGCTGGCTACACATATAACCGTCGCGTTATGATCCAAGGATACCACGGAACAGGCAAGTCAACTCACATCGAACAAATTGGTGCTCGTCTAAATTGGCCGACTGTGCGCGTAAATTTGGATAGCCATATTTCTCGAATAGATTTAATAGGAAAAGACGCTATTAAATTAGTAGACGGCAAGCAGGTTACTGAATTCCAAGAGGGCATATTGCCATGGGCATTGCGAAACCCAGTTGCAATTGTGTTTGACGAATATGATGCAGGTCGAGCTGACGTAATGTTTGTTATCCAACGTGTTTTAGAGGTAGATGGAAAGTTAACTTTACTTGATCAAAATAAAGTAATTTCACCCCACCCATCTTTTCGCTTATTCGCCACAGCAAATACTGTGGGTTTAGGTGATACAACTGGATTGTATCATGGCACACAGCAAATTAATCAAGGTCAGATGGATAGATGGTCAATTGTTTCCACCCTAAATTATCTACCACATTCACAAGAAACAGAAATAGTTACAGCTAAAAACCCAGGTACAGATGCAGAAATGATTGGCCGAATGGTTACCGTTGCCGAGTTGACGCGAAATGCATTTATGAATGGTGATATTTCAACAGTTATGTCACCACGTACAGTAATTGCATGGGCTCAGAATACAAATATATTTAAAGATGTGGGCTTTGCCTTCCGTCTAACATTTTTAAATAAGTGCGACGAATTAGAGCGTGAAACGGTTGCAGAATTTTACCAACGCCTTTTTGATGAAGAACTTCCTGAAAGTGCCGCATCCGTAAGTCTGGGTTAATGAAAAACCCAAACAATAACCCTGCTGACCCATTTAAAAAAGCACTCGCGGAAGCAACACGAGCAATGGCGGCCAATGGTGAGTTGGCTGTTGCATATTCTATAGATCCACCTGGTCTGTCGAATGACACAGCACGGCTTCCCCAAGTAAGCCGCCGAATGACCCGCCAAGAAGTTTTGTTGGCGCGCGGAACTGCAGATGCCTATGCTTTACGTACAAGATTTCATAATGAAAGCATTCATAACCGCTATATGCCTGATGGGAGTGAAGCTCGTGAAATATATGAAGTTATGGCTACCGCTCGCTGTGAAGCCGTAGGAGCTCGAGCTATGCCTGGCACGGCAGGTAATATAGAAGCAAAATTAGAAGCTGAAGCTTTAGCATTAGGTTATGATAAAGTAACCTCATTCAAAGAAGTTCCTATGCCAACGGCTTTATCATATTATTTGCGACACGTTGCGACTGGGCGAGAAATGCCTTCAGCCGTTAACAACGCCTTAAGCCAATGGAAGACCACAATCGAGGAAAGATCAGGCAAGACATTCGATGACATTGGAAGCAAAATGTCTGACCAAACTGAGTTTGCGCGTTTTGCACGCCAGTTAATTGATGATTTGGGATACGGTGATCAACTTGGGAATGATCCGGACGATACTAATTCAAATGAAGATGCAGAAGAAGCTGAAAACCAACCAGAAGATGCATCTGATCCAGATACAGATGCGGGTGACACTTCAGATGAAAACGAAGACCAGCAAGAACAGTCCGATGACACCGAGCAATCGATGGATCAACAACAAGCACAAATTTCTATGGATGAAAGTGAGGAGAATTCTGATGCACAAGAAGCAGATGCACCCGACGGTGAGCCTCCAATTGCGCAACCAGTACCACCTGTTTCTGATGCTGATCCAAACTATAAAGTTTTCTCTACACAATTCGATGAAGAAGTTTTAGCGGAAGATTTGGCATCGACTGTTGAATTGGAACGCTTGCGTGCTTACTTAGATCAACAATTAGAACCCTTGAAGGGCGCAGTATCTCGCTTAGCAAACAAATTACAGCGCCGTTTACAAGCACAACAAAATCGTTCTTGGTCCTTTGATATGGAAGAAGGTTTGTTAGATGCAGGTAGGCTAGCCCGTATAATTTCAAACCCTACAACACCTCTTTCGTTCAAAGTTGAAAAAGATACAGAGTTTCGTGATACTGTTGTAACAATTCTGTTAGATAACTCTGGCTCAATGCGTGGTCGCCCAATTTCGATTGCAGCTATTTGCGCAGATGTTTTGGCAAGAACTTTAGAACGCTGCCAGGTAAAATGTGAAATCTTAGGTTTCACAACACGAACCTGGAAGGGTGGACAAAGTCGTGAGGATTGGCTGCAAAACGGTCGCCCTGAAGGGCCAGGTCGCTTAAACGATCTCCGCCACATAATTTATAAAGATGCTGATGCTCCATGGCGCCGGTCTCGCCCCAATTTAGGGCTAATGATGAAAGAAGGCTTACTAAAAGAAAACATAGATGGTGAAGCACTTGAGTGGGCACATAAACGTATGATGGCGCGTCCAGAAGCGCGTCGAATTTTAATGGTTATTTCAGACGGTGCACCCGTAGATGATAGTACATTATCAGTTAATTCTGCTGCATATCTTGAGAAGCACCTTCGTGATGTTATTACCATGATTGAGAAACGCAGTGCTGTAGAGTTAACCGCTATTGGTATTGGTCACGATGTAACAAGATATTATGAACGTGCGGTTACAATAACAGATGCAGAGCAGTTGGCTGGGGCAATTACAGAACAGTTAGCCGGGTTGTTCGATAACGACCCACGCGCGTCAAAACGTCAGGCAAGATAATGTTCCAGACGTTCAACGCCAAAACTACACCTGATACTGGGAAGTTACGGCTTGAGGCGTTACGTGCCAAAATGGCAGAAATCCACGTTGATGGTTTTTTAATTCCACGGTCTGATGCTCACATGGGCGAATATGTATCGGCACGTGATCGGCGTTTAGAATGGCTAACTAGTTTTACAGGTAGTGCAGGATATTGCGCTGTATTTAATAAATGCGCTCTACTATTTGTTGATGGGCGGTATACATTACAAGCAACTGACCAAATCGATACAAATACCTTTGAAATCCAAAATATTCCTACCGATAAATTAACTGATTGCATTAATACTACACTATCGAGTGGTGGAAAATTTGCATATGATCCTTGGTTACATACTGAAGCACAAATTGAAAAAATTATGTCTTCAACACATAATAACATAATATTATTAGAAGTTGAGAACCTTATCGATGCCATATGGATTGATCAGCCTGATCCACCACTTAATTTAATGACACCCCACTCACTAAATTATGCTGGCATACACCACAGCAAAAAATTAAAGAATATTGGAAAAGAATTGATTGATACAGGCCAGTCTCATGTAGTTTTGACTCAACCTGATAGTATTGCTTGGGCATTAAATACTAGAGGTACAGACTTAGGTCAGACACCAGTTGCATTATGCTTTGCAACTGTAGCGTCAGATGGAGGGGTGAATTTATTTATTAATCTTCAAAAAGTTAATGATGAATTGCGAGATCATTTAGGATCAAATGTAATAATAAAAGATATTTCAGATTTTAGCCTACATCTTGCGTCCTTAACTGGTTCAGTGCGAATAGACTCTCAAACGGCTCCTATTGCAATTAAAAATATTCTTGGAAATGCTAATATTTCAGTAATTTCTGGAGCAGATCCAACCATATTAGCTAAGGCTTGTAAAAATAGAACTGAGCTAGATGGATGTATTAAAGCACATATTCGGGATGGTGCTGCTGTTGTTGAGTTTTTAAGTGAATTAAAAAACTTAGACATTAATCTAAAAGTAAGTGAAATTGATTTAGTAAAAAATTTAGAAAATAAACGTATTGCTACTGGAAAGTTAAAAAATATTTCTTTTGATACAATCTGTGGTTCTGGCCCAAACGGGGCAATAGTGCATTATCGTGTAAACACAAATACCAACCGCACAATATCGACTGGTGACGTATTACTTATAGATAGTGGTGGACAGTATTTGGATGGTACAACCGATATCACTCGAACTATTGCAATAGGTTCAGTACCTAAAGAAGCCACTCGCATAAATACCTTAGTATTAAAAGGAATGATAGCTATCTCTTGTTTGAAATTTCCAACAGGTTTGGCAGGACGTGATATTGATGCTATAGCCCGACAAGCCTTATGGTCAGCTGGACTAGATTTTGATCATGGGACTGGGCATGGAGTAGGGTCATTTTTATCTGTCCACGAAGGTCCTCACGGAATTTCGCGACACAATCAAGTACCATTTAAGCCTGGTATGATAATCTCAAACGAACCAGGCTATTACAAAGAAGGCCATTTTGGCATACGAATAGAAAACCTAATTTATGTAAAAAAAGCTACTAATTCAAAAAATAGTTATTCTCGTAAAATGTTAAAATTTGAGACACTTACTTTAGTTCCTATTGACCAAACAATGATAGACATCAGCTTATTAAGCAATCAAGAGCGTAAATGGTTAAATGATTATCACGCAACTGTATTGGAAAAGCTGTACGATTTGGTCAGCGATAGCGCTAAAAAATGGTTAAATCTAGCTTGCGCACCAATCTAAAGCTATGAGTGTTCTTCCTTTGATGTATCAAACAAAACCTGATTAAAAGTTTTAAGGGCATCAAGATAATATAATACTCCACTTATTTCTGGCACTTTTTTTTCTTTGCCAAGAGTTACAACTGGGAGAAATTTGTATTTACCATTCATAAATATAGGCATCGCCGTTTCTAAATTTGCACCAATATCTAAATACTGCCCTTGCTCTACCATTTTCCATAACCTTTTATGTGATCCTATCTTAATGGTTTTGGGCCCGCGCATGATTGATGCAACCTTGTATTTAACCAATAAATAGTTATGTGGCCCCTCTGCTAGATGAACACCTCTTCGCTCTAATTGTGTTAAGAAAAATGATCTATGAACCATTTTATTCGTAAACGCTGTAGCTATAGAAACAGCCACCATAACTGCCAATCCAGCTTGCCAATCGCCAGTTAGTTCAATCACAATTAGAATAGTAGAAATGGGAGCACCCAAAACTGCGGCTGCAACAGCACCCATTCCTGATAGAGCGTAGAGGGTTTCATCTCCTTGCACTGATGGAAAAATAGAAACTGCAACCCAACCAAAGGATAAACCAGTCAGTGCACCTAGCATGAGAGATGGAGAAAATATACCTCCCCCCATTCGACCAGACAAGGTTATGACTACAGCCAGGCTTTTAGCAAATACAAACATAATTGCAGTCCATAATAATAATTCACCTGTTAAGGCATCAGACATTGTTTCATAACCAACACCAATAATATGTGGAAATTTTAATGCAATTGAGCCTAAAAGAGCACCCGCAAAAGCAGGCCGCAAAAAATTAGGAATTGACCATCTTTTTTGAATTTTATCACCAAGAGTTTCAGCCCAAAAAATTGATTTAATCAAGCTTACGGCAACAAATGCTGAGACTATGCCTAATATCAGATGTGCTGGTAATTCAATGTAAAAATCTTGTGTATGAACGGGTAAAGTAAACTCTGTGACATTTCCAAAGTACAATCTGCTAACCACAGTACCAGCAACAGAGGCAATCAAAATTGGAGCTAAAGCCTGAACTGCATAGTGGCGCAAAACTACTTCAAGAGCGAATAATGCTCCTGCTAAAGGAGCATTAAATGATGCAGAAACAGCAGCTGCAACAGCACAACCCATAAGGTTACGCCCAGTAATTCCATCAGCATTAATCCATCGTGACACTTTGGAAGAAATCAATGAGCCTAAAAGGACAACAGGACCTTCACGTCCTGTTGATCCACCCATTGAAAGCGTGATTACAGAAGCTACACTTGATGCAAGCCCTGCTCGTCCCTCAACTCTTCCATCATAAAGTGCTGCGCCTTCAATGACGTGCCCCATTGACCTTGCTCGACCATCCTTGGTAAAAAAATGCAAGATAATTCCAATAAGGAGGCCTCCAAAAATTGGAATTCCCACAACTGTAAACCAAGGTAATTCTTCAACTACTGAAGTTAACTTTACACCACTTTCACCATAAAATAGCGCCTGAAAGTATGTTATTGTAAGGCGAAATCCTAATGTGGCAAAACCAGAAGCTACCCCAATCACTAGAGCAATTAGCCAAAATTGCATTTGATTCAAGCCATGCTTTTTTATGGCCTTAAATGGTTGTGTTAACGATCGCATAAAACTACTTAAAACTGTATTTTTATCGCCGATCAAACGCTTACCCCTTTAATTACTGTAATCTCTAAGTTAACATTTATAAAAGTTGGAGATCATTATGAATGACATTGCATCAGCTATCACAGAAATTAAAGCCTTACTTGGCGATCGTTTAAATACATCGCATGCAGTTCGTGATTTACATGGGCAAAATGAAACTTATTTCCATATTATGTTGCCTGACGCAGTTGCCTTTCCTAGTAGCACCAGCGAGGTTTCAAAAATCTTAAAAATATGTACTAAATATAACTGCCCAATTATTCCATGGGGTGTTGGGACTTCCTTGGAAGGTCACGCGTTGCCGCTCAGAGGTGGAATAACAGTTGATTTAGCTAATATGAACAAAGTTTTAAATATTCAAAACGAAGATATGTTTGCCATCGTTCAACCTGGCGTAACACGTGAATCCTTAAATGATGAGCTGAGGGCAACAGGTTTGTTCTTCACTGTGGATCCAGGTGCAAACGCAACTTTGGGTGGAATGGCTGCAACTCGAGCATCTGGAACAACAACAGTTAGATATGGAACAATGCGAGAAAATGTTTTGGCAATGGAAATAGTTTTGTCAGATGGCAGAATTATTCGTACAGGAACACGTGCAAAAAAATCATCCGCAGGCTATGACTTAACAAAACTATTTGTTGGCAGTGAGGGTACTCTTGGAATAATCACAGAATTAACTTTAGCTTTGCAGGGCCAGCCTGAAGCAATTTCTGCTGCGGTTTGTAATTTTCCAACAATCAAGGCAGCCGTAAATGTTGTAATCATGGCAATACAAGCTGGAATACCATTAGCGCGTATTGAATTAATTGATGAAATTTGCATACGTGCTATAAATAAATATTCAAAATTAGATTATCCTGAAACTCCCCATTTATTTATGGAGTTTCATGGATCAAATGCTGGCGTTGCAGACCAATCACACACAATGGCAGAAATCATAAAAGAATTTAATGGTGGTGATTTTCAATGGTCGACTAGGCCAGAGGATCGCAATAAATTATGGGCTGCCCGTCATCAGGCTTATTACGCCACCAAGGCACTATTTCCAAAACAAATAGGTATGTCTACCGATGTTTGTGTTCCAATATCCAAGCTGGCAAAAGCTATAAGTGATACACAAGATGATTTGAAAAAATTTGATGTCGTAGGTTCGATTATTGGACATGTAGGAGACGGTAATTACCATACATTAATGTTCTGTGATCCAAATAACCCAAAAGAATTAGTGCGCAATAAGTTGCTTGCACATCGCATGGCGCAAAGAGCATTGGATGTAGGAGGAACCGTTACGGGTGAACATGGTATTGGAATGGGAAAATTAGATTATATGGCTCAAGAACATGGTGAAGCACTGACTGTAATGTCTGACTTAAAGCGATTGTTTGATCCAAAAAATATCATGAATCCTGGAAAAATGATTGATTTGAATTAAATTGTTTTGGTGTATCTAAAAGATATTATCTAATCTTAATATCTTAATAATCTGCGCTAAAGAAGCGCTCTCGCTGCTGCGCGGGCTTCAGGGGTAATCATATCTCCTGCCAGCATCCGAGCAATCTCATTTATACGTGCTTCGGTGTTTAATTCTATAACGGTAGTAAATGTTTCACTTTTTATTACACTTTTTTGAACCCGCCAATGATGTGCACCTTTGGCCGCAACTTGGGGGCTATGAGTTACTACTAACACCTGGCCTGAGGAAGCAATATCAGATAGCCTTTGTCCAACAGCATTTGCTGTTGCACCACCAACACCACGGTCAATTTCGTCAAAAATCATGGTTATTCCCTTCGCTTTATTTGTTAGACAAACTTTGAGTGCAAGTAAAAACCGCGATAGCTCTCCGCCCGAAGCAATCTTATTGATAGGCCCCGCCGGTGCTCCCGGGTTAGTGGAAACCATAAATGTCACAGTATCTATGCCATCAGAACTGGCATTTGATACTTCAAAGTTTGTAGTAAATATAGCTTGTTCTAATTTCAACGGCCCCAATTCTTTAGCCATAAAATACTCTAATTCTTTTGCAGATTTTTTTCGGGAAACTGAAAGACCAGAAGCGAGTTTGTCATAGTCAACTTTTGCTTGGAACAGCTGTTGTTCCAAACTAATGATATTATCTGCACCCAGTTCGATTCCTTTAAGTTTCCTTGATAATTCTTGTTTAAACGAAGCTAAGTCATCGGGGAGTACTGAATGTTTCCGAGCAAGAGCACGTATTAAAAATAGCCGCTCTTCAGTTTTCTCTAATTCTAGTGGATCAAAGTCCAGTGATGACAAACAACTTTCCACACCTTGTTGTGAAGTGGATAGCTCTGATATAGCGCGCGATAATGCAGATATAGCTGTATCCAAGCGCCCTTCAGCTTGTCCTGACACGCCATCAAGCCAACGACTTGCATCATTTAATAAACCTTCAGCTCCGTCTAAACTTAAATTTTTTGATACCTTTTTTATATCTTCACAAATTTTTACTGAAGCCTGCATCAATCTACGCTTCACATCCAAAGTTTGATCTTCGCCATATTCAGGCGCTAATTGATTGATTTCATCAAGTGAATGAAGAAGGTATTCTTGATCTTTCTGTGCAACAGTGAATTCAGACTTAGTCGCCTCAAGTTGCTTTTTAAGATCATGATGAGCTTTCCATGCATTTCGAACATTAGATATATCTAAGCTTCCAAATTCATCTAATAAATCACAATGCTTGCGAGGATTAAGCAGTCCGCGGTCGTCATGTTGACCATGCAATTCAACTAATACATCTGATAATTGACGCAACATTTCGCCTGAACAACGCTGATCATTGACATATGCAGTTTTACGGCCGTCACTGGCATTTGTTCTCCGCAAAATTAATTCATCAGCATCTGAAAAGCCGGCTTCTTGTAATATAATCCTAGCAGCATGGCCATCGCTTAAATCAAAGCATGCATTTACTTCACCTTGGCTTGCCCCTGACCGTACAAGATCTGCACGACCACGCCATCCAAGAACAAACCCAAGACTATCAAGTAAAATAGATTTCCCAGCACCTGTTTCACCAGTTAGTACATTTAGTCCAGGCTGAAATTGTAAATCTAACTGATCTATCAACAACATGTTTGTAATATGAATACTACGCAACATATCGCGTTAAAGCCATTTCCCTTGGCCAACTCGACGCCATACGTCATTTAACCAACTCGAACCTTTACTATCTACTTCTTCTGTAAATAAATCCTTACCAGTTAATAAAACATATGTATCTTTGTACCAATCAGAGGACTGAAAGTTATGGCCTAAAATCGCACCAGCTGTTTGTGCATTAGCATTCAAGCCAAGTGATAGATACGATTCAACTAAACGGTGTAAAGCTTCAGGAGTATGACTAGTAGTTTGGAATTCTTCTACAACCACTCTAAATCTTGCAATAGCAGCACCAAAATGTCCACGCTTTTGGTAATAACGTCCAATTTCCATTTCTTTGCCAGCTAAATGGTCCAACGATAGATCAAATTTCAGTAAAGCAGGTAATGAATATTCACTATCAGGGTAACGCTCAATAACATTTCTAAATGCTTGTATAGCTTCAAATGTTACAGACTGATCACGACTAACATTATCAATTTGATCATAATAACTGAGTGCTATTAAATATTGTGCACGTGCTGCATTTTTATCAGCAGGGTAAAAATCTAAATAACGCCTAGAATCTTCACGGCTTTTTACATAAAACCCACCTTGGTGATTTGCAACTGCGGACATAATCAGAGATTGTTTTGCTAGTTTAGAATAAGGATATAATCGCTCAATCTTAGAAAACAAATCTGAGGCTTCTCGATTTAAGTTATTTTTTAATAGAATTTCAGCTTGCTTATATATTTTTTGTGCGGGAAGTTCTTCCAAAGGTTCTGGATTCCCCCCCCCATCACAGGCAAACAAAACACCAGAAAGGATGAGTAATAGCCATGTAATTTTACCCCATTTCATAGTCATAAAAATTCCTATTTTTCAGCACATTAAATACGCATATTTTATTATCAACTAACACATTTTATAAAAAAAAAAAACTGTTTCAACAGCTTAAATATTAAAAATATGAATCAGAAAATAAATATGGAATTTCAGCTATTGAACAAAGTCGTCCCAAGAAATACCTGCTCCAGGTAAATTATGACTAATATCACTTGAACATTCAATCATCTCCCAAGCATTTGGCTTAGAAAATAATGCATGTAATATCAAATTAGTTGCCCTGTGACCTGCTCGCTTGCCTTCGTATTGACCAATAATAGGGCAGCCAGCTAAGTAAAGGTCACCTAGAACATCAAGCATTTTATGGCCAACACATTCATCAACGCGTCGAAAACCTTCAGGATTTAAAACAATTCCATCATCTACAACAATTGCATTATCTAAGCTTCCACCAAGAGCTAAGCCAATTGATTGTAGATGATCAACATCACACAGCCTGCCAAATGTGCGACAATTAGATAATTCTCTTACAAAGGTACCATTAGCCATATTCAATTTTTTTTCTTGATGGCCAATTGCTGTATCCTCATAATCAATTTCAAAATCAATTTTTAACGTCTCACAAGGTGAAAGGCTAACTTCAAAATCATCAATTATAACTGAAATTGGCTCTAAAACTCTAATAGCCCTAATAGGTGCATCAAGTTTCTGCAAACCAGCCCGTAATATTGCGTTTACAAATGGAGCAGACGAACCATCCATAATTGGAACTTCAGGCCCATCAATATCAATAATAGCATTATGAACACCCGTGCCTGCTAATGAAGCCATTAAATGTTCAATTGTAGAAACTTCAGCTCCATCTGAGTTACTAATTCGTGTGCAAAGTTTTGTGTTACTAACTGCATCATAACGTGCCGGGATTAGATTATCACTATCCATTATATCAATTCGTCGGAACCATATTCCGTATTCAGCAGATGCAGGCAAGATAGTTATGCTACTAGCAATCCCTGAATGTAGACCGACTCCAGACATTTTAATTATTTTTTTTATTGTTGTCTGCATAACAACCCACAATTAAGATTATTTTAAATATAATTATAAATACAACTTACCCAACAAGCACTCAATTCACGCTTTGTTTCCAAATCTAACAAATTTGTAATATTTACTTAATTAACAAGAAAAGGGGCGGTAAACCGCACCCTTTTAAAATTTTACAGCTAGTTAGCCTGGCGCCTTAAAAAAGCCGGCACTTCAACTTGGTCATCGTTGATGTCCATCTCTTCATATTCTGAACTATAGCGAGACTCAGCAGGAGCAACTGGCTGACTACGCAATGTTGGTTCCAAATTTCCAGAACCTGTCATGCGGGAAATTAAACCTCCAAGAACACTTTTCCGCTCATTTGAATGACCTCGCCCAAGCGTTTCTGTAACGTTTGATAGCGGTGTAATTCGTAACGGCTCTTGCTTAGGCTGTTTTTGTACAGCAGCATGCAAACGTGCCATGGTTTCATTACTTGGTTGAGAATACAGCTCTGTTGAAAAATTATCATATGAAGGCTTAAATTCATCAACAGTCTCTAAGCTTGGCTCTATTAATGCTTGATATGCAGGCTCAGGCAAGTCATCGTGAAAGCGTTTTGGCTCTACATATTCTTGTTCTTCAAAAAGTGTTGGCTCTAAAATTTCAGAGCTTGCTTCTAATTCAAATACAGGAGACGGCTCAGAAATTTTTTCTACAGCCACAACTTCTTGCAAATGAGTATTACAATCAGCCCTCATTGGAAGAGGCGATTTTAAAGTACGACGAGGAACAGGCGTATCGCCAGCATCCTTTTCAGCAGCGTCAATACCTGTAGCAACAACAGAAACACGCATAATACCATCAAGTGTTTCGTCTAATGCAGAACCAACAAGAATATTTGCGTTTGGATCAACTTTGTCACGAATTCTATTTGCTGCTTCATCTACTTCAAACAGTGTTAGATCAGAACTACCTGTGATATTGATCAATACGCCACGCGCACCGTCCAAAGAGATTTCATCTAACAATGGATTATTTATTGCCTTCTCTGCTGCTTGGATAGCACGATCTTCACCAGAAGCTTCTCCAGTACCCATCATAGCTTTACCCATTTCATCCATAACAACACGGATATCAGCAAAATCTAAATTAATAATACCTGGTCTAACGATTAAATCTGTAACACCCTTAACTCCTTGATACAAAACATCATCTGCAAGACTAAATGCTTCTGTAAATGTTGTTTTTTCATTTGCAATACGGAATAAATTTTGATTTGGGATAATAATTAATGTGTCCACAACCGACTGAAGAGTTTCAACGCCATCATCAGCCTGACGTGCTCGCTTTAATCCCTCAAATTGGAACGGTTTTGTTACAACACCTACGGTTAATATTCCCAACTCACGGGCAGCTTGAGCAATAATAGGCGCTGCACCAGTACCAGTACCTCCGCCCATACCAGCTGTAATAAAGCACATATGACTACCAGCCAGATGATCCACTATCGTCTCTATACTTTCTTCAGCAGCCTTAGCTCCAACAGCAGGTTGAGCACCCGCACCCAAACCTTCAGTTGCTTTTTCACCCAACTGAATACGAATTGCTGCTTTTGATAGTTGCAAAGCTTGAGCATCAGTATTGGCCACAATAAAATCAACCCCATCAAGATTTTTTTCTATCATATTATTTACCGCATTACACCCCGCACCACCAACACCAAAAACGGTGATTTTTGGACGTAGGTCCGCTGCTTCAGGTATTTGGAGATTCAGAGTCATGGTCTGCCCGCCTGTTTTAAGTTTTACTGCTCTGTCACTTTTCGCGACTTATTATAACTTAATATACCAAAGTGATTCGCTGGCGTCATCAAAAATCGTACTTAATACATATTTAATCCTCAAAAAAATATATTTAGGCAAATTTTAGCTTGAATATATCTTTCACCAATTTTCTTTTACCCACTGTAATGCACGTTTCATTGGCTTCACCCCAAATTTTTGAGCAGGCAAATCAAAATCCCAACATTCGTCTTGCGGGTGAGCCGCATAAAGCGCCAATCCAACTGGCGCTGCATAATCTGGCCCAGTAGCTGCCTGAGGCAACCCATGTACACGCAAGGGGCGGCCTAATCGAACTTGCTGGCCCAGAATTCGGCTCGCTAAGCCTTCCATACCAGGAATTTGGCTTGCTCCACCTGTCAAAACAATACGTTGACTTGGCAAGGTATCAAAACGAGCTGCTTGTAACTTATGATAAACTTCTTCAAGTATTTCCTCCACACGAGGACGGATAATACCAATAATTTCTGATCTTGTGAATTGACGGCGGTCATGATCCCAATCACCAGACTGCCCATCTACATCGATCATATCTCGATCATCCATTGATGTAGCAACAACACCACCATGAATAGTTTTTATACGCTCTGCAGTATTTTTGGGAATTTGAAGTCCTGAAGATAAGTCTGATGTGACATGGTCTCCACCTATCCGAACAGAATCTGCAAAAATCATCTGTTTACGTAAAAATACTGAAACTGAAGTTGATCCACCACCGATATCAATACAAGCAGCGCCCAATTCTTGTTCATCTTCTACAAGAGCAGAAATAGCTGATGCATAGGCAGATGATACGACCCCAGCCAACTCCAAATCACAACGCTTAATACAAGTTATTAAATTCTGAATAACGCGAGTATCAATGGTTAACAGATGCATATCTACAGATAATAAATGCCCAATTTGACCCCGTGGATCAGATAGAGAAGGGTTTTGGTCTAAAGCGAAATTTACTGGCATAGCGTGAATTGCTTCACGCCCATCCCCAAAATCTGGCGCATCACATGCAGCCAAAACACGGCTAATATCCATGTCGGTGACGTTGCCCGTCTCGACTTCAACTTCCCCTGCCAAACCATAAGACTTAGGGTTAGCACCAGAAAAGCAAGCCATAACATGATCAACGCGAACATTAGCCATTTTCTGCGCGCCCTGAACTGCAGTGCGAACTGCACGTTCAGTCTCTTCCATAGTAGATATTTCCCCAAGCTTTACGCCTCGTGAACGAGTTTTAGCAACTCCAATAATACGAAATGCTCCATGTTTAGCTATTGCGCCCATACCTTCAGACGCATGCATTTGGACAGAAGGATCAAATTGTAAAATCATACAAACAATTTTAGATGTACCTACATCTAAAATTGCTACAACACCTCGCTGTAGGGCTACACGTCGCTTCTGACGCATTATTCTTTGGGTTTCGTAAAGGGTTTGCATAAAAGATCTCTATTCATTTACCGCAGAAGCGCGGATAATTTTGGTTGCATGGTCAGTAAGGCGTAAAACTGGACGGGCAGCATCACGCATGTCAATTATAACAATATCACGAGTTAAAATTTGTTGAGCTGTATCTAAGGCCAAAACACGATTTAGAGCATCTAGCGGATTATCTTCTGGCAGTTGAATAATCAGGCCTCGATCTAAAATTGCATCCCAACGACGCATTCCCATTCGGCGTAGTCCACGCAGTCTATGTGCAATTGGCTCAGCCATGGCATAAAGCTCTAAAGCTTCAAACATATGCGCTTTTGCTGCAGTGCCTGCAATTAATGGTAAGTCTAGGCGGTCAAGGCGAGATGTTAATAAACCAGCTAACTCACCCTCAGAATCAACCATCTCTAATTTAGGCCCATCACGCCATATAATAAGTGGTTTACGTTGGTCTAGTTGTACCTCCAATAATCCACCAGGTCGCAAATATAACGAAGCCACTTTTACTTCATTCATCTGCTCAATTTGGTTTTTAATTTTAGGTAAATCCAAATCAAATGAATTTGTTGGAAACTGTAAATTTAAAGATTTTCGGATAGACTTTGCAAGCTCTTCAGTTCCACCATCAATTTTCATTAACTCAACCTTAAACTCTGGTCGTGCTTGAATATTTGATTGGGCCTCCAACATAACACCTGAAACTTTAGCACGTAGATTATCATTTGTTAAAAAGTATAGTCCTATTAAAAATATTATCATCAAGGGAAACCCGATAGTTACTCCATTACGTACTATTGGTGTCAGCCATAAGCGTTGAATTTTGTATCCAACACGACTTGGTGCAGGATCTAACTTAATGGATTTTTTTGGTGTTTTTTGCCCAAATAAACGTTCAATCTTTTCAGCTGATACTTCGCCTAATGGAGCAATATTTGGAGCATCCTGCTTCCGCCTATTAATGGATTCTAGTGGTGACATTTTACTAATTTTTGGCTCAATACGATTTATCGGTTGCATGACGCATCCTCAACCATCCATTTAACTAAAGTATAAAATGATGTACCTTTATATGTAGCTTGTTCAGGAACTAATGATGTTGGCGTCATACCTGGCTGCGTATTAGTTTCCAAAAGCTTTAAACCAGCTAACCCAAGTGTGTCATCCCAACGAAAATCAGTACGTGTCATCCCGCGACAGCTCAAACAAGTGTGCGCGCGTTCAGCATAATCAATACATGCTAAAAAAATTTCTTCAGGAATATCAGCTGGCACAACATGATACGACCCACCATCTTTGTATTTAGCATCAAAATCATACCAGTTATCAGTAAAAATATCTGTAACAGTTAGGGCGCGATTGTTAACTACAGAGGTCGTCAATTCACGACCAGGGATGAATTCTTCAACCATTAACATATCAGGCATATCATCCGCCATAGATACAATTGGGCTATCTCCTTTTTGAACTATATAGACCCCAACAGAAGAGCCTTCATTGTATGGCTTAACAACATAAGGAGCTGGCATTGGGTGCCTTCCCAAAACATCAGATTTTAGTATTAACATTGATGCTGCTACCGGCAAACCTACAGATCGGTATGCATCTTTTGTTTTTTCTTTATCCATCGCAAGCGCTGATGAATAAACTCCAGAATGTGTATAAGGAATTTTCAACCATTCCAATAAACCCTGAACACACCCATCCTCACCCCAGCGCCCATGCAATGCGTTAAAAACTACGTCAGGATTAGAAGCAGTAATATTTGCCGACAGGTTCTCACCTGCGTCAATCACTGTAACCTCGTATCCCCCCCCGCGTAATGCAGATGCAACTTCTCGCCCTGTTACCAGCGAAACTTCTCGTTCAGCTGACAGACCGCCATTTAGCACTGTTACACGAGTAATAGCCTTGCTCGACATACCCGCCTCTTCCCTACCCTGTTAATCGGGCTTTAGGATTTTAATTACTTTAGGGTTCTCCAACCCTAATTATTTCCCACTCTAACTGAATCCCTGAGTGTGCGTAAACCTTTTTAATCACTTCTTTGCCTAAATTTTCTAAATCTGCTGCAGTTGCCCCACCAGTATTAACCATAAAGTTAGAATGTTTTTCACTCATTTTGGCTCCACCAACATTTATGCCTCGCATTCCAGCATTATCTATTACCTTCCAAGCTTTAAGATCGTGAATATCCTCTGCATCTCCCGTAGATGAGAAACCTGCAGGATTTTGAAAAGTTGATCCACATGACCTCAATTTAGTTGGTTGGCTTTCTTCGCGGTTTTGCAAATAATTACTCATCTTGTGCTCTATTGCAGATGGATCACAAGAAACCCCAGATAAAATGACATTAGTAATAGTCATTCCTTCAGGGATTTGTGCATTTCTATATTTAAAATTCATATCATTTGCGAGTAGAGTGATGCATTTTCCAGTTCTAGAAATAGCAGTAGCACTTTCGAAAACATCAGCAATATAGCTTCCATAACACCCAGCATTCATTTTTACTGCACCACCAATGGTCCCAGGTATAGTGCGCAAAAATGCTAAATCAATGCCTGCCAGTGCAGCTTTACGAGCCACTTGGGAATCTAAAGCCGCTGCCCCTACTTGTATGCGAGTACTATCCAATACTTTAACATCATTAAATCCACGCCCAAGCTTAACAACTACACCACGGATACCTCCATCACGTATGATAAGATTAGAGCACACTCCGATTGGAAGCACTGTGATCTCAAATGCTATCTCGGATAAAAATTTAATTAAATCTTCTTGATCAGCCGGCTGAAACATAAAATCAGCGGGACCCCCAACACGCAACCAAGATAAGTCTGCCATTACGCGGTTAGCCGTAATTTTTCCACGTACTTCAGGGTATGATAAAGAAAGCATTACAAAAACCTTAGTATTTTACGTTTTAATTTATATTATATTCATATCTTTTTATCTATTATTCTAAAATTTCTATAAAAAAATTATAGAATTGCATCAGATAGCCTATTGGCCCAAGCACTAATTGAGCCAGCGCCTAAACAAACCAAAAGATCACCAGGCTGACAATTCGCCTTAAAAAAAATTTGAAAATCTTGCTCACTTTTAATAGCAAAAGCATTCCGGTGACCACAAGTTTTAAGGCCTAAAACTAAGCTATCGCGATTACAGTTTTTAATGGGTTTTTCGCCAGCCGCATATACATCAGTAATACCAACAATATCAGCGTCGTTGAAACAGCTGCAGAAATCTTCAAATAAGTCATTTAGTCGGCTATAGCGGTGAGGCTGATGTATGGCAATAACGCGCCGGCTTGTAGCTTCTTTTGCAGCTCCCAATACTGCAGAAATTTCAACAGGATGATGTGCATAATCATCAATTACAGTGACACCATTAATCTCTGCAACATGAGTAAAGCGGCGATTTACACCCTTAAAAGAAGCTAAACCATTACGAATCTCATCGCTACTCATTCCCAAATGCCGTGAAACAGCAATAGCAGCTAATGCATTTGAAACATTATAATCACCTGGCATCGGTAAAGTTACACGATCGATACGAAGGCCTTCAGATTGAAGGTTTATATCAAAATATGCACACCCTTTTATATAAGTAAGATTTTCTACTCGTATATCAGCTTGCTTATTAAAACCATATGTAACAACACGCCTATCATCAATTCGTCCAACTAGAGATTGCACTTCTGGGTGATCTGTATTGCAGATTGCTACACCGTAAAAAGGGATATTAGATACAAAACTATAAAATGCATTGCGCAAGTTATCGAAGGACCCATAGTGCTCCATATGCTCAGGGTCTATATTTGTGACAACTGCAATTGTTGCTGGTAATTTATTAAAAGTACCATCACTTTCATCAGCTTCAACCACCATCCACTCGCCATCACCTATTCGAGCATTAGAACCATACGCATGAATAATTCCACCATTTATAACCGTTGGATCAATTCCACCATAATCCAAAAGTGTTGCAACCATAGTAGTAGTAGTAGTTTTCCCATGGGTTCCAGCAATGGCAATATTAGATTTTAAGCGCATTAATTCTGCAAGCATCTCAGCTCGACGTACAACTGGAAGTCCTAATTTACGTGCATGATCTAACTCTGGATTACTAGGTTTAATAGCAGATGAAATAACCACAACGTCAACGTTATCTACATTCTCTGCTTTTTGCGGATAATTAATTAATCCACCCAATTCAACCAAACGCCTAGTAATTGCAGTTTCTTTTAAATCAGATCCAGAAACAGTATAACCTTGATTGATTAGCACCTCGGCTATTCCAGACATACCAATGCCACCGATACCAATAAAATGTATGGTCCCTAATTGAGATGGTAGTTTTGTTTTCGAATTGATTTTTTTATCCATCTTGCGCTATTCCTTCAACAAGATCAGCTAATTCAAATGTAGCCTCTGGCTTACCTTTAGCCAGCGCAGAAGTAGCCATTTTAGCAGCAGCACCAGCAGAAGATAGAATTTTAAAAATACAATCAGCTAAAATTTTTGCATTAAGGGCATTTTCTTGAATTACAATCGCTGCATTTGCAGCTACTAATCCACGTGCATTTATATTTTGATGATCACTAGTTGCTGCACCATATGGAATTAAAATTGATGGGCGCCCAATAACTGAAATATCGGCAATAGATGATGCTCCTGCGCGAGAAATTATTAATTGGGCTTGAGACATACGTCTAGGAATGTCTGTAAAAAATGGTTGAATTTCAGCATCTATACCTAATTTCATAAAAATTTTAGTAATTTTATCTATGTCCAGTTCCCTTGCTTGGCAAGCTACACGTAAATTAGCGCGCATATTCTCTGGCAGTAGAGCAATAGCATTCACCGTACTTTCAGCGATAATAGTTGACCCTTGGGATCCGCCTATCACCAATAAACTTATAGGCCAATTCCCTGGTGGAATATATTGTGAGCCTGCCCGCTTATAAACTGAACTCCGTACAGGGTTTCCCGTGTGACGTCCCTCAACGCCTTTAGGTAAATCAGTTGGCCAAGTACCACAGGCTACAGCCTGCACACTTTTAGCAAATACTTTATTTACTCTTCCCAAAATACCGTTCTGTTCATGGAGGACCCGTGGGATTTTTAATACACCTGCAGCCAACATTGCAGGCACAGCTGGATAACCACCAAAGCCTACAACAATAGTTGGGCGCTCATTTAGCATTGATAAATAGGCTGTGAAAAATCCGCGTAAAATAAGGAATGGTGTTAGTAATTTTGCTTTAATCCCACCACGTGCAAATGTGGATGCATTTACGACTTCAACAACTACTTTTTCTGGAAAGTTACCCGCATAACGAGCACCGCGTGGATCAGTTGATAACTTTATCTGCCAGCCACGCTTTAACATTTCTTCAGCCAAGGCTTGAGCTGGGAACATATGCCCTCCAGTGCCACCCGCCGCGATTACAATTAAAGGTTTGTAATTCATTTCTTAATTTTCGTTTGAGTAAGTATGTCAGAAATATCTCCCTGAGGGCGTGATCGAGTAAAGGCCAAAAGCATGCCTAATCCAATACCACCAGCAATCAATGAAGAACCCCCATAACTAATAAATGGTAATGTCATTCCTTTAGCAGGCAGTAACCGCACAGCAACACCAATGTTAATCATTGCCTGCATGCCAAACAGTGATGCAATTCCAGTACCTGCAAGGCGAACAAAAATATCACGTTCAGCCATAAGCCGCAACAAAGACCTCACTGTAATTACCATAAATAAACTAATAATAATTAATACTAAAATTAAACCATATTCTTCAGCAGCAACAGCAATAATAAAATCTGTATGTGCATCTGGCAGAGACCATTTTACCGAACCCTTGCCAACACCTACCCCAAAGAATCCACCTTCTTGAATAGCGTTTGTTGCATAACCCAATTGAGTTCGAGGATCCTTGTCTGGTGATAAAAACCCATCGATGCGGCGCGCAAAGTGTTCCGAACTATTATATGAAAACAAACCTACCCCAACTACACCAACAAGCATTAAGATCATAAGTAATAATGGCGCACCCGCCACAAAATACATCAAACCCCAAGATGCAAGAAAAAGGGACGCCTGACCAAAGTCAGGCTGTAAAGCCAAAAGTGCCACAACAAAAACGCAAACAACAAAAGACATGCGCTTACCGGGTGGGCCACCCACATCAAAACTTGCAGCCATCAGCCATGCAGTAAAAATAATAAAACAAGGCTTTAAAAATTCAGATGGTTGAACTGATGTAAAACCAAGTGAATACCACCGCACTGCGCCCTTGCCAAAATCAGTTCCCAATACCGGCAGAAGACAAATTGCTAGAAAACAACATATAAATCCAATTATGCCAAATCGACGCACCATACGAGGCGGTAACATTGAGGTTAAAATCATTATAATAAGGGCAATCATGCCAAAAAATAACTGTTTATAAACATAATAAAAAGGGACTAATCCATTGCGCTCTGCCAATGGAACTGATGCTGCGAATCCGAGCAAAATACCAATAACAAAAAGAACTACTACAAAAGTCAGAGACCAACGGTCTACTGTACGCCACCAACGTGGAAGAACTGGTTCACTAGGCTGCTGTGCAACCGTGCCAAATACCATATCCGTCATGAGATATCGCCTGTCTGCATTTGCTCTATTGCTGCCTCGTTTTCGGGTTCAGCTTATTATTAATATTATTATTGCATAGTTAGAATTAGATTTCCAGCAAAGAGATAATACTGAACATCAAACACGGCGGAGCTATGCTCATAAAAGGTCGTAATATTAAATTAACAGAAAAACTTAGACCTCACTTTTATTAATTGCTATTCTCATTATCTATAGCCTCAACTATATTGATAAAATCGTTTCCTCGCGCCTCAAAACTCTCATATTGATCAAAGCTGGCGCAGGCTGGTGCAAGTAAAATAACATCACCAACTTCTGCATCAACAATTGCCAACCTAACTGCATTAGAAACAGTTTCGCACTTTATATAATCTATGTGATGTAATTGCTCAGCAAAAGCTGTCATGCTACTACCAATTAAATATGCTTTTTTCACTCCAGAAAAGTAAGGCTCTAATGATGAAATTCCACCACCTTTAGCTTCACCACCAACAATCCAACGAATATTACTAAAAGTTAACAAAGCCTTTTCAGCAGCATCTGCATTAGTTGCCTTACTATCATTAACAAATGTAACACCATTATATTTACCTAAAATTTGGCATCTATGTGGAAGGCCTACGTAAGAATACAGCGCCTCTTCTATTGCCTTTGGGGCCATTCCAATGGAGCGGCAAACACCATAAGCAGCGCATGCGTTTTGGTGATTATGTTCACCTGGCAATCCTAGAATAGGACGTAGGTCAATAGACGTCATCTGGCGGCCTTTGCGCCATTCAGATAAGAACCCTTTTCGCACAAATACAGACCACCCATCAGTCTGAAGTTTTTTATCTTTAGAGATACTAATGACAGGATCACCAGAGGTTGTTTCTTGGCGTAATTGATTGGCTAAGAAACGGCCCTCAATTTCATCTATTCCAATTATTGCACGATCAGGATTGCCATCTATAAATAAACGCCGCTTGGCTGCAAAGTATCCCCCCATTCCATTATGGCGATCTAAATGATCAGGTGATAAATTTATAAATACAGCAATGTCAGGAGCTAAAGCACGAGCAAGTTCAATTTGATAGGAAGATAATTCCAAAACTACAATGGCTCCATCTATAGCAGGCTCTATGTCAAGCACACCTCGCCCTATATTTCCAGCCACTACTACAGGGCGCTTAGTTGTCTCAAGTATATGAGCAACCAAGGCGGTTGTTGTAGATTTTCCATTAGAACCTGTAATGCAAATCACTTTGGGCATTACTTCAAAGTTATCCCAATCCTGGGTAGCATAGGAACGAAAAAATAATCCAATGTCATTATCTACAACGACACCCTTATCCCATGCTTTTGAAACAATTTTATGTGGGGTCGGGTATAAGTGTGGGATTCCAGGTGAAACTATTAAACTAACTATGCCATCCCACGATGAGTCTTTTAATAAATCAAGAATCTTAAAGTCTTCAGCGTCTGCAGCAATTCGAGATTGTTCATTATCATCCCAAACAATTGGCTCTGCACCACCTGCACGCAAAGCACGCGCTGCACTTAAACCAGAGCGTCCCAGGCCCAAAACAGCAACTCTGCAACCAGTATATCCACGAACAGGTACCATTAGCGTAACTTCAATGTTGCTAAGCCAATTAAGGCAAGAATTAATGCAATTATCCAAAAACGGATCACTATTTGAGCTTCTCCCCAACCCTTCTTCTCAAAATGGTGGTGGATTGGTGCCATCAAAAATACTCGTTTTCCAGTACTCTTAAAATAAATTACTTGAATAATAACAGACAAAGCTTCAACCACAAAAAGACCACCAACTATAGCAAGCACTAATTCATGCTTAGTCGAAACAGCAATAGCGCCCAGCGCACCACCTAACGCTAAAGAACCAGTATCACCCATAAAAACAGCTGCAGGTGGCGCATTATACCAAAGAAACCCAAGGCCAGCTCCCACTAATGCGGATGTGAAAACTAGCAATTCTCCTGTACCCCGTACATAATGCACATCGAGATAGGTAGTAAAATCAGTACGCCCTACAATATATGCAATAACTCCCAATGTTCCAGCAGCAATGATAACTGGCATTATGGCCAAGCCATCTAAACCATCTGTCAGATTCACAGCATTTGCGGCACCAACGATAACGATCATTGCAAAAGGAAAATAAATCACTCCAAGATTTAATAATGTATCTTTAAAAATGGGTAAGGCCAGATGACGGCTCAAATCATCTGAATGTAATTCTTGTGCACTATAGGCCGCGATTAAGGAAATTAATAACCCCAAGATAATACGAGCTTTAGATGAAAAACCTTTTGTATTATTTTTTGTAACTTTCAAATAATCGTCTAGAAATCCAATAATTCCAAATCCAATAGTCACAAAAAGTACGATCCAAACATATCCATTATCCGATCGAGCCCACAAAAGCGTAGATGATAACAAAGTCCCAAGGATTAACACTCCACCCATTGTTGGTGTTCCTGATTTTTCTAAAATATGACTGGCCGGTCCATCTTTGCGAATGGGTTGGCCATTCTTCTGCATCTTTTTAAGACGTCGGATTACAGGTGCACCAAACATAAATGACAATAATAAAGCTGTGAAAAATGCTCCACCTGAACGAAATGTAATGTATCTAAAAAGATTAAACGCATCACCACCATCTGATAGTTCACTCAAAAAATACAACATCTCTCATTACTCCTTATTTATGCCTAAGCATCAAATTTCTTAATTGCTTCTACTATTTTTGAAAATCGGGTATAGTTTGAGCCTTTTACCATTACAATATCATTCACACTGAGAAGAGACCTAATTTGTAGCACTAATTCATCTGTTGTCTCGACCCATAATCCACGTTTTTCAATAGGCAAAGCCTCATACATACTTTGCATCATAGGGCCAACCAAGTGAAATATATCTATGTGAGTAATTACGTCTAAAGATGCTAGTTTAACATGGTATGATAACTCTTCTGAGCCTAACTCACCCATTTCTCCTAATACAGCAATTTTACTTCCTAATGTCTCGCTATTGGCCAAAACCTCAAGCGCAGCGGCCATTGATGCAGGATTTGCATTATAGCTCTCATCAATCAATTCGATACATCCAGAACTAAACTTAATCAACTGACGTTCACCCCGTCCAGCAGGTGCTTTCCAATCTGATAAGGCTTGAATTATTTTACTTAAACTAGCACCAGCCACTTGTGCTGCTGCTATAGCAGCTAAAGCGTTCATCGCAAAATGATTACCTTCTGCATGAAAGTTAAAAGTTGTATTAACACCATTAATCATAACATGAGATATAGTTTTTTCATCCTGCCTTTTAGTTTCAATTAATCTATAATCTGAATTTATTGCATGGCCAAAAGTGATGACTTTAGCATCAACTTTTTTTATTATTTTCATCATAACTGATGTTAAAGGTAAATCATTATTAACGATAGCAGTAGCTTTTGATGATAAATTTTCGAAAATTTCTGATTTTGCATAAGCAATTTCATGAACATTCTTAAACGATTTCAAATGTACTGCCGAAACATTAAGAACGATAGCAACATCTAAATTAGCCAACTTTGCTAGCGGGCGAATTTCGCCTGGGTTATTCATTCCGATTTCAATAACTGCAAAATCGACATCCATAGGCATCCGAGCCAAAGTTAGTGGAACACCCCAGTGATTATTAAAGCTTTTTTCAGCAACATGAACTTTACCACTCATAGAAAGAATGGTTTTTAACATTTCTTTCGTTGAGGTTTTTCCAACCGAGCCAGTCACACCAATTACCACAGCCTTTGTTCTAGCCCTTGCAAATTGCGCCATATCTAGAAGTGCCGCTAGAACATCAGAGACAATTAACAATGGTGCATTTTTGTCTACACCATCTGGAACCCTTGAAACCAATGCCGCGCAAGCCCCATTAGCAAGTGCAGTGGCAACAAAATCATGACCATCTCTCTGATCTTTTAGTGCAACAAATAGTTCACCAACTTGAATTGTTCGTGTATCAATGGATATGCCTGTTGCAAACCAATTAGTTACTGCATAGCCTCCAGTTGCCGTTTCAACATCCTTAGAGAGCCAAAGCATCACAGGCTTATTTCGTCTAAAGTGGCAACACTAATACTGGCCTGTTCCACGTCATTAAAATCAAAAATATCATCCCCAATAATTTGACCCATTTCATGTCCCTTACCTGCAATAAGCAAGGCATCTCCTGCCTGCAAGGCATCAACACCCATCAAAATTGCTTTTGCTCGGTCATCGATCTCTGTAGCATTTGGACAGCCACGCATAACAGCCTCACGGATTAAACTTGGGTTTTCATTACGCGGATTATCATCTGTGACAAAAACTACATCAGCGTTTTCTGCTGCTGCTTGGCCCATCAACTCACGCTTAGAAATATCACGATCTCCACCGGCACCAATTATAACGATTATGCGCCCCATTACGTGGGGGCGCATTGCACTTAAAGCTGTTTTTATAGCATCGGGTGTATGTGCATAATCTACAAAAATTGATGCACCATTTGCACGCTTAGCTGCTAACTGCATTCGTCCTAAAACAGTTTTTAATTCTCCAAGTGTATCGAAGACCTCATCGGGCTGATGGCCACAGGCAATAACTAAAGCCGCAGCCTGGAGAACGTTTATGGCTTGAAAGTGGCCAATCAAATCCAAACGAATTGATTTCATTTGACCACGCCATGAAAAAAGAATTTGCTGACCGGTAACATCTAAATTGCATTTTCTCAAAGTTAAATCACAATTAGCTGCACCAACAGTTATAATATCTTGGCCACGAGCTTTAGCTATATTTAAAATATCAACGGCTTTAGGGTCATCCATATTAATTATAACAGATCCTTCTGGGGACAATACACGATTAAACAATCCCGTCTTTGAAGAAAAATATGTTTCAAATGATTTATGATAATCTAAATGGTCATGGGTAAAATTTGTAAACGCAGCAGCAGTTAAATAAACACCATCCAAACGGCGTTGATCTAAACCGTGACTCGAAGCTTCCATCGCTCCATGCGTAATTTTATTATTATTTAATTCATACAATAGTTTATGTAATATAATCGGTTCAGGTGTAGTGTGTGACAATGAAGACGAATAAGCTCCTTCCACTCCAGATGTACCAATATTTACTGCTTTTTTTCCTAAATTTTCCCAAATTTGCCTCGTAAAATTAGCAACTGAAGTTTTGCCATTAGTACCAGTAATAGCTACCATTGTAGCGGGCTGACCCGAATAAAACCTAGCTGTTGCTTTTGATAAGGTTAAGCGTGGATCCTTAGAAACTACTATAGGTATATTTAGGTTTAATAATTTTTGTTTAGCAATTCTCAAACCTTCTAAGTCTGTTAAAATTGCTGCTGCGTTCATCAAAATCTCAGATTCAATAAAATTAGAGCCATGTTGAAGCGCTCCTGGTATCGCTGCAAATAAATTTCCTTTTTTTAATTTGCGGCTATCCACACAAATATTTGTAATTACAGGGTCACTCAGAATACCGTCTGATGCAACTAATCCAAGTTCACTCAATCTTTTTGGATCTGGGGAATTTTCCAGCATTAAAGGCATCTTATTGACTATTAAGTGACGTGTAAGTCACTTGTAAATTAGCCACAATGGGACGTAAATTCAAAATTGGTGCGACACGGCTAATAATTTCTGCAGCTACAGGCACTGCAGTATATCCAGCAGTTCGGCGTTTTTTGCCTGAAATATGTACTACTGGTTCGTCAAGAGATACAATTAAAGTATATTTTGGATTACTAGCCGGAAATACTGAAGCAAAAGTAGCAATAACTTTATCATCATAATATCCACCCTTAGGTGAAGGCTTATCAGCTGTACCTGTTTTTCCAGCAACTTCATAACCTTTAACATCACCCATCGAAGCAGTGCCACCAGTAACAACACGGCGCAACATAGATATTAATTGTTTTGATGTTTTTTCTGATATAATTTTCTTCCCTTTTAGATTATCTGGTTTGAGAAGCTGTAAAGTTGGTTTTATTTTATATCCACCATTAGAGATAATTGAGTAGGCTGTCGCCAAATGTAATGGAGTAGCAGAAAGACCATGGCCAAAAGAAATAGTAATAGTTGAACTATCAGACCAATTCTTAGGTAGTTGGGGCTTTGTACCGCCAGCTTCAATTAATTCGACTGGTAAAGCTTCAAAAAATCCTAAACTTTTTAAAATACTTTGTTGTGCAGATGATCCAGCCGCCAACGCCATTCGTATAGTCCCAGGGTTAGATGATTTCATAATTACATCTTCCATCGTATTGCTGGGCCCATAGTCTCTGTAATCTCTGAACGTTTTTCGGTTCCACCTAAACGGAGTGGTATCAATTATTGTTTGAGGATTTGCCAATCCTTTTTCCAATGATATTGCTGCAGTAAAAATTTTAAAAGTTGAACCTAACTCATACAAGCCTTGAGCTGCGCGGTTAAATAATGGACTATCTGAAGCATCGCCAGATACCGCATCTCGAAGGCGATTGTTTGGATCAAAATCAGGTAAAGATACCAAGGACAAAATTTCACCAGTATGAATATCCATCAAGATTGCGGATGCACCCTTCGCATTTGTAAAGCGCATGCCGTCTTCTAAAACTTGACGAGTTGCAGCTTGTGTACTTAAATCAATTGATAATTGTAAGGGTGAGCCTTCCAAAGCTGGATCACGCAACATGGTGTCAAAATACTTTTCAACCCCACCAACACCAATAATTTCAGCAGCGTGCACTCCTTCTTCGTCAAATCTTGTACCACCTAAAATGTGCGCTGCCAATTTACCATTTGGATATAAGCGCATTTCTCTATTCCCAAATAGTAAACCTGGCTCACCTAGATCATGAACTAGCTGGCGCATCTCAGGAGATACTTGTTTCTTCACCCAAATAAATTTTTTCTTCACATTGCTAAAGTCACGAACAAGTCGGTCATAATCGATATCAGGGAAAATAGTGTGTAAATCAGCTGCAGCTTTTTTTGGATTGATCATCAAATTTGGATGCGCATAAAGTGCTTGAGTAGACATATTTGTTGCTAAGATATTTCCATTACGGTCAACTATATTAGCACGTTGATTCATAATTTCTGATCCAACTCTATGTTTAGATACCCCATGGGGCGAGCTGGACGCTAGCATTGCCATTTTGCCACCAATGGCACAAAACCCTAGAATAAAAACTAGACCCAATAACATCAGCCGAGTTTCAGCACGAACACGCGTTTTAACCTGAGTAGCTTGATTACGATTGGAACGTTCGTTTGCCTCAATTAGATTTGGATTTTCACCCTGAAGGCGTGATGCGATAACATGGGCGAGTGGGCGTAAAGGCTTTCTTCTCATGGAAACTGTTTGCCTCCATCGCTCGATACCAAGACTGGTGAGTTAACAATCAAATTCTGGGCCGGCGGCAAAGGTATAGTATTTAGCTCTGCAAAGTGATGAGCCGTTAAAGGCACTAAATTTAAATGTCTAAAATTTAAATCTGCTAGATTCTGTAATCTTTCAGGCCGGTTTAGATAAGCCCATTCAACATTTAGAATTGAAATAGTTTCTTTTTCATTTGCAACTTTCTTATGCAATTCATTAACGCGACGTATGGACATTTGAGTTGTATAGTTTTCAGTATATGCCCAATAGGCAACTAAAAGTACGAGCGCAGAACACATGATATATATAAAAATACGCATTAGATTAAGCGCTCCAAATCGAATTTAGGAAGCCCAATATCAAATGGTAAAATATCTTTAGAAACAGTGTCCAAACGGCGAGCCAGCCGCAATTTTGCAGATCTGGCACGAGGGTTAAACTTAATTTCTTCATCTGAAGGGACTATAGCTTTTCGCCCAACCCGTTCAAAAGCTTTTACCTCTTCTGCTTGTTCAGGTTGATATCGATTACCTTTAGGGCTATTTCCAGACCTCGCTTGAATAAATCGTTTTACAATGCGGTCTTCTAGCGAATGAAATGTAACAACAGCCAATAAACCACCTTCAGATAGGGCATTTTCCGCAGCGCGTAGACCATCTACTAATTGCCCTAATTCATCATTCACAGCGATCCTAAGTGCCTGAAAAGTTCTAGTCGCTGGATGTGTTTGGCCTGGCTTTGGTCTGGGTAAGCTAGCCTCAATAACCTTAACCAACTGAAAGGTACTTTCAAACCGTGAGTTTTCGCGCGCCTTAACAATATTTCGCGCAATGCGCCGTGAAGCTCGATCCTCTCCATACAAATATATTAAATCTGCTAAGACGTCTTCATCAACAGAATTTACAATATCTGCAGCTGACATACCTGATTGTGCCATGCGCATATCTAAAGGTCCATCTTTCATAAATGAGAAACCCCTATCAGCCTGATCAATTTGCATTGATGACACTCCAATATCTAAAACAACACCATCAAGCTGCCCACTTCCAGCTTTTTTAGCTAATGTATCAAGATTCCCAAACGTACCCCGTATAAGTTTTAATCGATTTTGATATTTATTTGCCCAAGTTTCGGCGCGAACAAAAACTTCTGGATCACGATCGATTGCATAAACGGTATCAGCACCAGCATCTAAAAGAGCACGCGTATAGCCACCAGCACCAAAAGTACCATCAAGCCACTGTCCAGAAATAGGCTTAACCGCGTCTAAAATTGGTAACAATAAGACTGGGATATGAGGCGCAGATGATTGATGTGTCTGGGCCAGACTCATGGCTTAAATTCCAATCGGTTTATTCAAAACTTGACGTAAATCAAATCCAACACCGCGCTCTGCCAGCGCCACCTCACGCTGCTCACTGTATATTTTATATATATCAGGGCGCCATATTTGAAAGGTTTTAACAGTTCCTGCAAATACAACCTCGCCATTTAAACTAAGCTTTTCAACAATTACTGGATTTAAAATAATTCGCCCAGTATCATCAATATTTATTTGCAATGATTTAGTAGAATAATTCATTTCCATTGCAGAACGATCGTCTCCATACGGCATGGACTCAATTGCTTCTTCAATATCGTCCATGGCTCGCACTGAATATCCTTCAATATATTTTTGCGATTGACCACCGTAAACTAATATTAATTCAGGTCGTAAACCATCAGTCCAGTCAGGATCACCTTCTTCTAGCACACGTCGAAAAGGGGCTGGAATAGAAACTCTACCCTTCCCATCCACTTTTTGAACGATTTCGCCTCTAAATCTGCGTGCCAAGATTGCGACCTCTTTATTCTCGGCCTAAGCCATTAAAGTGAAACGGCGAACCAAGCTGCTGCCACTGCTTGTTTCGCCGCCCTAGTCCAATTTTGGACTGTCTGGTTTAAAAGATATCACCTGGGGAGGTGTCTGCTCATATCCGTCCAGATCTTACTTTTTAGATGGGGGGCGCCTGTATGAAACCGTTTGGTATCCATGGATCTTATCGTCCAATTGATACGTCTCTCCTCATCATATATTTATTAATAAATGATTTTAACTGGTTATAAAAGGTATTTTTTGGGATTTTATGGTTTTTTATGGGTAAATCTAAATTTATAGCATATATTGTGTAAATATAATATTATTGTCTATATGTTGTATTTCTCATATTTTTAAATTTAGACCTTAATATATTACACAGTATACATTATAGGAACTTATGGTGAACATATAAAAAATTTGCATTTTTGGCAAAATATATAATTATTATAGTTCCATCGATGAATTTGGTAATATGCGGATGGCCTATAAGCCGGATTTTGTCGTGTGCGACCATTCATCTGGGCCTTGCGTTACCACAAGGCTCTAGCAACCACCCGAACCTGCTGGGGCTTCAGCGACCCCGCCCATAAGGGCACGCGATTCCTACTTGGTTTTGCTCCTGACGGGGCTTGCCATGCCAGTGCTGTTGCCAACACCGCGGTAGGCTCTTACCCCACCGTTTCACCCTTACTCGTTCATGACGAGCGGTTTTTTTTCTGTGGCGCTTTCCCTTGAGTTACCCCAGGCGGGCGTTACCCGCCGTCATTGCTGTAAAGAGTCCGGACTTTCCTCGCTTGCGCGCGGCCGCCCAGCCATCCGCAAATTACGCATATTGGATGAACACGTGACCGTCAATGGATTTTGCAACAGTTTCTTATAATAGTATTTACGTTTATAATTTATGAGCCAAAAAAATCAAAAGTATTATTCTATAAGACATAGTAAAACTAAATAAAATTCTATTTTACAGATGCGTTGGCCAATTATAAGCTAAAGACATTATTACACCCATATCAGATATAGATAACTCACCCTCTTGATCAGGCAAAAATCTTAAGCGAAACGCATATAAAACTGCGCTCCAACCATCTTTATCATTACTAGGTGGGCAATAACCAAATATTTTTGCAGCATGCTTAAAAATATCCCAATCAGGTGCCTTACTTGCAATCTTGTGAGGCCAAACACCTAAACCTTTTTTAGCAAAAGTCTGCCATGGAAATCTACGCCCAGGATCAAATTTTCTTCCAGGCGACATATCAGAATGCCCAATTATATTTTCAGCTGTGATCTCTGGCCGCCGGTTTAAGATATCAAAAAGCAACTCCTCCAGCGCTTGCAGTTGCAGACAATCAAAATCTAATTCATCATAAACTGATGGGCAATAATCAAGTTCAATACCAATTGAATGAGAGTTAACATCTCTGACCTGGCCCCAAGTACCTTTTCCTGCATGCCAAGAACGTAGACTTTCATCAACCATTTGCGTGATTTCGCCGTCTTTAGATATGATATAATGTGCGGATACTTCAAATTTTGGATCACATAAACGTTCTATTGCACTCACCACGTTCTCCATTGCAGTATAATGCAAAACGATCATACTAGGAGGGAAGCTGTGCTTACGGGGCCCACAATTAGGTGAAAAATGTTGCTTAATATTTAAATCAAATACCATAAAAAGATGTTAACGTATTGGGACCCAAGCGCAAGCAAACCCATCACCATCAGAATCTAATAATAATGTGTCACGTCTTGGACCACCAGCGCTTAAAAATGCCATTTGTGCAATTTCAGGGATTGAGTACTCATTACAATTTGTTCCCTCAGAATATCTAAAAGTTAGGCGGTTATAAATATTTTCTCCTACAGAATGCATTTGGGTAGCACTGTAGTCACGTAAATTTAATGTCTTATTACGTTTTTTCAGAGTAATCTTACGTATTTTATTTATTACTATTTGCTTTTTAGATATATCGTTACCACCGGGAATAGATAATGCAGGTTCATAAAGACCTTCGACAGGTACAGGTGTAGCAATTATACTTTCTGTGATAGGATTTTCCAAATTAGAGTTATCTGTCGTGTTTTCAGCAACAATACTAGGCACAGAGATTTCAAGTAACGGCTTCATAGATATAAATCCGACTTGAGCCGGAATTGGGAGCTCTTCACATGCAGTAAATAATATTAATACCACTAAACTAATCAAAACCTTTTTCATTTTACCACCATTTATCTGCTTTTGTTTTAAAGTCAGCACAGTTTTCAAGCACTGAAGCTATATTTAACATTTCGCCCTCTTCCCAAGGACGCCCAATTAATTGCAAGCCCAAAGGCAGGCCTTCTGCACTCAGGCCTACTGGAACAGATACACCTGGCAAACCAGCAAGGTTGACCGTAACTGTAAATACATCATTAAGGTACATTTTAATTGGGTCTTTATTTTTCATCTCACCCAAACCAAATGCAGCAGATGGTGTTGCTGGAGTAAGTATCGCATCAACACCTGTGGAGTAGACTTCATCAAAGTCATTTTTAATTAATGTACGCACACGTTGTGCACGTCGATAATATGCATCATAAAAACCCGCAGAAAGAACATATGCACCAACCATTACACGACGTTTAACTTCATCTCCAAAACCTTCAGCACGTGTTCGAGCATACATGTCATCTATGCCTTCACCAGACTTAAGTGTGGCTCGATGCCCGTAACGAACACCGTCATAACGAGCAAGGTTTGATGACGCTTCCGCAGGAGCTAAAACGTAGTATGCTGGTAATGCGTATTTTGTATGAGGCAGTGAAACGTCTACAATCTCAGCGCCAGCATCACGTAACATATCAGTGCCGTCTCTCCACAACTTCTCTATCTCATCGGGCATACCATCCAGGCGGTACTCTTTGGGTATACCAATTTTTTTGCCTTTAATGTCACCTGTTATAGCAGTTTCAAAATTAGGAACTGTAAATGGTGCAGATGTGCTATCCTTATTATCATGACCAGAAATTGCATTTAAAAATATTGCACTATCGCGAACAGTTTTTGTCATTGGGCCTGCTTGATCAAGTGAAGAAGCAAATGCGATTATACCCCAGCGCGATACACGGCCATATGTGGGCTTTACGCCAACTATACCAGTAAAAGCAGCAGGCTGTCGAATTGAACCTCCAGTATCAGTACCAGTTGCAGCCAAGCATAGATCTGCAGCAACTGCTGATGCAGATCCACCTGATGACCCGCCTGCAGTTAACTTTTTATCAGAACCATTGCGACGCCAAGGATTTACGGCTGCACCATAAATTGACGTTTCATTAGATGATCCCATAGCGAATTCATCCATATTAAGTTTACCTAACATAACAGCACCTTGGTCCCAAAGCCTGGCAGTAACTGTACTTTCATATTCAGGTTTAAAATCAGTCAGTATCTGTGAGGCTGCTTGAGAATTTACATTCTTTGTACAGAATAAATCCTTTATGCCCAAAGGAATTCCACACATGTCAGGAGAGTTTCCTTTTGCTAGCATTGCGTCAGCTTTATTTGCTTGCTCTCGCGCAAGTTCAGGAGTTTTCACACAGTAGGCGTTTAAGGCATCTGATGCTTTAACTGCACCAATGCATGACTCTGTTAGCTCTGCCGCTGTAATTTCTTTATTGCGTAGTTTATCGCGTGCTTCAGCTATTGTAAGCTTAAATAAATCAGTCATTACTTATTCCATCACTTTGGGAACGGCAAAAAAACCCTCGCGGGAATCTGGCGCATTCTTTAGAACTTTTTCAATTTGGTCACCATCAGAAACTACATCAGCTCGTCGCGGCAGTGTCATTGGAGACACGGAGGTAAGCGGCTCAACACCCTCTACGTCTACCTCAAGTAGTTGCTCCATAAATCCTAAAATGCCTGATAGTTCCTGCGCTAAGTTCTCTAGTTCTTCTTCTGGCACTGCTATACGCGCTAAATGCGCTACGCGACGTGCAGTTTCCTTGTCAATCGACATGATTAAATCCCCGATTTATTAATTAATTTTCATTTACCCCGCCCTGCCAGTATGCGCAAGCTTAGGAAAGGGATCTTACTTAATTGTTTTTATCTTTAAATATTTATGAATTTATTAATTAAAATTTACCATCAATTTAATAGTGCATTTTTAAATTAACGCTGAGACTAAAAGTCCAGATAATTTTATTATAAGAAAATGATTACCTATAAATCGACATTATAAGATTTAGTAATTTAATAATAGTTTTGGTTTATACTGATCACAAAATAATTTTAACCCAGCCATCCAAACTACTGCCTTTTACCTTTAAAAAACTCGTGTAACAATAAAACACATTCAACTTCAGAAATACCGTCATATATATCTGGCTTATGGTGACACTGGGGATGAGAGAATATACGTGGGCCCTGACAAACTCCACCTGACTTATTATCATTTGCGCCGTAAAATAACTTTGCAATTCGTGCATTTGATATTGCTGCCGCACACATAGGGCATGGTTCAAGGGTAACATAAATACTTGCATCTGTAAGACGATCCACACCTAGCTTAGAACATGCATCCCGAATGGCTAAAATTTCAGCATGCGCCGTTGGATCATTTAATTCACGTGTTCGATTGCCAGCAGATGCTAATAACATACCATTAAGCACAATAACTGCACCAACTGGGACTTCACCCCTCGTCGCAGCCTTTTTTGCTTGTTCTAGGGCTAATGGCATAAATGTTGTAAAATCAGTCATAATTATGAATGCGCAAAAAAGGCAGGCCTTGCAAGCAGTGTTTCATTGCTTCATAGGACAATTATGTCAGACGAACCTCAAAGAATCGCGAAATACCTAGCGCGTGCAGGTATTGCATCACGTCGTGAAATCGAACGTATGATTGCCATTGGTCAAATCAGTTTAAATGGTAAAATCTTAGACACTCCGGCAATCAAGGTGAGTACTGCTGATGTGATCGAAGTAAATGGTAAGCAAGTTGGTGAAGCTGAAAAAGTACGCTTCTGGCGTTATTATAAGCCTATTGGCTTAGTTACAACAGATCGTGATGAAAAAGGGCGTGACACAATTTATGATCACTTCCCTGAAAATATGCCCCGTGTTATGACTGTGGGACGTCTGGATATTAATTCTGAAGGATTATTGCTACTTACAAATGATGGTGGACTAAAACGCAAGTTAGAACTACCTGCGACAGGGTGGTTACGTCGTTATCGTGTTCGAGTAAATGGAAACCCTACCGAAGAAATGGTCGCTCCCTTGCGCCAAGGCATTGTAGTTGATCGTGAGCGGTTTAAGGGTATGGAAGTACGTCTGGATCGCCAACAAGGATCCAACGCTTGGCTGACCATTGGAATTAGAGAAGGCAAAAATCGTGAAATTCGTCGAGCAATGGAATATGTGGGTCTAAGAGTAAATAGATTAATTCGCACTTCTTATGGCCCGTTTAAATTGGATGATTTAAACCCAGGTGACGTTGAAGAAATCAAAGAAAAAACTATTAAAGATCAATTAGGGCTTTAATCTAATTATCTTTCAAAACACCAACTCATAATTGATTTTTGAATATGCAACCTATTTTCAGCTTCATCGAAAACAACAGAGTTTGGACCATCTAATACTTCAGAAGTCACTTCTTCTTCCCTATGTGCAGGTAAGCAATGCATGAATATAGCATCTACATTCGCTAACTTCATTAGCTCTGCATTAACCTGATAAGGGCGTAGTAAATTATGGCGACGGGCTCGTGCTGCTTGGTCATCATGCATAGACAGCCATGTATCCGTTAGAATTAAATCAGCCCCTTCAGCAGCCTTTCTTGCATCACATTCAATTTCAACTTTGCTCCCTTTAGAACGAGCATAGGCAACAGATTCTACTGCTGGTTCTAGGCTTTGGGGTCCTGAAAAAGTTAGATTAAACCCAAATTGGCCTGCTGCGTGTAATAATGATGAACATACGTTGTTACCATCCCCAAGCCAAACTACTTTTTTACCTAAAATTGAACCACATTTCTCCTGGTAAGTCATAATATCTGCCATAATTTGGCATGGATGTGATCTGTCAGTAAGCCCGTTTATTACCGGCACATCTGAATATTCGGCTAGTTCCAACAGTGTTTCTTCTGCAAATGTTCGGATCATAATCATGTCTACATAACGAGATAAGACACGCGCAGTATCTGCAATACTTTCACCGTGGCCAATTTGCATTTCAGCACCAGAAAGAACCATCGCCTGCCCACCCATTTGACGCACACCCATATCAAAAGAAACTCGGGTTCGAGTAGATGGTTTTTCAAAAATCAAAGCGATCATCTTACCTGTCAAAGGTTTCTCTTGATCTAAAGTACCCTTTGGTAAATCAGCACGTGCTGATTTTGTTTTATTAGCCTGATCTAACATTTTATTTAGTTCAGCAATATCTGTTTTATTAATATCTAAAAAGTGTCTCATAACGATGTCTCTATTTTTGCTGCAACAGCGCTTAAGCGCTTTATTGCCTCTTGCAACTCACTAGCGGAAATATTTAACGCAGGTAACAAACGGATTACATTAGCGCCCCCTGGAACAGTTAATATTTGATGATCATAACCGGCATTAACAACATCTATATTTGGAACTACACATTCAAGCCCTATCATTAAACCAGAGCCCCTTACTGACTTAAAAATTTTAGGATGAGTAATAATTAAGCCTTCAAGGCTTTGCCTAAATAAACTAGCTTGGGTGTTTATATTATTTAAAAAATCAGGTGTGTTTACTAAGTCCATAACTGCAATACCTACCGCTGTAGCCAAAGGGTTTCCACCATAAGTTGAACCGTGCGTACCGGCTGTCATTCCAGTAGCTGCTTTTTCAGTAGCCAAACAAGCTCCTAAAGGAAATCCACCCCCTATACCTTTAGCAATTGCCATAATATCTGGCTCAATTCCAGCCCATTCATGAGCAAAGAGCTTACCTGTACGGCCAACACCACACTGAACTTCATCAAAGATTAATAGGATGCCATGTTCATCACAGAGATCACGCAAGCCTTTTAAATATTGATCTGGAACAGGCAGAATGCCTCCTTCACCCTGAATAGGTTCAATCAAAATTGCTGCAGTTGATGCATCAATTTCAGAAATTAAGGCCTCATGATTTCCAAATGGCAACTGCACAAACCCAGGAACTAGTGGACCAAATCCTTTAGTAAGTTTTTCAGATCCTGCTGCAGATATCATACCAAGCGATCGCCCGTGGAAAGAGCCTTCGAATGCAATAATCTTTATTCGTTCAGGCATTCCGTTATCATAATGGTATTTACGCGCCATCTTAATGGCACATTCCATACTTTCGGTACCAGAGTTAGTAAAAAATACTGTATCAGCAAAAGTTGCATCCACAAGTTTATCAGCTAACTTTTTCTGGTTAGGGACATTATATAAATTTGACGTATGCCATAATTTTTCTGCTTGATCATTTAGAACTGACACTAATTCAGGATGAGCATGCCCCAAAATGTTTACAGCAATACCAGCACCCATATCTAAATAATGTTGCCCCTGATCATCAATCAGCCAACTTCCTTTACCTTTAGCAAAGGAAAGAGGAGCTCGTGCATAAGTCGGCATTACGGTAGGTGTCACGATTTTACTTCCTTTTATCAAAGTTAAAAATCTGTTTGCGCTATCCATTGATTTAAGTCAATTCTTGGCATCATTGACCAACAATTTTAATGAGATTCTTCCGAAAGACCACCATGAAAAAATCATATAACTTGCTAACTTCAAATACCAAAGCTGCATTATTAATAATCTTGGCTGCTTCGTTTATAGCAGGCACAATGATTTTAGCTAAGAGTTTAGGTCAAAACTGGTTAGGCCAGGGCTTACACCCTTTACAAATCAGCGCAGGACGTTTTTCTTTTGCTTGGGTATATTTACTAATTATATTCACCATAAAAAAACCTAATATTTCAAACGTGAATCTAAAATTACATTTTCTGCGCTCAGCCCTAGGCTGGAGTGGCGTTACACTTATGTTCGCAGCCGCAGCATTAATACCCTTGACCGACGCCACTGCTATAAGTTTTCTAAATCCAGTTTTTGCAATGCTTTTAGCAATTCCTTTTCTTAAAGAAAGTATTGGAAAATATCGTTGGTTAGCAGCTTTACTTTCTTTAATAGGAGCCTTTGTTTTATTACGACCATCGCCTAACTCATTTCAAGTAGCAGGATTACTTGCACTTATAGCTGCCGGATTAATGGGTGCTGAGTTGATTTTTATGAAATTAATAACAAGCCGCGAAAAACCATTTCAAATTTTATTTGTAAACAATACAATTGGGTTTGGCATTGCTATTTGTGCAGCTAGCTTTGTTTGGCAGGCGCCAAGTTTAGCTCAATGGTTAGCATTAGCTTTACTCGGCCTTCTAATGCTTTGTGCACAAACTTGTTACCTAAACGCTTTAGCAATAGCCGATGCGAGTTATGTTGCCCCATTTTCATATATGACACTCGTTTTTGCCACTTTGTATGATTTTGCGATTTTCTCACAAATACCTGATCAATTAAGTTTAATAGGTGCACTCATCATATTAAGTGGTGCATTTTTGTTAGCGTGGCGCGAAAAAATTAATAAACAAAATAAAATTTAAATTTGTTTATAAAATGTTAGCTAGGGATTGTCCTTATTATCCCTAGCCTGTATGTTGTTTCGATTGATATTCCTCGATTGCCAGGTAAACATTCAGTTTACCACAATCAGACAGGTTTTGGAGAATTTATATGGCTTGGACAGATGATCGCGTAGAGGTCCTTAAAAAGATGTGGGGTGAGGGTAAATCCGCAAGCCAAATCGCAAAAGAACTTGGTGGCGTAACTCGTAATGCAGTCATTGGAAAAGTACACCGATTAGGTCTCTCCAATCGCGCTACTACCTCTAAGGCTACAACAAAAAAAGATCCCAATAAAATAAAGACAACACCAACCCACGTGCCAGTAATATCAACCACTGAAAGTAAAATTACTACACCAAAAGCCACGAATATTCCCCCACGTAAACCAATTATTAAGGCTGGTCAGCCCCTACCGCCTCAACCTTCCGCGAACGAAATATCTGTTGAGGCTTTAGAAAAGGTTGCGAAGATTGAGAAAAAAGCAAAAAAGCTTACATTAATGGAATTAACAGAAAAAACATGCAAGTGGCCTGTTGGCGATCCTGCAACTGAAGATTTTTGGTTTTGCGGTTTAGGTGTTGAGACAGGAAAACCATATTGTGAAGCACACAATACTGTTGCATTTCAACCAATGTCTGCGCGCCGTGATCGGCGTCGTTAATTTTGAGAAAAATTATAGTTAAAATTAGAAATATTTCTAAATTATGTAAAAGATGATACACTACGACCTTAAATGTGAAAAAAATCATATTTTTAGCAGTTGGTTTAACTGTGTTGATGCATTTGACAAACTAGAAATGTCTAATCTTTTATCTTGCGCTGTGTGCGGATCATCAAATGTTCATCGCGCGATAATGGCGCCAAAAGTCAGCAGGTCTAACCCTAAAGAAAGCTCCCCATTAATTGGAGAAGCGTCTTCTGCTGAGCAAAAAATGTTAGAAATTAGAAAAAAATTAGAAGCAGAGGCAGAAAATGTTGGTGAGAATTTTGCTGATGAAGCACGTGCGATGCATGATGGAGATACTCCAATGCGATCAATTTATGGGGAAGCAAAAATTAAAGACGCCCAAGATTTAATCGAAGATGGGGTCCCAGTAATTCCTATGCCTTGGAAGAAACGGCGCACTAATTAATCTAATATTAATTTATATCTACTTTATAAACATTTACATGTGATAAACTAAAAATCACCGGTTAAAGTAATAATTATTCATATTGGAATATCTAAATTTACGCAAATATAAAAATATGACTTACTTCAAAACATTGTTTTAACTCGTATTACCTTGCTCTCCGACATACATTTAGGTATCTGATGCTCGAAAACTATAAGAGGTTGGACAGTTTGTATGTCACGCTTGGTTATGAAATTTGGCGGCACTTCTGTTGCAGATCTGGATAAGATCTCGAATGCTGCTTCAAAAGTTGCTCGGGAAGTTGCAAATGGTCACAATGTGATTGTAATTGTCTCTGCAATGTCAGGTAAAACTAATGAATTGGTTGGTTGGGTTAAAGATACTAAGGAAGATTACAATCAAGCAGAGTATGATGCAGTAGTATCATCGGGTGAAAACATTACCAGTGGATTAATGGCATTACGACTGCAGCAAATGGATATTTCGGCACGATCATGGCAAGGTTGGCAGGTTCCAGTGCAAGCTACAGGGAACCACGAAAGTGCGCGTATAGATGCTATTCCCACTGAAAACCTTGAGCAATCCTTCGCTAGTGGCCACAAAGTTGCAGTGATAGCTGGTTTCCAAGGTGTTATGCCAGATGGTAGAATTGCCACTTTGGGACGGGGCGGTTCTGATACAACGGCAGTCGCATTTGCAGCTGCAGTTAATGCTGTTCGGTGTGATATTTACACAGATGTTGATGGCATTTACACTACTGATCCGCGTATTGTTACCAGAGCACGCAAGTTAGATAATATTTCTTATGAAGAAATGTTAGAACTAGCATCATTGGGTGCTAAAGTTTTACAAACACGTTCTGTTGAGTTGGCACGAAGCTATAAAATTCCATTACGTGTTTTATCAAGTTTTGAAGATGACATATCAAAAAATGTAGGTACTATGGTCTGCCAGGAGAAAGACATTATGGAAAATATAAAAGCCGTCAAAGGTGTAGCTTATTCACGAGATGAAGCAAAACTGACACTAGTATCGGTTGCTGACAGACCCGGTGTTGCAGCTGCTATTTTTGTCCCATTGGCTGATGCTGGTGTAAACGTAGATATGATTGTACAAAATATTTCTGAAGATGGGCGTACAGACATGACATTTTCATGCCCCGTTGATCAAGTAAATCGTGCGAAAAAAGCGCTCACTGAGGCAATGTCAGCAGATTTAATAAATTATAAAGAGCTTATATCAGATACATTAGTTGCAAAAATTTCTATAGTAGGTAATGGAATGCGAAGTCACGCAGGTGTAGCAGCGCAAATGTTTAAAGTTTTGGCCGATGAAGGTGTTAATATTCGCGTCATAACTACATCAGAAATTAAAGTTTCTGTCTTAGTTGATAGAAAATATATGGAATTAGCTGTCCGAGCGTTGCATGATGCATTTGAACTAGAAAATGCTTAAAGCAGGGGAATATGTTAAAACCCGCAGGGAATGACTCTCGCAACCTACTAAAAAGACTTCGTGAAACCATGGCGGAAGATGCTGGTGGTCAAGCTCGCTTGGACCATATCGTGAAACTTGTCTCTAGTTCTATGGAGAGCGAAGTTTGTTCAATTTATTTGCGTCGTGACCGGCAAACTTTAGAGTTGTGTGCCACACAAGGGTTAAAAAAAGAGGCAGTGCATCAAACCCGAATGCGCGTTGGCGAAGGATTAGTGGGCAAAGTTGCTAAAATGGCTGAGCCCGTGAATGCCGAAAACGCAACCCAAACTAAAGGTTTTCGCTATATGCCCGAAACTGGTGAGGAATTTTTTAATTCTTTTGCTGGTGTTCCAATTCAACGCATGGGTGAAGTTTTAGGCGTATTGGTAGTGCAAAGCCAAGAAGCTCGTAAATACACTGACGACGATATTTATGCATTAGAAGTAGTCGCCATGGTAATAGCTGAGATGAAAGAGCTTGGTGCTTTTACTGGCGATGGAGAAGCAATGTCAGCGCCACACAAACGCGCTCACATGCTGAATGGTGGTATTGCACAAGAAGGCTATGCCCAAGGCATAGTATTACTTCACGATCCGAAAATTGTTGTTTCAAATTTAGTAGCCGATGATCCTGAGGAAGAGCTCATACGCCTAAGTGACGCCATGGAACAACTGAGGCTTAGTGTAGATGATTTATTGAATACCAATCGCATCGGTGGAGGTAAAGAACAGACAGATATTCTTAAAGCTTACCAAATGCTTGCTAATTCAAAAGGCTGGATGACACGGCTTGAGATTAGTATTAATAGCGGTTTAACTGCTGAACTTGCTGTGGAAAAAGAACAATCTTCAACACGGGCACGAATGGCAAGAGTACCTGACCCATATTTACGGGAACGTCTTCAAGACTTAGATGATCTATCAAATCGGTTGCTAAGATTGTTGACTGGTCAGGGCCGTATTTCTGCAGATTCAATACCTGATAATGCTGTTTTAATAGCAAGAAATATTGGTCCTGCTGAGCTACTAGAATATGGTAAAAAATTAAAAGCCGTCGTACTAGAAGAAGGTTCAGTTGGATCACACGCTGCAATTATTGCACGGGCTTGGGCAATACCAATGCTGATACACGTAAGTCATATCACTCGTGAAGCATTAAACGGGGACCCTATATTAGTTGATGGTGAACAAGGTATTGTTCACCTTCGCCCAACTGATGACGTTAAACTTGCGTTCCGAGATAAGTTAGTAATGCTAACTAAAGAGCAACAAAAGTATGCAAAAATTCGTGATTTACCAGCCAAAACACTAGATGGTACTAAAATAAAATTACAAATGAATGCTGGGCTTTTAGTAGATCTTCCAAGCCTTGAAAACTCTGGGGCTGAAGGTGTGGGTTTATTCAGAACAGAATTACTGTTTTTAATGCGAAACGCTGTACCAAAAAGAGATGAGTTAGCACAAACTTACGGCCATGTAATGGATAGTGCAAAAGGCAGGCCTGTCACATTTCGTACTTTAGATATTGGCTCTGATAAAGTTGCATCATACATGAACCCTATGGATGAGCCAAACCCTGCTATGGGTTGGCGCGCCATTCGCTTGGGCTTAGATAAGCAAGGTGTCATGAAAATGCAATTACAAGCAATTATTCGTGGGGCACGAGGTCGTCCATTGCGCATTATGTTTCCTTTTATTGCACAATTTAATGAATTTAGAGATGCCAGAGCGCTATTCTTCAAAGTTTTAGAAAACGAAACTAAAATTGGCCATATTATCCCAGAAAAAATTGAAATTGGAGCAATGCTTGAAACACCTAGCCTTGCGTTTGCTCCAGATCAATTCTTTGAGCAATGTGATTTTATTTCCATTGGAGGAAACGATTTAAAACAGTTTTTCTATGCAGCTGATCGTGAGAATGAACGAGTACGACGACGCTATGACACTTTGAATGTAAGCTTTCTAAGCTTTATAGAATTAATTGCAGAGCGATGTGATAAGTTAGGAACTCCAGTGAGTTTTTGTGGTGAAGATGCAGGCAAGCCAATAGAAGCATTATGCTTTGCAGCAATGGGGTTACGGGAATTATCAATGCGTCCCGCATCCATTGGTCCTGTTAAAAATATCTTATTAAAGACAGATCTAAACGAAGCTCGAAATATTATAAATGAATCACGCAAATCTGGAGCGCAATCTGTTAGAGATCATTTAGTTGATTGGCTGCAGAATAAAAACTGAATAATAATTCTGGGATAAGAATCCTATTCAGCACGAGAAATAATGCCGCTTACATCTTGAAAAGCATTATTTTCTAATGCCAAATATAACAGACGGTCAGGATTCGTTGGCGGTGGATACTTCAAGAAAGTAGCTTTTTCAAATCCAAAGCGTCCATAATAAGACTCATCTCCAACTAAAATAATACGAAACCAACCCTGTTGCTTTGCCAATTCAAGTGAAGAACGCATTAATTGCCCACCTAGTCCTTCAGCCTGTCGAGTTGGATGCACAGCAATTGGGCCTAGGAGTAATGCTCTAGACTTCACGTTACCAATATTTATTGGCCAAAATCTAATAGTACCACCTATTATTCCGTAATTATCCCGTGCAACAAGACACAGCTCTGGGACGGGATTAATTCCGTCTCGCAATCGATAAGAGCTGAGCGCCTCTCTTCCTGGCGCAAACGTGAGATCTAGCAAACTTTCTACGTCCCACCAGTCTTCAGCCTGTTCTGTTCGTATATCGTACATGTCTATTCGTTTTGCACTTCTTACTCTGGTATTGCGGATAGCATGCCGTTATGAATTGATCAAACGTGAAGACGAAGGTGCACAAGATGTTTTACACCACAAATAGCAATAACCATGGCCTTCGGCATAATCCGTTTAAAGCTATTGTAGCGCCACGGCCTATTGCCTGGATATCTACTATTGATAAACAAGGGCGAAGTAATTTAGCCCCTTATTCATTTTTTAATGGCATGCAAGACGATCCGCCAATTATAGGCTTTGGCTCTGGACCATCAAAAATAGGAATAGAGGAGCCAAAAGATAGCTTAAGTAATATTGAAGAAACTGGTTTTTTTTGTATAAGTATTGTTTCAGAAGCATTAAAAAATCAAATGAATATTTCATCTGGACACTTCCCACATGATCAAAATGAATATGAAATCGCAGGCTTGACTCAAACAAAAGGTACAACTGTACCAGCGCCTTTTGTTACAGAAGCTCCAGTTTCATTAGAGTGCAAATTACACGATATCATTACTCTGCCTGGGACCAGCAAATGGGTAATCGGTTTAGTCACAGCAGTTCATATTAAAGATGAATTCATAGTAGATGGCAAACTAGATATAACCAAATACCGCCCAATAGCTCGTTTAGGCTACAAGGATTATACCACTATTACCCAAGTATATGAATTAGACCGTCCAAAATGAACAATGAGGCATTAAATATTTTTGAATATGACGGATATTTAGCTGGCAAAACTGCAATTTGCAAACAACCTTATTCTAACACAGATTCCCGAAAAATTAAGAATTGGAAAGCAGACATCATCGTAACTACGACCAATACTGAAGAGTTTGGAGCTTATGACTTTGCAATGAAGATTCCAAACCGTTCCTTACATTGGCAACATGCTGCAGTTAACGATTTTGACGTCCCAAATAATAGTTTTGATGAAATATTTTTACGCCTATTAAATATCCTAAATCAAAACGGACCTATTTTGGTACATTGTAAAGCAGGACAAGGTCGTTCTAAAATGATGGCAATGCGCTTATTAGTAGAGCAAGGAGAAAAGCCAAATAAAACGCTTAGATGGATCCAAAAAATTCGCCCCTTAGCAATAGAGACTGAAGCCCAAAAGATCTGGGCTAGCAAAGTAATTTGAATACAAAAAATCAACATTAATATTAATCAAACTTATTTAAAAGGGTTTTGAAAATGGTTATTGGAATTATTGGGGGGAGTGGTATTTATGAAGTTGAAGGATTGGAAAATCCACAATGGATAAGTATTGATAGTCCCTTTGGCGCGCCATCTGATTCACTTCTAATTGGCCATTTAAATGGGATAAAAATGGTATTTCTCCCACGTCATGGACGGGGACACACCCAATCACCATCAACAATAAATTATAGAGCTAATATAGATATTTTAAAACGTGCGGGAGTAACTGATATAGTCTCGATATCTGCATGTGGTTCATTTCGAGAAGAGATGGCGCCAGGAGACTTTATAATTATTGATCAATTTATTGATCGTACATTTGCTCGAGAAAAATCATTCTTTGGGCCAGGTTGTGTTGCACATGTTTCTGTAGCCCATCCTACTTGTACTCGCTTGGGGCAAGCCTGTTTTGATGCTGCCAAAGAACAAGGTGTAAATGTTCATATGGGTGGAACTTATTTAGCTATGGAAGGGCCACAATTTTCAACTTTAGCAGAGAGTCAGCTGTATCGCGAAATTTGGGGCTGTGATGTTATAGGTATGACTAATATGCCAGAAGCAAAATTAGCGCGTGAAGCAGAGATTTGTTATGCATCAGTAGCAATGATTACCGACTATGATAGTTGGCACCCCGATCATGGGGAAGTAGACGTGACTAACATTATAAAAACATTAATGGGGAATGCCAATAATGCCAAAAAATTAATAACGCACCTGCCTAAACTACTTAATAAAAATCGCCCAATTTGTACACAGGGTTGTGACAGAGCACTCGAATTTGCAATTTTAACTCGACCAGATGCCCGGGATCCTAAAATTATTGCTAAATTAGATGCAATTGCAGGTCGTGTTCTTGAATAAGAAAATAAATAAAACTTTTTCAATCAAAATTATGAGCCTTTCAAATTATTAAGTTTGCTCTAGTTAACAAAACTAACTCCAAGGATTAATCTATGAAGCAAGATCTCACACAATATATTCGTACTATTCCAGATTTCCCACATGAAGGTATTCTTTTTAGAGACATTACAACACTGTTCAATAACTCCCAAGGTTTACGAGAAGCAGTAGATCAAATGGCAGAAGCTATGTCAGAACATCACTTTGATCAAGTTGCAGGACTAGAAGCACGCGGGTTTATGATGGGTGCAGCGTTAGCTTATAAATTAGAACTAGGCTTCACAATGATCCGTAAGGCTGGAAAATTACCTGGTGTAACTATATCTCAAGACTATGATCTGGAATATGGTAAAGCTACTTTGGAAATTCACAACGATGCAATTCAAGCAGGGCAAAAAGTCTTATTATTTGATGACTTGATTGCTACAGGAGGTACTGCAGAAGCTGGAATCACATTAATTGAGCGGCTGGGTGGCCACGTAACAATGGCTGCGTTTATAATTGACTTACCAGAGCTAGGTGGACGCAAAAAAATCGAAGCGCTGGGAGTTCCTACACATGTCTTGTGCGAGTTTAATGGTTTATAATTACAATAAATCTTATTCGAAAATTTAGATATTTATTAATTCATAATTCTAAGTAGATTTTTACTGAGGCATTATTTTTATTCAAATAGCTAATCTTTTTTCTTCAAGACCGCGCCAGGGTTCATGATGCCATTTTGGTCAAGTGCGTATTTTATAGCTTGCATTGCCATTAATTTAGTTGGATCACCATATTTTTCAAGATCATCAACTTTCAAACGCCCAATACCGTGTTCTGCAGAAACAGACCCATCAAAAGCATGTGTTTTATCATGGACAATGCATTTAATTTTAGTTCGTATCGCCTTAAAATCATCACGTGTTTTTCCCTGAGGTGGGTAGACATTATAATGTAGATTACCATCACCAAGATGGCCAAAACAATTTATTCGTAAATCACCCAATTCGGCCAGTAAAGGTGGCATCTCTTCTATAAATTTAGGAATTAAAGAAATTGGAAGTGAAATGTCGTGACTAGAAATAGACCCTATAAGCCGATTTGCTTCAGGAATATTTTCACGTAAACGCCAAAATTCTTGGGCCTGTGTCTGAGACTGAGCTATCAAAGCATCCAATACTAATTCAGTTTCCATTGAAGCCTCTAAAGCCATCATTAATCTGTTTTTCAAATCAGAGTTTTTTCCTCCAGAAACTTCAATTAAAATCGACCACTCTGGTAATACCTGATATGGGATCCGTATATGAGGCAAAGTTTCTTTCATAAAATTATAAGATTGTTTATGAATCAATTCGAATGCTGTAACAGAACCATCTAATTTTGACTGCAAATCAGATAATAATTTAACACCCGCACTAGGGTCAGCAACGGTTAGAAGACCAGTAACAGTCTCATGAGGTTTAGGGAATAACTTTAGACAAGCTGCAGTTATAATCCCTAGCGTCCCTTCTGATCCAATCAAAAGATGTCGAATGTCATAACCTGTATTATCTTTGCGCAAACGTTTCAAACCATTAAAAATACTACCATCAGGTAATACAGCTTCAATTCCAAGGCATAGATCTCGAGCATTTCCATAACGTAAAACTTGTACGCCACCAGCATTTGTTGCAAGATTTCCACCAATTCTACACGAACCTTGAGAGGCTAAAGCCAGAGGGAATAATCGGTCTACTTCATCTGCAGCTTTTTGTACGTTTTCTAAAATAGCACCAGCTTCAACTGTGATTACGTTTTCATCTGGCCAAATGTTACGCACTGCCTGCATTCGCTCAACTGACAGTAAAATTATTGGTAGATCAGATTTCATTATTTGGCCACCAACTAACCCCGTACCACCAGCGAAGGGCACTACCCCAACATTTTTAATATTACAAAAACAAATTATATCTGAAACCTGTTGTGTTGTTTTAGGGCGCATGAGCAGCATTGGGTTGGCTACATAATGACCGCGTGGCTCTTCTAAATAATTTGTATCAGCAATGCTGGTTATATCTGTACCAAATTTAGCTTTAAAAAGATCGAAAAGTTGAACCATTAATTGCTTCCATCTATTTTTTTGTGCAAACTTATTTGATACCAGCTTCTGTTTTACCACGCCGGTCATTTCGTAAGTTTGCATACAAAACATGGGTACGCCAACGGCCTGAAATTTGCAAATAGCTTTGGGCAACACCTTCATATTTAAAACCTGATTTTTCTAACAATCCACGTGATGGGACATTCTCAGGAAGTGTTGAGGCTTCAATTCTACTAAGATTAATTTTGGAAAAGCTATATGCCACAACTGCTTTTATCGCTTCAGACATGTAGCCTAATTGAGAAAAATCATGCCCAATCCAATATCCTAATGTCCCAGACTGAGCGGGGCCACGGCGAATATTATCCAAAGTAATCGCACCAAGAAATTTTTGATCTTCTTTTCTAATTATGAATAATGGAATACTGCTTTGATTTAAAAAAGATTTATTTGCCCAGTAAACTCGATTTTGGAATGCACGTTTAGAAATATAGTCAGGTGACCAAACTGGCTCCCACTCCATCAAAAAATGTTTGGAACTTTGCCGCTGCTTAACCCACTGCATATGATCACGAAGTTCAGGCAATCGCAGTATACAGCGTGGAGTTTCTAATAATATCCTAGGCTGCCGTTTGAAAAACATATCTAACCGGCCAAACGCTTTGCTAATTGACCAACATTAGGAGCATCTGAAACAGGCCCATACAATGCAAGTGCTGGAGGAGAGATGCACAAACCTTCTGCAAAAGCCCTCACACGAGTAGCATCAACAGAGTCAATTTTTGAAATCACTTCATCAAGATGAGGCACTCGGTTGAAAATCGAGACAGTTCGTGCAAGTCTCTCACATCTAGCCGATGCACCTTCTAATCCCATCAACATACCAGCTTTCATTTGAGCGCGAGAACGTGCGACCTCTTCTTCATTCATATCATCTGCAGCACGTTTAAGTTCATCAATAGTAATATTCGCTAAATTAGAAATGTCATCTGAACTAGTGCCAGAATAAATAGTCATCATACCACTATCAGCGAATGCACCTGCAGAAGCATATATAGAGTAACAAAGACCACGTTTTTCACGCACTTCTTGAAATAACCGAGAGGACATTCCTCCACCCAAAGCAGTAGAATAAATCTGTGCAGTATAAATCTCATCATCCAAATAGCTCGCAGACTCAAAAGAAATTGCGAAATGTGCTTGTTCTAAATCTTTAACAACACGAGTTTCTCCACCAACGAACTTTGAAGTTTCAGTTATAAACTTTGGTGTTCGTTTTAGACCACCAAAAAAAGCTGTCGCTTCTTGAACTAATTTTTTATGATTTACGGCACCAGCAGCGGCAAGTACCATTTGCTCTGGCCCATAATGTTCGCTTACAAACCGCTTCAGATCAATAGAACTAAATGAACGTACACGCTCTGCAGGGCCTAAAATAGCACGGCCCATTGGTTGCTTAGGGTATGCTGTTTCCTGAAGCCAATCAAAAATAATATCATCGGGTGTATCTAAAGATTGACCAATTTCTTGTAAGATCACACCTCTTTCAATTTCTAATTCTTTTGGATCAAAAATAGAATTTAAAACAATGTCAGAAATTACATCTAATGCTAAAGGCACATCATTCTCTAAAACACGCACATAATACGCTGTCATCTCTCGACTAGTATATGCATTGATGTAACCACCAACGTCTTCAATAGCTTCAGCAATTTCTAAAGCATTTCGTTTTTTTGTACCTTTAAAAGCCATGTGTTCAAGAAAATGCGCAATGCCATTTTGATCAATACGTTCATGCCTACAACCAGCGCCGACCCACACGCCAAGAGATGCTGACTTTAGGCCAGGCATATTTTCACTAACAATACGAAACCCATTATCTAGAGTCGTAATTTGTACACTGTCGCTCATTTAATACCTTTACGAATAATTTTTTGGATTGCGGCAAGATCACATGATACACGTGTCATCCGCTCATCTCGCTCAAACAGGTTTGCCATTTGAGGTGGCAAGTTAGGATGGATCCCACATGCTTTTTCTACGGCATCGGGAAATTTAGCAGGATGTGCTGTTGCTAAGGTAATCATCGCAGTATTATTTAAATTCTCACCAGCAACCTTAACACCAATTGCACTATGTGGGCATAAGACTTCACCTGTTTTTTCTAAATAATTTTTGATAGCAGAAGATGTTTCATCCTCAGAACAGCGCCCACTATCGAATTCATTACCAAGCCTATCTAATGCATTTTCAGAAAGTTTAAATGATCCATCACTTTTTAACTCATCAAATAATTTTGCGACTATCAAACCTTGTCTATCGTATAAATCAAACACTAAACGTTCAAAATTTGAACTAACTTGAATGTCCATAGACGGGCTAATTGATGGTGTCACTCCTGATTTAGTATGCTCACCAGTTTCAAGTGTACGGTGTAGAATATCATTATGGTTTGTAGCTATTACCAAACGGTCGATTGGCAGCCCCATCTTTTTAGCAACGTAACCTGCAAAAATATCTCCAAAATTACCAGTTGGTACAGTAAATGAAACTTTGCGTTTTGGTGCACCAATAGAAACTGCCGACGTAAAGTAATATACAACTTGCGCCAAAACTCGCGCCCAATTAATTGAGTTTACACCTGCCAGTTTTACCTCATCACGAAAACCAAAATCATTAAACATATCTTTTAAAAGTGCTTGGCATGTATCAAAATCTCCATCTACAGCCAAAGCGTGAACATTAGCTTCTGTAGGTGTTGTCATTTGACGGCGCTGGACTTCAGATACACGTCCATGTGGATACATTATAAAGAGATCAACAGAATCCAAACCTTTGAAAGCATCCATAGCAGCAGAACCAGTATCACCTGAAGTTGCACCTACAATAGTCACACGTTCTCCACGACGTTTAAGAGAGACTTGGAACATTTGCCCAATTAACTGCATTGCGACGTCTTTAAATGCTAAGGTTGGGCCATGAAATAGTTCTAACAAAAAATGGTTTTCTGCAAGCTGCACAATAGGGCACTTCGCAGAATGTGAAAATCCTGCATATGCAGATTTAATAATGACCTTAAACTCTTCATCCGAAAAAGTATCTCCAATGAAAGGTTTCATTACTTCAAAGGCAACCTCTTCATAAGATTTATCTGCAAAAGATTCTATTTGTTCGAGATTGAGTGTCGGAAACACCTCAGGCACATATAAGCCACCATCTCGCGCCAAACCAGTTAGCATTGCTTGTTCAAATGTAAGTTCGGGTGCCTTGCCCCTCGTAGAAACATATTTCATTTGATTTACCCTAAACTGTTTTTTCTCTGATACGCCAAAGCAAATAAATTGTCATCCCAAACCAGACAAAAGCTAGTAAAAACCATGTGAATGCATATTCTTTATGGTCATTTTTTATTTCCAAGGAAATAGGTGAAGGTGTGACTGCAGTATAGTCCATCCATACATTACTTGTTTTAATCTGAAGGGATTCAGCAACAATTAGAAATGGACTAATACCAAAATGCTGGGCCATTGGGGGCACAAACCGTGAAAACCAGACATTATTACTTATGTCTGGTTCAGGTGTAAAACTATCATCATGATCATCCGGAAAGGAAATATACCCAACTACCTTCATTGGGCCCGTTGGACGCTGTTCATTTTTCTTATCAGCCGGAATCCAACCAAGGTCGAGGAATAAAGATTTTTCATTCCATATAAATTCAGAAACAATACGATATCCTAATCCAATTTTTTGAGGAGCATAAACATGCGCTTCATTGCCTGTTACGTCACCCTCAAATTCAACACGTAAATAATTATAAAATTTAGATGTAGCAGCTTCATAATTACCAAGTAAAGGTGCGGGAACTCCAAAACGGCGATCTTCTATGGTAGAGATTACTTCTTGTTTCCATTCTAAACGTTGCATTTGCCAAAAACCTAGCCACAATAAAATTGTAATTCCAGTAAGTCCAAATATTAATGGTAATACCATACGTTTAGTCATCTCAACCCTCAAATTAAAAAAATGAAAGCGCAGGAAACTATTCCTACGCTTTAAATTAGTATTAATGGCAGTCTGGATCAACCAGCCCAAATATAAACCGCAGCGAATAAAAATAGCCATACGACATCAACGAAATGCCAATACCATGCAGCTGCTTCAAACCCGACATGGCGTTCCTGTGTAAAGTGACCTTTAAGAGTACGTATCAAACAAACTGCTAAGAAAATAGTGCCTACAACTACGTGGAAACCATGGAAGCCAGTAGCCATGAAGAAATTTGCACCATACACATTATCACGGAAGCTAAATGCAGCGTGTCCATATTCATAAACCTGGAAAACAGTAAAGATTGCACCTAAAACAATAGAACCAACTAATCCCCACACTAAACCTTTACGATCGTTATCATGCGCTAAAGCATGGTGTGCCCAAGTGGCAAAACATCCTGAACACAACAAAATTAATGTATTAATTAACGGCAGATGCCACGGGTCAAATGTTTCGATACCTGCTGGCGGCCAAATACCATCAACTGCAGGTGACATTGGACCCATAGGATACAATGCATTTTTAAAAAATGACCAGAACCAAGCAACAAAAAACATTACTTCAGACATAATAAACATGATAACGCCATAGCGCAAACCAATGACAACAACTGGGGTATGATCGCCCGCATGTGAATCATCAACACATTCGCTCCACCAAGCAAACATAGTATATAAAGTCATAATTAAACCAATTATGAATAGCCATGGAGATAATGGAATTCCACCTAATGTAATTGGCTCTAAACCGCGGCCAAGGTGATGTGCTGCAAAAACAGCTCCAACAAGCATTGTAAAAGCGGAAAGCCCACCAAATACTGGCCAAATACTAGGTGTTAAAATATGATAATCATGGTTTTTTTCATGTGCCATTTTTCGACTCGTCCCTTAAATTCAAGGTTTGTTTACTTTGGTTTGCATTGTGCTTGCAAGACTTGCTTGTTCGGTTGGTAAATCTGTCGCATGAAAAGTATATGACAGCGTTATATTCTTTACGAACTTTGCTTCTCGGTCATTAATAATTTCTGGATCTACAAAAAAAGTTACAGGCATTTGAACTGTTTCACCCGGCTGTAAAACCTGCATTTCAAAACAGAAACACTGGATCTTATTAAAATAATATCCTGCAGAATATGGGTATACATTAAAACTGGCTGTACCAGCTATAACTCGATCTGTTGGATTGTGTGCTTCGTAAAAAGCCAAACCAGTTTCACCTATATGAAGCGTCATGGTTCTTTGCACTGGCTTGAATTTCCAATCAATATTTGAGTCTAAAGAACCATCAAAGCGCACTGTAATTTTACGGTCAAGGATTACGTCACTCTCTTCAACAGCTTTTTGTGTCACACCACCAAACCCAGTTACACGGCAAAACCAATCATAAAAAGGGACCGCTGCAAAGGACATAGCTAACATAAAAGCAACTAAAAAAAGTAAGCGAAAAGCTATTCTATTTTTTGAGCTTTCACTCATTTTGTATCTTCTAGCTGAGGGCGCCGAACATGATCATACGCCTCTAAAGTTGAGCCCCCCATCAATTTAGCAATAGTAATTGAAAAAACTAAAACTACAAAAGCTATTAAGACTAAACCTAACATTAAGTTATTTTTTTTACGAATTGAGTGGATTTTTTCATCAGTCATTTAAAACACCTGGGGCCATGCTGTTAAATTAAAATTGAGTGCGCGAAAGCCCGCCTCAACCAATAATGCAGAGAATAAAATAAAAAGATAAAATAAAGAAAAACGGAATACTTTACGTTCCTCAAAATATTTATCAGCGACTGCAGCAGTCTCAGCACGGCGAAACAGCTTAATTGCGCCCATTAAAAACATTATAGAAAACAAAATAGATAATATAAAATAAAATGGCCCACCAATAGATGTAAACGCTAATCCAATGCAAAATGGTGTCAAAAAAATTGTGTAGATAAGTATATGTCTGCGTGTACTACGCTTACCGTGAGTTACAGTTAACATTGGAACACCAGCCTTAGTGTAATCTTCATTCATGAACAGTGCTAGCGCCCAAAAATGTGGTGGGGTCCACATGAAGATCAACATGAACATACCAATTGCTTCAATTGATATTGAACCAGTTGCAGCTACCCAGCCAACCATAGGAGGAAATGCACCAGCAGCGCCACCAATAACAATATTTTGTGGTGTGGACCGCTTTAGCCACATCGAATAGATCACAGCATAGAAAAAGATGGTAAAAGCTAGCAGACTAGCCGCTAACCAGTTAGAGGCTAATCCTAACATTCCAATAGACAAAACAGACATCCATAAGCCAACAAGCATAGCACTGTTCGCTGTTACTTTTCCTGAAGGTATAGGGCGACTTTGTGTTCGCTTCATAATTCGGTCAATATCTGCATCCCACCACATATTTAAGGAACCAGATGCACCCGCACCTAACGCGATAAATAATATCGAAGCGAAAGCTAAAACGAGATTCATTGAGCCCGGTGCAACTACTAAGCCTACTGCCGCAGTAAAGACTACCAGCGACATAACTCGTGGCTTCAAAAGGGAGACATAATTACCAAAATCTGGCTGTTCAGACGTTGTATCTAAAGTTACTTCTGTCATTTTATTTCCAAATAGATCAGCAAGAAATTAAACCCACTAATCTTAAATTAGTTTTCTAAAGATTTTACAGCTAATATTTTAATATTATTGGCATCAGCGAACTGAACTTTACGGGGGGTACCGGCATATTCTTCAATCGCACCGTCCAACCAAGCATCATATTTTTCTTGGCTCACAACTTTAACAGTTAATGGCATGTATGCGTGATCTTTACCGCATAGTTCTGAACATTGTCCAAAATAAATACCTTCTTTTTCAGCTTTAAACCAAAGTTCAGCCAAACGTCCCGGAACAGCGTCCTGTTTTACGCCAAACGCTGGAATCGTCCAGGAGTGGATAACATCAGCTCCAGTAACTTGGACAACAACGGTTTTATTAACGGGCACAACTACAGCGGCATCAGTAGCCAATAAATATTCGTCAGGAGCATATCCATATTCTTCTAAATCTGCCTTATCCAACATAAAACTATCAAATCCAAATTCATGATCAACATATTCATGTGTCCAATACCATTGGTTTCCAGTAGCTTTAATTGTTACATCTGCCTCTGGAATTTCCATTTGTTTGAACAACAAGGTTAAGCTTGGCGGAATTAAACATAACAAGATAACAACGGGAATTAAGGTCCATGCTATTTCTATGCCAGTGTGGTGGGTAAACGTAGCTGGTTCTGGATTTCGTTTTGAGCTAAATCTAAAAGCACAGTATAACAATAAAGCAGTAACGAATAACGAGATAATCGTAACAACCCATAATAAAAAAGTATCATAGCTTTGGATGTCACGTGCAACTTCGGTAACTGGGGGCTGCCAGCCCATTAAACCATCGATTGGCTTACCAATTGTCTCTAAAGGGCCTAAATTATCTTGCGCCCATGCGGAACCAGCATTTATCGCACTGATTAAAATAGTTGCAGTGGATATAAGCAGATTTTTTACTTGCATACGTCTCATCCTGTTTATTTGGAGAATTGCAGATTGCAGAATCTCCAGTTGTATCTTCCTCTAGCTAAAACCATAATAAGGCGCAAAGAACAAGCTTTCCATTTGCGGCATTGCGCCGCTTGTGCCAAATTGTCTTATAGAACTTAAAGGATAGCCCAAATGAGTAATGCGTCCACGCCCTTTCGGCCTTTTGAAACTAATTTTGACCAAGATTGTGCATTAAAAACACTTCAGGATACTGTGGCTGGTGCCGACGATGGGGAAATGTTTTTAGAACGTCACCGATCTGAAGCATTAGTATTTGATGATGGCAGAGTAAAAAATGCCAGTTACAATGCATCCGAAGGTTTTGGCTTGCGTGCAGTTAAGGGTGAAGCTGCAGGCTATGCACACTCCACACAGATGACACAATCTGCCCTTCAGCGTGCGTCAGATACAGCACGCCTTGCAGTTGGCTCAGGTGGTGGGGTTTTAGCAAAAGCACCTACTCCAACAAATCAGCGTTTGTATACAGACATTGACCCAATTTCAGATGCTGAATTTTCTGTAAAGCTCGATACATTAAAAGAAATTGATGCCTATGCTCGCGAATTAGATAAACGAGTTGTCCAAGTATCTGCATCTTTAGCAGCCAGCCTTCAAGAAGTTGAAATACTAAGGCCAGAAGGTACGCTAGTTCGTGATGTCAGGCCAATGGCAAGACTAAACGTTTCAATCACTGTAGAAAAAGACGGCCGTCGAGAAAGTGGCAGTGCAGGAGGTGGAGGGCGCCACGGATTGCTACAATTAACTAGTGAAAAAAATTGGAAACCAAAAGTTATTGAAGCGTTGCGCGTAGCATTAGTCAATCTAGATGCTCAGCCAGCTCCAGCGGGCCAATTTGATGTTGTTTTAGGACCAGGGTGGCCAGGCATTTTATTACATGAAGCTATTGGTCATGGCTTAGAGGGTGACTTCAACCGAAAAAAGACATCTGCTTTTTCTGGGCTATTGGGCAAACGAATTGCTGCTAAAGGTGTTACAGTATTAGACGATGGAACTATCCCAGATCGGCGTGGATCAATCAGCTTTGATGATGAGGGAACTCAATCAAGAAAAAATGTCCTAATTGAAGATGGAATTTTAGTTGGATTCATGCAAGATCGCCAAAATGCACGCTTAATGGGAGTTGAACCCACTGGCAACGGACGAAGAGAGAGCTATGCTCACGCACCAATGCCCCGGATGACCAACACTTACATGCTGGGGGGTAATGCTAAGCCCAATGATATTCTAGCAGATCTTAAAGATGGTATTTATGCAGTAGGGTTTGGTGGAGGACAGGTAGATATAACCAATGGTAAATTTGTATTTTCTTGTACCGAAGCTTATCGTGTTAGAAACGGTTCCATAGTTGCTCCAGTTAAAGGCGCAACGCTAATTGGTGATGGGGCAACAGCACTAAAACATATTCGCGCAATAGGCAATGACATGGCACTAGACCCTGGAATGGGAAATTGTGGTAAAGCTGGCCAATGGGTACCTGTTGGAGTTGGACAACCAACTTTGATGATTGGTGGGTTAACAGTTGGCGGTTCACTGGTCTAATACAAATCTCGCATTTAACTATGAGTAATATTAAAAATTAAGAATGAAAAATTTTACAAAATAGCAAATATTTACATATTATTTTTATATTGATTTATATAATTAAAAAATAAATATTCAGAGCCTTTGAAAGGGACTGTTGACATTCACCCTAAGAACATCACATGTTCCGCGCCCATAGACTATGCTTATTTATCCTCAAAGGAATCCCATGCCAGTCGTCGTCGTAGAAAGCCCTGCAAAAGCAAAAACTATTAATAAATATTTAGGTTCTGACTATACTGTGTTGGCATCCTACGGACACGTTAGGGACTTACCTCCCAAAGATGGATCAGTCGATACAGACAATGATTTTGAAATGAAATGGGAGGTTGCTACAGATTCTAAAAAACATCTAAAAGCTATTTCAGATGCATTAAAAGAAGATAATAATTTAATACTCGCGACTGACCCTGACCGTGAAGGTGAGGCGATTTCATGGCATTTAGAAGAAACATTACGAAAACGTAAGATCATTAAAAAGGATACTCCCGTTAGCCGTGTTGTATTTAACGCAATTACGAAAACTGCAGTAACTGAAGCTATGAAAAATCCACGCGCAGTGGACATGGAACTTGTAGAGGCATATTTAGCGCGACGCGCATTAGATTATTTAGTTGGATTTAAACTTTCCCCTGTTTTGTGGCGAAAATTGCCAGGGGCAAAATCTGCAGGGCGCGTACAATCAGTTTCTCTACGTTTAATCGTAGAACGAGAAATGGAAATTGAAGCCCATAAAGCTCGTGAATATTGGTCAGTGAAAACAATTTTAAAAACTCCACGTGGCCAAAACTTCGAAGCATCCTTACGTATTCTAGCAGGTAAAAAGCTCGAAAAATTTGATATTAATAATGAAACATCCGCCGAATTGGCTGTTCAGGCAATTACCTCACGAGATTTAAGTGTAACAAGTGTTGAAGCTAAACCAAGAAGTCGTAATCCATCTGCTCCTTTTATGACGTCTACTTTGCAACAAGAAGCTAGTCGTAAATTTGGATTTGGCGCACGACAAACTATGAGCAATGCACAACGCTTGTACGAAGCTGGTCACATTACATATATGCGAACAGATGGTATAGATATGGCACCAGAAGCAGTAACAGCTGCCCGTGACGCAATTAAAGATCGCTATGGTATTGATTTTGTTTCTGCGGAACCACGTATTTATAAAAATAAAGCCGCAAATGCTCAGGAAGCTCACGAATGTATTCGCCCCACAAATATGGAAGTGTCCGCTGAAGCTCTAGGTAAATTAGAAGCAGATCAACGTAAGCTATACGATCTAATTTGGAAAAGAACTTTAGCAAGCCAAATGGCTAGTGCCAAAATGGAAGGTACCACTATCGATGTTTCATCAGAGGACAATCAAATAAGCTTAAGGTCCACAGGAACAGTGGTTTTATTTGAAGGATTTTTGAAGGTTTATGAAGAAGGTCGCGACGATGAAGTTCTAGATGATAATGATAAACGATTACCACAATTATCAGTAGGCGATAAAACTGATAAAATAGATGTCACTCCAAACCAACATTTTACACAACCAAAACCTCGTTACACCGAGGCAACTTTAGTGAAACGAATGGAAGAATTGGGAATTGGACGCCCATCAACATATGCATCAATAGTTACAACCATTCAAACGCGTGAGTATGTGCGAAAAGAAGGCAACCGATTAATTGCTGAAGATAAAGGTCGTTTAGTAATTGCATTTTTAGAAAACTATTTTCGTCAATATGTTGGGTATAATTATACGGCTGCGCTTGAAAAAGAATTGGATAATGTCTCCGCAGGTTCAGAAAGCTACAAAGCAGTTCTAGGGAGGTTTTGGCGCGATTTTTCAGCTGCCATTGCAGAAACTGCCGATCTAAGAATTACAGAAGTTCTAGAAAAAATTAATGAGGTTTTAGCACCACATTTATTCCCTACAACTGAAGACGGTTCCGATCCTCGAGTTTGTGGAGCATGCGGTAATGGTAGGCTGTCAATGAGAACAGCTCGGTCTGGTGGAGCATTCATTGGGTGTTCAAATTACCCTGAGTGTCGATACACTCGTGCTTTCGGTCCGCCTGGTGCTGAAGATGCAAGTGGCATTCCTCCTGAAGGTAAACATTTGGGCGATAATGAAGGTGATAAGATTTATGTATTTAAAGGTCGATTTGGTCCCTATGTTCAACGTGGAGAAGTTGTTGATGATAAAAAACCACCTCGACAATCCATTCCTAAAGACTGGCCACCAGCTGAAGTGGATTTAGAAAAAGCATTACGCTTATTATCCCTTCCTCGTCAAATTGGCTCACACCCAGAAGATGGTATTATGGTTTGGGCTAACATTGGACGTTATGGACCATATCTTAAACATGCTGAAAGCACATCAGATCGAGGTGGAACTAATGCTAACCTGCAAGAAATTGAAGAAGTCTTTACCGTAGGCATGAACCATGCAGTTCAATTACTCGCAGAGAAAATTGCCACACGTGGTGGTCGAGGCATTGCAGCCAAACCAATTCACGAATTAGGCGAGCACCCTAATATGGGTGGCCCTGTTAACATTATGAAGGGCAAATATGGCCCGTATGTAAAATGGGAAAAAGTCAATGCAACTATTTCTACTGAAATTGAGCCAGAAGACTTAACACTAGACCAAGCCATTATTCTAATTAACGAAAAAATAGCTAAGTCACCAGTAAAACGTAAAGCACCTAAGAAAAAGCCTGCTACAAAAAAGAAAGCTTCACCAAAAAAGGCTGGAACCAAAAAAACAATTGCAAAAAAAAACCAACAGTAAAAAAATACCTACTAGTGAAAAGTAAATATTTTTTAATTACTTAATTGGACGACGCTCAATCGCATATCCATAGAGCGTCGTCAGTAAACTAGCAGATACCATAACTACTACCCATTGAAATATAGAAATTATTAAAACGCCTATAAAGTTATTGGGAGCTAGCGCACCAGAAACTATTCCAACAAAAAGAACCATAGCTATCACAATAGTAGATAAGCCCCATATTTCATTTGATAAATGTTTTGTTGCATCAAACGACTGACGAATGGACATTTTTGCATCCAAAGCAACCGCAGGTAAAATTAACCCTGCGCGAAAAAAAATGTAATAAAAAGATATAAATAATAAAATATTAATAAAAGGCAAAATTACAATTAAGCCCACTCCATTCAAAATAGTAGTAACTAATGCAAATGGAATTATAATAATAAAAGCGATAGTAAAAACCATTACAAGAGTTTTTACAGAATACCAAATAATCCGTGAAGGATTCCAACTTGGAAATAGTTGATTACTAGTTTCTTCTAGTAAAATATAACGATGCCAAGCGATTGCAATCCATGACATCGCTATGAAAAAGATAAAGTTTCCTCCCATTAAAGCTAAGATTTTTTGAGAAGAAAAATTCAATGCCATCAACTGATCTTGTCCAGAATCATTTTTTATAGTTTTTATTTCAGGTGGGCCTATAGTTAAATCTCCAGTCAAAAATACATTTAAAGCTGCACTTGCAAATACAGCCACAACAAATATGGCCCCAGAAATACGAAATGCCACAGCTAAATTATTAGAAACTACTGCAACTGATTTTTTGAATATAATCCAAGATTTATACATAGTTGGCCTATAAATTAGTTATTGTATTGTATCGCATAATTTCGACTAGCTTCAAGCAACTAAACACTTATTTTGTGAAGTAAATGTCATCTAAAAAAAATAGTTAAATAAAGTTTTCAAAATCCAAAAAAAATGTTGGCATAACTGCTTAATTGAGCCATTTAAGTGTAAAGGAGATATTTATGTCAATAACCGCTGTTTTAGTTTTATTTTCCATAATTTGGTTCTTAGTTTTATTTCTAAGTTTGCAAATTAATATCAAAACACAAGGTGATACCGGTAAAATTGTATCAGGTACCCATGCATCTTCACCCGACAACTTCGACATAAAGAAACGTATTCTAGTTACAACTTTAATCTCAATACCATCGTGTATTCTGGTGGTTTACGTCATTCTATCAGGCATAATAACTTTAGATATGTTCGATTTTTATAACCTGATAGAAAAGTAACCCTTTTCTTTTATATTAAAGGGGCGTATCGCGACCACAACTCTTATAAAGGAATATAAAATGGCCGCTCTATCTGAAGGTGACATAGTAGTTTTGGTTTCAGGCTCTCCGCGTTTTGTTGTTGAAAGCATCCAAAGCACAAAAGTTAGTTGCGTCTGGTGTAATGAAGGCCAGGTTCATCGTGATACGTTTGACATGAGCATCTTACGAAAATGGGAAGCATCAGACACTGCCCCATCACGTGGTGGAGATCGTGGTGGCGATCGTGGCGGATTTAAGGGTGGCGATCGTGGTGGTGATCGTGGCGGATTTAAGGGCGGCGATCGTGGTGGCGATCGTGGCGGATTTAAGGGCGGTAACGACCGTGCTCCAAAACGCGACTTTGATAAAAAAGATAAACCTTTCTTTCGTAAAGACTAAGATAATAGCTTAATATATTACTCCACTAATTGGTTTAGGGTATCAGCGATTAATCAAATAATTTATAAAATGGCCCTATAAAAAATAATTTTTTATAGGGCCATTTTTTTAAAATTAATATGAGCTAACTCTATTTCACAAATTCATTAATCTTCTTGAGGTAAAATTCGCAAATTTAATTCACGCAACTGTTCATTCGATGCCTCTGATGGACCACCTAGCATTAAATCTTCAGCGCGTTGGTTCATTGGGAACATAATGACTTGGCGAATATTATCTTCATTAGCCAAAAGCATGACGATACGATCGATACCAGCTGCACAACCTCCGTGTGGTGGAGCTCCATAAGTAAAAGCGTTAACCATCCCACCAAAACGTTTGTTAACCTCTTCATTTGGATAACCTGCAATTTCAAAAGCTTTATACATAATTTCAGGTTTATGATTTCGAATAGCACCCGAAATTAACTCATATCCATTACATGACAAATCATATTGGTAACCTAATATTGTTTCAGGGTCCTCTGCATCTAGTGCAGCCATACCACCCTGTGGCATAGAGAATGGGTTGTGACTAAAATCTACTCTACCCGTTTCAGAATCACGTTCATACATTGGAAAATCAACTATCCAAGCGAATTCAAATGCATCTTTATTAGTTATCTTTAATTCTTCACCAATTACGGTCCGAGCTCTTCCTGCAACACCCTCAAATGCATGTGGCTTTCCAGCCAAGAAGAATGCAGCATCCCCAACTTTTAAATCTAATTGTTTACGAATTTCTTCAGTGCGTTCTGGCCCAATATTTTTTGCTAAAGGTCCAGCTGCTTCCATTCCCTCACCTTGGTCACGCCAAAAAATATATCCCATACCTGGCAGCCCTTCTTGTTGCGCAAATTTATTCATGCGATCACAAAACTTACGCGATCCGCCAGTAGGCGCTGGAATTGCTCTAACCTCAGTACCATCATTTTCCAGTAATTTTGCAAAAATTGCAAAACCTGAGTTTCTAAAATGATCAGATACGATTTGCATTTTAATTGGATTACGCAGGTCTGGCTTATCCGTACCATACCATAATGCTGAATCCTTATAAGAAATTTGAGGCCACTCCCTTGATACTGGGCGACCATTTCCAAATTCTTCAAATATTCCTTTTAAAACTGGTTCAATAGTATCAAATATATCTTGCTGTTCAACAAACGACATTTCTAAATCTAATTGATAAAAATCGGTTGGGGAGCGATCTGCACGTGGATCTTCATCTCGGAAGCATGGAGCTATTTGGAAATATTTATCAAACCCTGCAACCATAATCATTTGTTTAAATTGTTGAGGAGCCTGAGGAAGGGCGTAGAATTTACCTGGATGTAACCGTGAAGGTACTAAAAAGTCACGCGCACCTTCTGGAGATGAAGCGGTAATAATTGGAGTCTGGAATTCGTTAAAACCTAGGTCATACATACGATTACGAACAGATTTCACAACGTTAGACCTTAAGATCATATTATTGTGTAAAGTTTCACGGCGTAAATCCAAAAATCTATACTTTAATCGTGTTTCCTCAGGAAAATCTGGTTCATCAAAGATTTGTAATGGTAATTCTTCTGATGCACCAAGCACTTCCATATCTCTAATAAAGATCTCAACTTCGCCTGTTGATAGCTTTTTATTTACCAATTCAGGAGCACGGGCTTTTACCTCACCATCAATACGAATGCACCATTCAGAACGTACTTTCTCAAGTTCTGCAAAGGCAGGACTGTCTGGATCAGCTAATATTTGGGTAACACCATAATGATCACGTAAATCAATAAACAATATACCACCGTGATCACGCACACGATGAACCCATCCTGACAAACGAACAGTTTGCCCAACGTGAGAGGCATTAAGGACAGCACATGTGTGCGTGCGAAAAGCTTGCATAATAGTTACCCTTCAGGATTTATGTATCGCATTTGATACATTGTATATGGGGTCAAATGTCAAGAGACGATAGGTTTGTTAGTTAAAATTACTTCAGTAACAAAACAGCTTTTTAACTTTATCATTAAACATTATGTGATTAATTTTTAATCATAATAAAATAGTAATTTTATGAATTAATATCACTCACAATCCCACTAACTAAATTACTATTCCACAATTTTTCTTCTAGAGATTTTTGACTGTCTTTGATTATGTGATAAAAACTATGCTCTACTTCATGTGCAATTTTTGCTGCTACAATCGCAGCTTCTACAGATACAACTTTAAAAAATATTTTATCACCAGAACGCATTTGAGATAACTTATCTTGGTCAGCCGAAATGACTGTAGCAATTTTAGGATAACCCCCTGTAGTTTGATGATCTGCTAAAAGGCAAATTGGATCTCCGTGACCAGGCACTTGTAACGACCCCCTCCCTACAGGTTCAGAAGGCATATCTAATGCATGAATAATTTTAAGCTTTGGTCCATTCAAACGTACACCTTGGCGATTAAAATCTTTAGTCAGAATAAATTTTTTATTTTGTAAGTCTTGAACAGATTGACTCGTAAAAAAATGATCTTGTGGGCCCAAAACAATTCGAATTTGAGATTGTGGCTTGAAAAGTTTGGGGTCAAAAACCTGTCCCGCCATCAAATTTGGTAAATAGCAATCCTCCACAGTTATAATATTTCCTACAGAAAGCGGCGTTCCACATAAATCAGACCCAACATGTGTGGATGCACTATCAAGCCAAGTGGGTACGATCATCTTTCCTGCAAAAACCAAGTAACACCAACTTCCCCATTTTCCAGCTTGAACTTGAAGTCTCGAACCCTGCCTTAAAGTAAAAATTGACCAGCTAGGCAAAATTTCTCCATCTAGAGTTATCTTAAAATCACCTCCTGTTATACACGCAGAAACTTGACCTTCTTGGCAGCTGATAGATAAACCACCCATTGAAATCTCAATGGCTGCACCTAGATCAGCACCCAACGCATGATGAGCTGCTAAATAGGCTACTCGATCCATTGGGCCAGAAGGCGTAACACCAAACCTCATAAACCCAGTGCGACCTTTATCTTGAATTGTAATTAGTGGACCAGCATGATCTATTTCAAAGTGTGCCATCAGTTATCCTTGCACAAACCTTACAAATTCACATTCTTTGACCGGTTCAAATTTTATAGTATCACCTACCCCAAACATAAATGGCTGTTCCAAACCTTTATTTAATGGGTTGATTCCAGATTTCCCAATCACCCACCATCCAGATGGCATCGTAACAGTAGTAATTAGTGATTGCTGCCCTGCTACCATCACAGATTTTGGCTTAACCCCCATTATAGGAATTGATTTACGTGGTATTTGTATTTTAGATGGTAAACCCCCTAAGTAGGCGTAACCTGGGGCAAAACCGTACATATATACTGTATAAATAGCAGAAGAATGTGACGTGACTATAGCATCGGTTGATAAATCTAATTTATCAGCTAATTCTTCTAAATCTGGTGAAAATTTAGATTCATAGCATACAGGAATACGCCAGTGATTTTTTTCCCCCTGAATCTTTATTTGTTTTTTTTGTATTTCCGAAATTAATACTTCTAAACTAAGCACTAAATCCTCATAAATAATTGTCAACGGATCATACCCAACATAAAGAGAAGCATATGATGGAATCATTTCTATCACACCAAGAATAGAAGCAGCTTGCATTGCTTGATCCATTGCAAGTATTTGGGCATGAATAGAAATATCAATAGATTGACCAAATTCAATCAATAACCCAATATCTGCAATAGGCTTTATTTGTGGGTATATGTTCATTTTATTTTTGACTAAACGGCTTTAGCGTAAAGCCATTCGCTTTTAAACTATTCCGAATATGAACCGCCATTTTTACAGCATGAGGGCTGTCTCCATGTATACAAATAGATTGTGCATTAAGACGTACAACATCTCCACAGACCGTCAGCATATCACCTGTTTCGAAGAAGTGAAATAGACGCGACATAGCATATTCTATGTCAGTAATCATTGCACCCTGATCTCCACGAGACACCAAGGTACCATCTTTATTATAACCACGATCTGCAAAAATTTCACTGTAAGTTTTCAACCCACTAGCTAATGCCGCCGTTTCCAATTTAGTTCCAGACACTGCGAGTATAGCAAGTTCAGGAGAGGAACACTTAATTGAGCGGACAATAGATTCGGCCACATTTTTGTTAACTGTAGCCCAATTATTTAATGCTCCATGGGGCTTTACGTAGGCAACCTCTGCATTTGCTAAGGCTGCAATTCCTTTGATAGCCCCAACCTGTGTAGCAATTAATTGTTCAATTTCTAGCATAGTCAATGGAATGCGGCGGCGGCCAAAGCCTTGTTTGTCTTCAAATCCTGGGTGTGCACCAATAGCCACACCACGTTGTTTAGCCAGGGTAATTACTTCGAACATTACGGCGGCATCACCAGCGTGCCCACCGCAAGCAATATTAGCACTATTTACTACATCTAACATCTCTGTGTCAGCACCCATAGCCCAAGGCCCAAATCCCTCACCTAAATCAGCATTCAAATCCATTAAGCGCATTCCAATTTTCAACCTCAATAATATATATTAATCTCTATTCTATATTTATAAATATAACTCAATCAAACAAAAATATTATTTATAAAAATGATGTAATTCTTTTACAAAAAAATTTACGGTGCTAGATACATGCTATGAGTAAAAAAATAAACATAATAAAATTAAGCGTAGGTTCAGAAAGTATATCTATGCTAACCCAATGGCAGTCTGAGAGACGGGCTCAACTCAATATAAATTATTCCCTACATGTTACTCGAATGTGGCCTAAGCGAGAAGCAGAATTACTAGATGGTGGCTCAATTTATTGGGTCATAAAAGGTGCTATTCAAGTTCGCCAAAAATTAATTGGATTTGATGAAATTATTGGTCAAGATGGGATTAGGCGCTGTGGTTTCAAACTTGATCCAGAGTTAGTAAGTACAACGAAAGCTCTCCGCCGACCTTTTCAAGGATGGCGTTATCTAAAATCAGAAGATGCTCCATCAGATCTTTCAGAAAAACGGGAATCTGACGATGAAATGCCCGAAGAAATGCAACAGTATTTGGCTAAACTAGGCGTATTTTAAATCTTCTACAAAGTGTTTTTGACATGAAAAGACTTTATAGAATAGCATGGTTATCAATTAATCTGACATTTCCTAGATAGACCGCTGCAAATATTCGACATTCAGCTATGTCAGCTCGTTCAATCAGTTCTAGTGAATGTGCATTACGGCATTCAATATAATCAATTCGATCAAACCCATAACCCAACAAAATCTTTACTACTTTAGCACATTCCAAAGATGCATCACTTCCTGATGCAATATCATAAGCGGCTTTACTTAATACGGAGCTTAACAAGCGCGCTTTTTCAGTCTGTTTAAAGTCTAAATATCCATTACGAGAAGATAGCGCTAAACCAAATTTGTCACGAACAGTTGGAACACCTTTAATAGATGTAGGTATATTTAAATCAATTGCGAGACGGCGAATTATAGTTAGTTGTTGCCAGTCTTTTTCTCCAAAAAATGCAACATCTGCATTAGCTTGATTTAAAAGTTTGGAGACTACTTGTGTTACCCCATCAAAATGACCTGGTCGAGACGCACCACAAAGTTTATCAGTTAATTCTGAGACACAGACTGTGGTTAAAAATCCCTCAGGGTACATTTCTAGAATGCTGGGTATAAAAACTGCAGACCCACCAGCGCCTGCTATTACTTCGCAATCAGATTCTTCACTTCGAGGGTAAATAGCTAAATCTTCATCAACTCCAAACTGGGTTGGATTAACGAATATAGTAGTAATTACGCGGTCACATTTTTTTTTAGCAGATTGAACTAAAGCTATATGACCCTCATGTAATCCACCCATAGTTGGAACCAATCCGACACTTAAATTTTTAGATTTCCATATTCCCACTTGTTTGCGCATATCTGCAATAGTTCGAAAGATCATAATCTGATTCAAAGCACGAAATCCTTCCAGTTCATTTTAGCACATAATTCACTCATCGTATTATCCAAACCTATCCAGTTAGCCGTTTTTGAAGCAAATACACTTGCTTGAGACCTTAATAAAACTCCATCACTTAAAACCTTTAGGTGGTTTGCCTCTAACGTTGCTCCACTTGATGTAATGTCTGCAATTGCTTCAGCAGTGAGGTTAGCAACAGTACCCTCTGTCGCACCTTGACTGTCAACTAATTGATAGTCTGCCACACCATACTCACGCAATCCTTTGCGGACAAGATTATGGTACTTAGTTGCAATTCTAAGACGGAAGCCATGTGTTTGGCGGAACTGTGCTGCGACAGCGTCCAAATCATGTAAAGTATTAACATCAATCCAAACGTTTGGTACGGCAATAACTAAATCAGCAAACCCAAAGCCCATTTCTTCTAGAATTGTGACTTGGGCTTCATGTAATGGTAACTTTTCATAAATTAGATCTGTACCTGTTACACCTAAATGAATTCTACCCTTAGCCAACTCTTGTGGTATTTCACCCGCTGATAAGAGCACTAATTCAATACCCCTGACACCGTCTATGCTCCCAGTGTACTCACGATCTGAACCCGTCCGCTTTAATGTCATACCACGAGACTGGAACCATTTAAATGTATCATTTTGCAATCGGCCTTT
>ENA-OSJC01000125-OSJC01000125.1-marine-metagenome-genome-assembly--contig:-NODE-125-length-77038-cov-6.667078_pt1 | contig 77038 bp, 72 predicted proteins | sample MGYA00237885_ERZ534234 | MGnify/ENA primary metagenome ERZ534234 (study PRJEB26413, sample SAMN06343907) | marine metagenome | isolation source: coastal waters | place: Atlantic Ocean: West Antarctic... | reverse complement strand
CCTAAGTTGATCGATTGGCTTGGCCCCAAAAGAGAAGGGGACATTGCAGATGAGCCTTATATTGATTATGCCGCTACTATTCAGGCCTTATTTGAAGACATTGTGCTAAAGCTAATGGATCATTATTTAGGGGATATTATTAAAGAAACTGGGAAGTTAGCATTTTCGGGAGGCGGGGCCCTGAACGTTAAGCTAAATCAAAAGATAATTGCGACAGAATATGTGCAAGAACTTTTTGTACAGCCTGCATCTGGTGATTCTGGCACTGCAATTGGCGCCGCTTCTTTTGCTCTTATAAAAAGAGGTATAAAGCCTGAAAAAATGGAGCATGTTTATTTGGGCCCTAGTTTTTCTAATGAGTTATGTATGGAGGCTTGCAACATTGATAGTCGGAAGCCATTTTATAAGAGCATTGACCTGGTGCCGCAGAAAGTAGCAAAAATTTTAGCAGATGGAAATCCTGTTGCTTGGTTTCAGGGGAGAATGGAATTTGGCCCAAGAGCTTTGGGTGGTAGGTCTATTTTAGGCTGTCCAAGCTCTGCAGGTGTTGCAGGTCTCATAAATGAGCAAATCAAGTTCAGAGAAAGATGGAGGCCATTTTGCCCCAGCATGCTAGATAGAGTTGCGCCTGAGATGTTTAAGAATAACCATCCAGCACCCTTTATGACCTTTACCTTTGAAGTTAATGAAGACTGGAAAGATCGCGTTCCTGAAGTAGTTCATGAGGATGGAACAGCTAGAGCTCAAGCTTTAAGCAAGCAGTTTCATCCACGGTATTACGAGCTTATGGAAGAGATGGAGAAGCTTACTGGAAACGGAGTCGTGTTAAATACTTCACTAAATAGAAGAGGAGAACCTATGGTCTGCTCACCAGAGGATGCATTAAATATGTTTTTTGGATCAGACTTGCAGTTTTTGATTATGGAGGATGTTTTAGTTGTGAAAGATAAATCCCTTCTTGAGTCATTGTCATAATTGGTGGCTCTCACTAGAAGCCTATGCACGTGCACAAAAAATATTTATATCAATCTGGACTGAAAGATAAATTTGGATAAGCCATGACAGCTTTAAATAAGCATCAGCTGGTATTTAGTATTATTATTCCATCATATAATTATGCTAAAACTCTCGGCAGGGCAATAAACTCCATATTAAATCAGGGGGGCGATGATTATGAGATTTTAATCATCGATGATGGATCCACTGACAACACACCTGCGATTGCAGGCGAGTACTGTAAAAAATTTAACAATAAAATTAAGTATTATCTACAGGAAAATCAGGGGCCTGCCACTGCAAGAAATTATGGGGCCAAACTTTCTTTAGGAGAGTATCTTTTTTTTCTTGATGCCGATGATGAGATGTCTCCAAATAGTTTGAAATTTTTACGAAAAAGGTTGGCAGATTCAGAACATCCAGATGTATTTTTTGGAGACCATATCTCTACTAGCCCTGATGGGGTCGCCTCGTATAGTTTTACAAACCCTTTGCCAGAGAGCAATGAAAAGCGATTTTCAGCATATATATTCAAAAAATTAAATCTATCTCACTGCGCGAAATTTGTTCACCGTAAAGTTTTCGATAAAATAAGTTATCCAGTTGAGCTCAGAAGCTCAGAAGATATACCTTTTATGGCTAAATTACTGGCAATTTATGAGTGTGAATTAGTTCGATTCCCAATGACGGTGGTTCACAAGCATGAAGATAGTCTCCGTCATAATACGAGTTACGCCAAGGAAGTTGGAGAGAAGGTTGTAGATCATATTTTTGCTTGCACCGCATTACCTATCTGGGCTGCTAAGTATGAAGAGGCATATAGGGCTAGAAGATGTCTATCAATTTTTAGAACACTCTATATGGCAGGTCAAAGGAAAGAGTCTCTATTTTTTTACAGGAGAGCTATTTCTTTATCCCCGTTGGCTGCACTACGACTAGGTTATATAAGAAAAGCACTAGGAGCCTGGCTCAGTGATTAAGCAAAAAAAATTAAACGTTTTAGTTGTTAGTATAGAAGAGAGGAATCCAGAGAACAGTAGGCTTTATGAATACTTGAGTGAAAAATGTAACTTGGTTCTAATAAAGTTAACACGAATTCAGGCTAGAAAATTTTATAATCATATAAATTTAAAGGACTGTGACAGATACGACAGGGTTCTAATAGATCTGCCATTTAGGCTAATTTTCGCGCATGTGAAGAAATTTCGTAGAATAAAAGGATTAGTTTTTTACGAAGAAGATAGTTGTCAGAATTACATTAAAGAGTCTCGCTGGTATGGAAAATTTAGTAAATTTTATAAATCAATTCCAGGAGCTAGAGCTTTAACAACCAGTGGTTTTGTAGCTACAGAGTTTATAAAAAATGGAATAGATGCAGTTTATATTGGTAAGTCTTTTGATGAGTCGGTCATATACAACAAGAGCCAACATAGACCGATTAAGCATGCATTTGTGGGGAGAACAGGAAGTAAAGTATATGGACTCAGGCAAAAAATGCTCAATGATATCGCCCGTCTTATCCCTCTAGAATTTCCTCGAGCAGAGCCGGGCCAGGGATATAATGATCTTCTTAATAAAATAGTTTATTTTATTAGTTCTGATGCCGGCCTGGGTGAATATATGATAAAAAATTATGAGGCGTTGGCTGCGGGCTGTTTACTTTGCACATATCGAATTCCATCAGAGGATGGGTTAATTGGTTTCAAGGATATGGTTAATGTAGTCTTATATTCCTCTGCCGAAGAGCTTGTTAAAAAAATAAACCTCATCGAGAACAGCAGAGAATTAAAAAAGACCATTATAAAAAATGGATTAAAGCTTACAAAAGAACATGCCTTCCAGAACCATGCAGGCATTATACTTGACGCACTAAGTCCCAGTTTGGTTATAACTCAAGAAAATGACCAATTCTTTCGTAAGTTGTTTAAATTTGCTATAGGAAAGTAGAGTGAAAAAAATTCATTGGAAGTCAGATTTGGTGCGGACCGACTTTTTAATGTGCGGGGTGATAGTTTTTTTATTTGGGTATTTATGTATTGATGTTCCAAAAGTACACAATAATATTTTTTTTGGTCTGGTGCTTCTTCCGTTATTTTTCTGTGCTAAAAAAAGACACTTTATTGATTTGCACAGCTCTTTTCTAGTAAATGCCTTTTTTGTTTTTTTGTTCTATTCTGTGTGCACCGTTTTCTGGTCAGAATTTTATTCTGAGGCATTATTATGGAGGTATTTTAAGCGTCTCCTGTATATTTATGGTCTATTTTTAGCAATTTATATTATCGTCACCAGTAGGCCAAACTTCCCAGGCCTGCTTACAATTTTTTCAGCCTTTGTGCTCTCAGTTTTTGCTGCTGGCTGCGTGTATTTATTTTTTTTTGGAAGCCAGGATTCTGTTGCTAGTAGACCTTTTGGTGTAAGGATGTGGGGGCTAGGCGGACTTTCTCATCCGTCTTTCTTTGCTGGTATTTTTGTGGCCTATGTTGCCGGATTTTTAGTGTATTGCAAAGGCTCCAAAAAATATACAGTACTAGATATAGCTGCCAATAAAATCCATTTACTCTATCTGTTGTTTATATTAATCCTCGGGCTTTTGGTTGTCATGCTGACTGCTTCTCGGTCTGCCTTTGTTGCTGTCTTTGCAATGATTATTTTTTATATTATGGTTGAAAAAAAGCTCAATTGGGTTTTATATATCAGTTGCTTATCAGTTGCTGGCACCGCTTTTATTTATCTCACTATTCTTTGGGATGTAAGCCCAAGTATATTTTTTGGGAGAAGCTCATATCGTTATGACATTTGGATGATATTTTTTGATAAATGGGAGCAATGCGGCTACATGTTTGGCTGCGGTATGAACGGATGGAAAACAGAGATTGTTCAGGCACATGGTCAATTTTTTATGCATGCCCATAGTATTTATATTGGTCAACTGCACACAGGAGGAGCAGTGCAGTTTTTTGCTTATGTATGGCTGCTTATGTTATTTGTGTACAAAGGCATTTCTAGTACAGATGCAAAACCATGGGCAATAATATTGGTCGCTGGAGCAGCAACTACTCTATTTGATGGCAGTAAGCTGCTTATAACCCCCTCACCTTTATGGCTATTATTATTTGTACCGATGTCCATAATAGCCGCACTTAGCATTAACGAGCATAGAAAGACGTCTGGGTAGACTAAGTTTTTCTATAAGATATTATTTAAAACACGCTATGTTAATATAACTGGAAGTAGAAATTCTGATATAGGATATTTTCATGACATTTGTTGTCCCGCAATTTGATTTAGCTCAGGTGCTCGTGGCAGGAGATATCATGCTAGATAGCTATTGGCATGGGGCTTCTAGCCGAATTTCTCCTGAGGCTCCGGTGCCGGTTGTGGACGTAGATCACTCCGAAGAGAGGATTGGTGGCGCAGGTAATGTTGCACTTAATTTAGCATCTTTGGGTGCTTCCGTTACAGTTATTGGCGTTGTGGGAGATGACGATGCCGGTAAGGCTCTTAAGGTCAAAATGGAGGCTGCAAATATATCTTGTGATTTGCAGGTTTCAAGCTCTAAACCAACAATTAAAAAACTTAGAATTATCAGCCAGCATCAACAGCTCCTCCGATTAGACTTCGAAGATTATTTTACTAAAGAAGACTCCTTAAAAGTGTCGAAAAAAACTGAGGCACTGCTTTTTGGCTCAGGAGTGCTAGTCCTTTCTGATTACGGGAAGGGCTCCTTGCAGGATCCATGTCCACTGATAAAGCTAGCTCGTAAACATAAAATTCCTGTGCTTATAGACCCAAAAGGGACTGACTTTGATCGATACAAAGGCGCTACAATTTTAACCCCAAATTTTTCTGAGTTCCAAGCTGTTGTCGGCCCCTGCTCTAGCGAGAAAATGTTGGCTGAAAACGGCGCGATATTGATGGCTTCCCTAGACATAGAGGCCCTGCTAATTACTCGAAGTGATAAGGGTATGACGCTTCTCAGACAAGATCTCCCTCCCTTCCACTTACCTGCTAATGCCAGAGAAGTCTTCGATGTCACTGGTGCCGGAGACACCGTTATTTCAGTTTTAGCAGGTGCGCTAGCATCTGGAGTCGAAATATTAGATGCAGTGAGAATGGCCAATATCGCTGCCGGAATTGTAGTGGGAAAATTGGGTACATCATCCATCAGTCAGTTGGAGCTATCTAAAGCCATAAGTAAAGATCAAGGCGCTGAATTCGGAATAACGAACGATGAACAATTAATAGCTGGGGTTCTAGAAGCGAGGTCTCGAGGGGAAAAAATTGTATTCACAAACGGATGTTTTGATATCCTTCATGCTGGCCATGTCAGCTATCTTAAGCAAGCTAAAGAGTCAGGCGATAGATTGATTTTGGCTATAAATGATGATAATTCTGTCTCAAATTTAAAAGGTCCGGGTCGTCCAATTAATTCAGTGGATCAACGCATGGCAGTTCTGGCAGCGCTCGAGTCTGTAGATTGGGTAATTTCTTTCGGTGACTCTACTCCAAAGCGGCTGTTGGAGTTAATTAAGCCAGATGTATTGGTTAAAGGTGGAGACTATAGCCCGAAAGAAGTCGTTGGTTGCGAGATTGTTCAATCTTATGGGGGAAAGGTGAGTGTTTTAGGCTTTTTTGAGGGCTGCTCAACGACCTCTATTGTTAATAAAATTCAAAAAAAATAAACTGCGCTTGCTAGGTCTGCTGGCGTAAAATTTTCTTTGCTTCTGCTACATTAGCGGCAAGATGATGAGGATTTATTGTCCCTATAATTGCACTGCTTACTCCCTGGTGTTCCAGAACCATTTGAAAACTTTTATTTACGGAATTATCGGCTATTGACTTAGCAGCATGGCCGCTAGCCAGAGCTTTCTTAATAAACACCCCTTTGTTGTGAAGAGAGCAATAATCAATAACTGGAAGCTCATCACTGTATTCTAGGTTCCATGTAACCATTACGCCGTCAGACTGTTTTGCAGCTAATAGTCCACCTTCCAAAGTCTTACAGGACATGCCGAAGGCTCGAATTTTTCCTTCAGCCTTAAGCTGGGCGAGGGCTTCTAGAGTTCCATAATTTTTGATAATGTTTATATCATCTCCGTCTGAGTGGACAAGAGCAATATCAATAACATCCGTGTTAAGCCTTTTTAGACTCCGCTCAATGCTAAAGCGCGTATGCTGAGGTGAAAAATCAAATTCTGATTCTGAGTCCTTGAATTCTTCACCAACCTTGGTGCAAATTATCCATTGATTGCGTGACCCCTTTAGTAGGCTACCTAATCGCTCTTCACTGTTTCCATAGGACGGTGCTGTGTCGATTAAATTGATACCAAGACCACGTGCCTGAGCTATTAAACTGGCAGCATCTCGATCATCAGGAATAGAGTACCTCTGAGGGTACTTTACTCTTTCATTGCGACCGAGCTTAACGGTCCCTAAGCCCAAGGTGCTAACTTTAATACCGGTGTTGCCAAAATTTTTTCTGGGAAGCAAGGTTACTCTCCAAATGCTTTGTGCCAAGGGGTTTCGGCTATTTTTGGAGGACTTAAAAAAAATAGCTTAGGTATAGGTCTGTCAGTATTTTTTATTTTTCGTTCGACTAATAATGTAATGACTTCATCAGCTAAATTGGGACATAAGGTCAGCTTGGTGGGCCACGCTGTAATTATATTTGAGTGATTTTTGGTGATACTAGCAAATGCTTTATCAGGCCTAGAGAAATTTAGTTGCTTTGGCTCCGCTCTATCTATGGATAATGTTGCCCATTCAGCATTAGCTAAACTAACCCAAGGCATTAACTTAGCAAGTTCTTTTTTTGCATTTTCAATGACAATTTCTTCAGGCAGCCCAACACTTTTTTCTGCCAGACTGCCACCTAGGTACCAAACTTGATTCTCATCACCGCAAGGGTGGCTTGATATGGTGAGCTTGGGGGTTTTTTCTGCGCCTAAGCAATGACCATAAAAAGAATGAGGGTAAGCATGCTTTACCATTAACATATGCAAGGGCCGTCTCTGCATGCGAGGATACTTTTCGCCAATTTTATCTAAAATAGACTCATTTCCTTCGCCTGCAGTCAGTATAAACTGGTCTGCATTCAACGAGTATTCTTGATTGTTATAAGAGAATATTAGGGATGCTCTATTTTTCGAGTCTTTTTTCCATCTAGTGTGCTCCCAGTCAATTTTAAAAATACGGGCAGAGCAGTTATTAGCTAGAGCTCGAACGACACTGGGTACGTCTAAAACTATATCGAGCAGCCTGTATACACTACCTTTAAATTGACTGTGTTGAAAAATAGGAGGCAAATCGTCTTTAGGGACTTTGTTTATGCGACCACGCGCAGCCTTGCTAGCTAAAAATGTAGTCATTTTTGACAAAATACTTTTACTAGACCACATATAAAAATGATTGCTTAATTTAGTGGCTCCTTTTAGATCGACATCACCATCGCCAGCCATACATTTTTGCCAATGTAGTGGCATTTCAGCAATAGCCTCTGATGCTCCAGTGAGAGTTCCCCCAAGCGTATACTTCATTCCGCCATGAATCATTCCTTGGCTTGCTACAGTCTGGTCGCTTCCAAGAGCATTTTTTTCAAATAATATTGCATTGTACCCCCTGCTGACCAAGCGATTTAGCAACCATAATCCAGCAACGCCACCACCAATAATAGCAACATCGCAGGTCATTGTTTGTTGATCATCTTCAATCACGCTATCGGAATCCCTTTCGATTGCCCTAACTTATATTCTAGTTATAAAAATTTGAGTGCTTCATGTGTTTTTAGGCATTTTTTTAGAAGACTAGTATAGCCTGACTAATATCATTATGCTTTCAGAAGAATTTGGTTCTATTGGCTAGTTGAAGTTAAATGTATGTAAATTTTTTGTTGGGTGCTCTTATATGTATCGTAAATTTTATACAGTTTTAGTTTATTTTTTAACGCCCTTGGTAATGTTGAGAATGTTCTGGCGTGCCTTCAAGACACCGAAATATGGCAGGCGATGGTATGAAAGATTTGGCTTTGTTCCAAAGATTAATATAGATGAAAAAGTGATTTGGATACACTCTGTTTCAGTAGGGGAAGCATTAGCAGCAACTCCTTTAATAAAAAAAATTCAGAAACGTTACCCTGAAACAGTTTTGGTTGTCACGACCACTACGCTGACAGGTTCAGAAAGAGTAAGATCAATTTTCCCCAGCAGTGTTTATCACGTATATGCCCCTTACGACCTTCCAGGTGCTGTGAATCGTTTCCTCAAAAGGACTCATCCTAGTTTGGTGATAATTATGGAAACAGAGTTGTGGCCTAATATAATCCATTATTGCAATGACATTAAGATACCAATTATTGTAGCCAACGCAAGAATGTCGGAAAAATCCTTAAAGGGGTACCAGAAATTTTCTCGACTTACAAAAAAAATGCTGCATAAAGTCGACCATATAGTTGCACAGCATAAAGATGATGCAGAAAATTTTTTAAAGCTAGGGTTGCCATCGTCACGGCTAACTATTGCCGGAAATATAAAATTTGATGCGATGTTAGATAGCGAATTAATACTTAGAGCATCTGAGTTAAAAGCAGAATGGTCTGATGCGAATAAAAGACAAATATTTTTAGCAGCGAGTACACACCGTGGCGAAGATGAAATTGTGCTTAATGCGTACAAGCAAATAAGTAAGAGTTACCCAGCGCTTTTATTGGTTATAGTGCCCAGGCATCCAGAAAGATTTATTGAAGTTGCGCAACTCTGCGAAGAACATAACTTGGTTACTGTCAAAAGAAGTGATGGCTTCAAACCAGTAGAGAATGACCAAGTTTTACTGGGAGACTCGATGGGGGAGCTTATGCTTTTTTATGGAGCGTGTGATGTTGCCTTTGTTGGGGGGAGTTTAATTCCAGCTGGAGGGCATAGCCTAATTGAGCCCGCTATCTGGGGAGCCCCATTAATAAGCGGCCCATCACTGTACAATTTTTCTGAAGTGTCGCGATTACTGAAAAATGCTAATGGCATGTCAATTTGCCAAGATTCAGCCACCATGGCAGTAGTTGTCTCCGAAATCCTTAAGGATACTGTGGAGGCTAAACGGATGGGGAGTGCCGCTAAACTTATAGCAGATGGCAATCGTGGCGCTTTAGATAAGCTGATGAAAATTATTGAACTACAGGTTGCATCACGATAATTGCTGGATCGAGCCAGACATCAAGATCAATAAGGTCTTGAGGGCTTAGCAGTCCGGCCACTTCCTTGAGGTGCAGTAAGCTTATTATGTAGTCATAACGTGAGTCGGCATAGTCTCTCTTGGCCTGGTAAAGATTTTGTTGTGAAACTAAAACATCAGAAATGTTGCGAGTGCCTGCTCCATAGCTTTCTTCAGTAGAAATTAGCGCGCTTTTTGCGGAACCTAAAGCGCGTTTACGAGCATCAACTCTAGAAATGCTGGTGAAAACCTGCAAGTGTTTAGATCTAGCTTGCTGCATAGTGCTTCTTTTTTTCCCTATCCAGGTTTCTCTTAGCTGAATGTACTCCTGTACAGCCTTTCTTCTTTCAGCACTTACTAGACCTCCAGTAAAAATAGGTAAGCTTAGCTCTAGTCCGATATTGCGACCAATTTCATTGCTTTCAGATGGACTTGAAAATCCAGTACCATTGCTTAAGTCTATACCTGAAAAATAATTATCAGAGCGAGAATCATAAAAATTCATTGATCCCTGTAATTTTGGTAGGTGTGCATATTTTTTAGATTTTGCATTTTGCTCTGCAGCGTCTTGGGCATGCTTGGCAGCCCTGAGAGAAAAGTTATTATTGATAGCAAATTGAACCCATGTTTGACGATCTAGCGGTTCTGGTTTTATGATGGGGAAATCAGAATTCAACCCAAGTAGCTGCTTATGGGGCCTTCCTGTTAGTAGTGTAAGCCCCTCAAAAACTATAGCTAGATTGGTTTCCGCTTCTAATAATGCAACTTGTGCGTTGTCAAGGACAGCTTGGGCTTCATGAACTTCAGTGATTAAGGATAGGCCTACACCAAAACGTCTTTTAATTTGTTTTAATTGGCTCTTTAGAGCTTCCCTCTCTGCAGTCATGTGCTCTAGATTTTCTTCCGCTCTAAGGACTCCATAATAGGCATCTGCACATCTTATTATATGAGATTGCTGGTCTGCCGAAAATTTTAATTTTGCCTCTAAGCTTAGCTGAACCCCTGTTTTAAAAGCAAACCATGCTGGCACATCAAAAATTGGTTGAGTGAGATTTATCGCATAGCTTTTTGAGTCTTGGTCGACGTTCCCTTTGGTGCCAAATATTGAACCACCTGCACCTAAAACTCGGGTTGCTGACCCTTTCGATTCTTGTTCCCTATAGTTAGCTACCGCTTTGATTGAAGGCATCAGCAATGCTCTACTTATATTTTTTAATTCTGTTTTTCCGAGATACTCGGCCTTAGCAGCTAATAATTGTGAATCGTTAGTCAAGGAGAGCTCATAAATTTTTGATAATGTATCTGCGCTCCAACAAAGCGGAGCGAAAAAAATTATGCACATCAGAATAATAAAATTAGTAAAATGATTCATTTGGTTTCTCTAGACCCAGCGATAAAAACTTTATGAAGTTTATCAGATTTCTCCTAACTAGCCATTATTGCAGGGGCTGTATAATGGCACTTTCTGACATATAAACAGGTGATAGGGATTTAAATATGGTTCTACCTAAGCATAAGTATGGTTCCCAGGATGTTTTGATTCAAAACCAAGAAGAGGTGTTTTCTGGTTTTTTTAAGATGTTTCGAATTACTTTGCGTCATAAGCTTTTTTCTGGCGGCTGGAGCAAGCCTATAGATCGAGAATTGCTTAAACGAAGTGTCGCTGTGGGTGTTCTGCTTTATGACCCTGTACATAAGCTGATTGGGCTAGTTGAGCAGTTTCGAATCGGGGCGTTAAATGACAAAAACGGTCCTTGGTTATTTGAGGTTGTTGCTGGTATGGTTGATCATAATGAGTCTCTGGAAGAGGCAGCTTCTCGAGAGGTTCAAGAAGAAGTCAATATTGATAATGTGCAATTACAGTCTATTTATGAATATTGGGCTAGCCCTGGAGGGACAAATGAGAAAATGCATCTCTATTGTGGGCTGGTCGATTTAACTAACCAGAATGGTGTTTGTGGCATGAATGATCACTCTGAAGATATTTTCTTGCATGTCATGGCTCAAGATGATGTTTTTTTATGCTTAGAAAGAGGGCAATGTAATAATGCGGCAACTACAATTTGTTTGATGTGGCTGCAAAACCATTTGAATAAATTTATTTAAATATTAGTTTGGCGATAATCAGATTTATGAAAGGTAATTTTTCAGTCAACATTAAGGCTAAGTATAAAGTAGACCTTCGTGGCTATATGGCGGACGGAGACGCTAACTATGTGCGGCTAATGAGGCTATTCCCTGAAATTGACTGCACGGAACAGCGCAAGATTCGTATTCATAAAACAGGAAAGCATATACTGCGCTTGCAAGTGATCGAGAGAACACCTTATACAACGCTAATAAGTCTTGATGAGGAAGCGGGCGAATATATTCCATGTAAAAAACTAAATACATGGTTGAAATTACCCCTCTTAAAATTAAGACTGTATCACGATGCAAAGATGGCAGAGGTGGTGTCGTGTGATGGAGATTGGTATATACACCAATGTTACGAACAATTAAATAAAAATATGTATTCCCCTGATGAGAAATCACAGTGGAATAAGTTCCTTTCAGAGTGGCTGGCATACTGTCTTGAATTCGGTTATGACACTGATGCAGTATTTTAGATCTACTATTTTGACGTTATCCTCAAGTAGTTTTTTATGCCAGATTTAACAGCTTTGCATTAAGGGAGTAAATTGAAAAGAGCCGATATGGTAAGGATTGTCCAAATTACAGACTGTCATTTAGGTGCAGAGAAAAATTTTGTATCTCATGGTGTAAATACTTACGAAAGTTTTTCTAGTGTTTTGCGTGATATCAAAGAAAAATATACTCCTTCCTTAGTTGTTGTTTCCGGCGATATCTCTTCATCAGGGAAAAAATCTTCGTACCAGATTTTTTCAGATACAATGCAATCATCTCTCATAGATTATAGGTGGCTACCAGGAAATCATGACAATTTTGCTTTGATGAGCAAAGTGATTTCGCAGCCGTTTGTACGCGTAGAAAAAAAAGAAAATTGGGTTATCATCTCTTTAATCAGCGCTGTCCCTAAAAGCCCAGCAGGGAGACTCATAAAAGATGAAATTGAAAATTTGAGGTCCTTGTTGCAAGAATATCAGAGTAATTTTATTTTGCTCTTTGTGCATCATCACCCTATGAGCATAAATTCTAAGTGGCTAGACGAGCACTGTATATCAAACAGCATAGAGATCGAAAAAATACTAACTAAGCATGATAATGTTAAGGCGGTATTTAATGGACATGTCCATCAAGAAAGAGCGGCTAATTGGAATAATGTCCTTGTTTATAGCACTCCATCAACATGTTATCAATTTGCTGAGAATATCGAATATTTTCAATTAGATAATAAAGCCCCTGGTTATCGATGGATTGAACTTTATCCAAATGGTCATTTTGATACTGGAGTTCGTTACCTAAAGTCTTGATATTAAGAGTCTGGTTGACCCCAATACAAATTTTTTATTTTGTTTGCGCAACACGCTCTTATTTAGCTGTTCTCTTGAAAGAATTTATATCACTATAGTAGTGTTTTGATGCGAAATATTTTGGGCGGTTATGATAATACTTTATATTCATGGATTTAATAGCTCCCCTGCTTCTTCTAAAGCAAAGCAAACTAACGAATGGTTGAAAAAAGTCTCTCCGGACGATAATTTTATTTGCCCAGCGCTAAATGGAGACACTTTTGTCGCCATCGGTCAGTTAGAGGAAATTATTGAACAGCACAAAGATTCGATTGGGTTAATTGGCAGCTCTTTGGGGGGCTACTACGCAACTTGGCTCGCTCAAAAGTATGCCTTAAAAGCGGTGCTCATTAACCCAGCTGTAAGACCTTACGAGTCGATGGTCAGTTATTTAGGGGAAAACACTAATTATCATTCTGGCGAGCATTATACTTTAACTCAACATCATATTGATGTTTTACGAGATTTGGACGTTATAGAGATGCTGAAGCCAAGTAACATTTGGGTGCTACTGCAAAAAGGAGACGAAGTACTAGACTATCGTCAGGCGAAAATGGAGTATTCCCAGTGCGCTTTAACTATTGAACCTGGCGGCGATCACGGCTTTCAAAACTATGAACAGCACTTACCCGCCATTATTGATTTTTTACAACCATAGTCGATTTTTTTATGAGCAATTACACCGCAGAAGATATTGAAGTTTTAACGGGGTTGGATCCAGTAAGAAAACGTCCAGGAATGTATACGGACACGACGCGCCCCAATCATCTCGCCCAAGAGGCTATCGACAATAGTATTGATGAGGCGCTTGCTGGGCATGCTACAAAAGTCGCTGTAACGCACTATAAAGATGGATCTTTATCTGTCTTAGATGATGGTCGTGGTATGCCGGTAGATATGCACCCGGAGCAAGGTTTGCCTGGCGTAGAGGTTATTCTTTCTACATTGCATGCAGGGGGTAAGTTCTCTGGAAAAAATTATAAATTTTCTGGCGGCCTTCATGGTGTAGGTGTTTCCGTAGTTAATGCACTTTCATCTAGATTGGAAGTTACAATTAGGCGTGATGGTAGCGTTTATCATATGATTTTTTCTGGTGGAAATAAGACATCAGAACTTGAAATTATAGATAGCTGCGGAAAAAGAAATACAGGAACCTTGGTGCACTTTTATCCGGACCCGCAGTACTTTGATTCGATCAAATTCTCTATTTCACGCCTAAAGCATGTACTGAGGGCAAAAGCGGTTCTTTGTGCCGGTCTGGAGGTGAGCTTTAGTGATGAAGTTACTGGTGAGGCTGACACATGGTTGTATGAAGATGGCTTGAAAGATTATCTTCAGGGAGCGACAAAAGAATGGGAAGTTGTTCCCCTAGAGCCTTTTGTTGGTAGTTCTAACGCTGAAGCGGCAGCAGTTGACTGGGCTGTGCAATGGTTGCCTGAGGGTGGAGATGTAATCCAAGAGAGTTATGTCAATCTAATACCGACGATTCAAGGGGGAACGCATGTCAATGGTTTCCGAACTGGATTATTGGAGGCTATGAGAGAGTTTTGTGAATTTAGAAAACTTTTGCCTAGAGGCATTAAGCTAGCCCCTGAAGATATTTGGGATAAATGCGCATTTGTGCTGTCCTCTAAGTTAGCAAATCCACAATTCTCCGGTCAAACCAAAGAGCGTTTATCTTCTCGTGAAGCGGCATCATTTATTTCTGGTATTGTGAAAGATGCATTTAGTCTCTGGGTAAACCACCATACAGAAGATGCTGAGCTTTTAGCAGAGCTGTTTATAAACAATGCCCAAAAGCGTCTCAAGGCCAGCAAGAAGATTGCAAGAAAGCGAATAACTGCAGGTCCAGCCTTGCCAGGAAAGCTTGCAGACTGCTCTTCTGGGAGCCCCGATCTTTGTGAAATATTTTTAGTGGAAGGGGATTCAGCTGGTGGTTCCGCCAAACAAGCACGGAGTCGAGAATTTCAGGCAATTATGCCTTTGAGAGGAAAAATATTAAATACCTGGGAGGTTGATGGAGAAGAAATCCTTGCATCACAAGAAGTCCATGATATTTCAGTTGCTCTAGGTATTGATCCGCAGGCTGAAGATCTGGATAACCTTAGATATCATAAGGTCTGCATTCTGGCAGACGCAGATTCCGACGGCCTGCATATTGCTACGCTGTTGTGTGCTTTATTTGTTAGACATTTTCGTCCAATGGTTAATGCGGGGCATGTGTATGTCGCCATGCCGCCGTTGTATAGAATAGATGTAGGAAAAGATGTCTTTTATGCTTTAGATGATAGCGAAAAGGAAGGTATTTTAGATAGAATTTCAGCAGAAAAAAGAAGTGGTAAAATAAATATACAGCGTTTCAAGGGTCTTGGTGAAATGAACCCTATGCAGCTGCGTGAAACCACAATGAATCCGGATACGCGGCGTTTAGTGCAGTTGACAATAGAATCAGGCGATAATACTGATCAAATGCTGGATATGCTGCTATCGAAAAAACGAGCAAATGACAGAAAAGCATGGCTCGAAGGCACTGGAAATTTAGCGGAGATATAGAAGTTTAAATTGTTTTCTAATGAGCAGTTAAAATTAGCTATTTCTGGTGAATATTTCCCTGGAACAAACTTTAAATAGAAGGGTTGACGATAAAGACATGACAGAAACATTATTGATCGGTGAAATTCCAGAACAAATACCCCTTCAGGAATATGCTGAGAAGGCATATTTGGACTATTCAATGTACGTTATTCTCGATCGTGCATTACCGAATATTGGTGACGGCCTTAAGCCTGTTCAGAGAAGAATTATTTATGCAATGAGCGAGCTCGGACTCAAGTCGACAGCAAAGTACAAGAAGTCCGCGAGAACCGTGGGTGACGTGATTGGTAAATTCCATCCCCACGGCGATAGCGCTGCCTATGAGGCGATGGTTTTGATGGCTCAACCATTTTCTTATCGTTATCCATTAGTTGACGGCCAAGGAAACTGGGGCGCACCAGATGACCCGAAATCCTTTGCAGCGATGCGTTATACCGAATCGAAATTGACTAAGTTTTCAGATATTCTTCTTAGTGAATTAGGTCTTGGAACAGTCGACTGGAAGCCAAATTTTGATGGCACCCTAGATGAGCCAATAATTATGCCGGCGAGAGCCCCACATGTTTTGCTAAACGGCACCACTGGGATTGCTGTAGGAATGGCGACAGATATTCCGCCTCATAATTTAAGAGAGCTGATCAGTGCCTGCGTGCATTTGCTTGATGAACCTAAGGCGACTTTAGAAGATTTATATCAACATATTAAAGGACCCGATTATCCGACAGAAGCCGAGATTATAACCCCCTACGAGGATATTCTAAAAGTTTATGAAACAGGTCGTGGCAGCTTAAAGATGCGAGCAGTATGGCATGAAGAGGATGGTGATATTATTGTAACGGCATTGCCTCACCAGGCTTCAGGCTCAAAAGTTTTAGAACAGATTGCCTCGCAGATGAATTCAAAAAAATTGCCTATGGTAGCTGATCTCAGAGATGAATCTGACCACGAGCATCCGACTAGACTTGTTGTCGTTCCAAAATCAAATCGAGTAAATCTTGAAGTCTTAGTAAACCATTTATTTGTTACGACTGATTTGGAAAAAAGTTACAGAATAAATATGAATATGATCGGTATTAACGGTCGCCCTGAGGTTAAGCCATTAAAAAATATATTATCAGAATGGCTAACATTTCGTTTGGAGACTGTTAAGCGACGTATAGCTTATCGATTAGATAAGGTAGGAAAGCGGCTCCATCTTTTAGATGGTCTCCTGATAGCCTTTCTTAATATAGATGAAGTGATTCAGATAGTGCGAAGTGAGGACGAGCCTAAGCCTGCATTAATTGATAGATTTAGTTTAAGCGACACCCAAGCTGAATACGTCTTGGATACAAAGCTGAGGCAGCTTGCACGATTAGAGGAATTTAAGATCCGTGCAGAGCAAGAAGTACTTGCTAAGGAACAAGGTGAACTGGAGAAAATTCTTAGTTCTCCTCAGCGTCTAAAAACACTAATTAAAAGAGAATTGCTAGAAGTGTCTGAAGAGTATGGCGACAGCAGAAGATCGCCACTTGTAGCTAGGGTTGAGGCAAAAGCTTTTAGTGAGACTGATCTGATAGTTTCTGAGCCGGTAACTATTATCTTATCAGGTAAGGGCTGGATTAGATCAGCAAAAGGACATGATCTAGACCCACTTTCTCTAAGCTACAAGGAAGGCGACTATTTTCTTTGTGAGGCAAAAGGTCGCAGCAATCAAAACGTAATCTTGCTAGATTCTGAAGGACGCACTTATTCTGTTTCTGCACATTCTCTACCATCAGCTAGAGGGCATGGAGAACCAGTAACTGGAAGGCTAAGCGCCTCTTCTGGTGTAACTTTTAATGGTTTAATTATGGGGGAAGATAAACAGCATTTGCTGTTGTCAACGGATGCAGGGTATGGTTTTGTGGCTAAAATTGAAGATTTATATACAAAAAATCGCTCAGGTAAGTCAACAATATCAGTCCCTAAGGGAGGCAAAGTACTCTCGCCAACACTAGTATCTGGTATAGATAAAAACTTAGTTGTCGCTGTAAGTAATGAGGGGCGGATGTTAGTTTTTCCTCTTGCAGATCTACCTCAGCTTGCTCGAGGAAAAGGTAATAAATTGATAAATATTCCCTCCTCCAGGCTTCAATTAAGAGAGGAATTTATGGCTGCTGTGGCTGTTGTTGGCGAGCAGCAGCAGCTTCTTGTTTATTCTGGAAAGCGCTATCTGAGTATGAAATTGGCAGACCTGGACCATTATCGCGGCGAAAGGGGTCGGCGAGGCAACAAATTACCTAGAGGCTTCCAAAAAGTAGACAAAGTGGAAGTAAAAATTCTGACATAAGTCGATGTCAAAGTATATTTGAGTGTATTGGGCAGTTAACGGTAAGTGTTTAGTCCAGTCCCAGGTCATTTTTTAATGATGCTAGCTTGGCTTTGAGCTTTACCTTACTTAACGGATGCTTCGCCTCATCATCCTGAATTGTGGCGATAGGCGTGAGCAATTTTCTTCCTTGAGAAATTTCTCGACAGATACGGCGATAGTTTTCTAAATATACTGGATAGCTGTTAGATTTCGCCTCATTTTTTAGGCGGTACCACCCGGTGTCCAGCCCAGCGTAGTAGACTGCTAAGTGTGACCAATTAAAGTCAGTTTTAGGAGAAATAGCGTTACAAGCCTCCATATATGCTTTTTCTGGGTTTGGTAGATCGCCATATTCACACATTTCGCAGCACTGAAGCATTCGATTCAGTGTGGGAAGGTAGTCTGAGGTTACTATAATTTTTTTGGCCCCCTGCAATATTTGTTTTTCTGTAAAATAGGAGAGCGCATCCAACCACAAACGTTTAGCTTGATTGAGCACATCTGTATCAGTATATGCGCTATAAAATTGGTTGTGATAATTTACCCTAAACAAGGCAAACACCTTATTTATCGTATCTATAAGTTCAGGTGATTGTTTAGCTGCTGGCCCAGCTTCTATCACTGAGCTCGTCGACGAGGTTGCTACCTCTTGTACTACTTGGTCGATTAAGTCGTTGTTTTTTTTCATGTTGTATTACCTGCGAAGATGCTGATTGCTGTCGGGACCACTCCCGCTTTACCTGCTGTAAAAATTTTGTATTCCATGAATTATACGCCTGCCCGCTTTCTCTCCAATAAAGAACAAATTCAGGGGATAGTCGCAGCGCAAAATCTCGGGGAATGTTTGCTAAGACTAGAACTTCATAAAGTTCTTCACTTGGCTGCCAGTCTTGCGGGATTAGTCTGGGATCTGAGTCTTGTTCCATTGTAGCTGTGAATTTTGCCCACTGACGCTTCACGTGCATTACAAAGCGGCTATTCCATGTATTAGAGGTATCTCCTCGCTCTAACCAATATAAAAGAAATTCCGGTATGGCATCCTCAATGAAGTTGCGGTTAACGCCCGCCTGTCGAACGAGAATACCTACGGCGTCTTCAGAGGGAGTCCAATTAGCTTTCATCGGTACTTGTAAATCTAATTTTGTATTTTCTGTTTGATGGTTACGCCATAAGCGTAGGACATGCTTGATGAATTTTGATCCCCAGCTAAATTGAGGATCGTTGCGCTCCGACCAGTAGATAATAAATTCTGGTAATTGATCACTGATAAATTGAGATGGAATATTGTACTGCTCTAGTTGACGGAGAACATCTTTTTCTGGCAGCCATGACTGCGGTAGCGTTTTTGCTCCCCGTCTTTGATGAGTGTTGTCTTCAATGGCTTTTTTGGCAGTATTTGACCTTTCGGGTATTTCTATCTCATTAAAAGCAAACCGAATCTCGTTGCTTTCCATTATCGGTGAAGAGGAAATCAATAAAACACCCTTATCTCGAAGACTGTAACTAACTCGCTGTAATGTAGAAATATCCCAGAAAGGTGTAATCTTTTGGAGATGCTCTATTTTTACAGAAACCCAATGAAAGTCATCAATCTGTTCTTTTTCTCTATGATTTAAAAGCTCATTAAGTGCCTGTAATAGAACAGCTTCCTCTAGCCCAATTGTGGCTGCTAGAGAGGTTGAAATAGTAAGCATTCTTTCAGGAATTAGAGACATACTGAACACTCTATCAGAAATGTGGTTGTAAGTTTATTTAAAGAATCAACGATAGTGTATTTCTTCTAAATTCGCCCTAAGAGCTTTTTCTCTAGTATAAATTTTTACCCTCGTTTCCTACACGCTTCTTTATATAGCAACTATTTCAAAGTGAAATGAACGTTTTACTGTCGGGGGATTTTCATGGAATTCTCGTGGTAGACTAACAATAAATTTCCGAAGGGGGGCTCGTAAGTGGCAAAGCAGAAAATATCATCGTATGTATGCAATGACTGCGGTGCCGATTTCACAAAGTGGCAGGGTCAATGCAGTGAATGTTCTGCATGGAATACCCTCATAGAGCTGAGGCTGGGCTCCCATAAGACTTCTGTAGCTTCACGTAATGTTGGCTTTGCAGGTGCAGCGAATGGTTCAGTAAGTACTTTGGCTGACATAGCTATTGATGAAATGCCTAGAATAACTACTGGAACTACCGAATTTGATTTAGTTTTAGGTGGAGGGTTGGTATCTGGTTCATGTGTTTTGGTGGGAGGTGAGCCGGGTGCAGGAAAAAGCACTTTATTGGTACAGCATCTTTGTACGTTAGCTCAAAAACACAAATCTCTTTATGTTACCGGTGAAGAGTCTCCTCAGCAGGTAGCAATGCGAGCCCAACGACTTGGCTTGCCTTTGGATAAGCTACAAATTATGGCGGAAACCTCTGTCGAAATGATTTGTGCCGCTGCGGCAAAGCATCAGCCTAAAATTTTAGCAGTAGATTCTATTCAGGTAATGCACCTGGATGATGTGGCTTCTGCCCCTGGTAGTGTATCCCAGGTCAGAGAAAGTGCGGCAATGCTTATCCGTTATGCTAAAGAGACCAATACTATACTTTTGCTTGTTGGGCACGTAACAAAAGATGGGTCTCTGGCTGGGCCAAAAGTTCTGGAGCATATGATTGACTGTTCGATGATGCTGGAGGATTCGAATAATAGTAATTTTAGAACACTTCGTTGTAATAAAAATCGTTTTGGCGCCGTAAATGAACTTGGTGTTTTTGCGATGACAGATAAGGGTCTTAAAGAGGTATCTAACCCCTCGGCAATCTTTTTGCAAAGAGGAGACGAGGTAGCTTCCGGTAGTATAGTAATGGTCGTTTGGGAGGGCAGTAGACCCCTGCTAGTTGAGTTGCAGGCACTGGTTGACCCAAGTCACTTAGGAAACCCTAGGCGCGTCACGGTGGGCCTGGAGCAAAACCGTTTGGCTATGCTTTTAGCCGTGTTAAACCGTCATGGTGGTTTAATGGTTGGTGATCAGGATGTTTTTGTAAATGTCGTGGGGGGTATAAAGGTTTTCGAAACTAGCGCTGATCTTGCTTTAATTCTCGCTGTTATTTCTAGCTTCAGAGACCGACCATTGCCTAGGGACTTAGTTGTATTTGGCGAAGTTGGGCTGTCTGGCGAAATACGCCCAGTACCTAACGGCCAGGAACGCTTAAGGGAGGCTGCAAAACATGGCTTTAAAAGAGCTGTTGTGCCAGCGGGAAACGCGCCCAAAAAACCTATTCGTGGAATGGAGGTTATTATTGTACGCAAATTAATCGATGCTATCGAAGCTCTAGATTAAGGATAAATTTATTGACTTTCTAATTTCATCAAGGTAAATTCGCGAGCATTGTTTAAGCAGTAGGTGTCCAATTTTCAAGTCTGTGAGTTGGATTAAACGGGAAATCAGTGAGTTAGAGCCCAATAGTATTGGGAGTTGATAATTCTGATGCTGCCCCCGCAACGGTAAGTGAGAGGGTCTGCTTTTAATCAGCAGATCTGGTGCTAAATTAAATAACCACTGTACTAGAGTATGGGAAGGTAATTTAGCAGGGAAACCACTCACGAGCCCGGAGACCGGCCTATAGCTATTCAAGCGAACCACGGGGAGTGGTGACGTTGGTTTTGTTGTAGCGTCTCACTTTTGGTGCTGTATTCATTTCTTCGTTATTGTTTCTCCGTATATTTTTAATCATACCTGTTCGGGGACGAACATAACGAGGTTACATGAAAACTAAATTTTTTTACGGTGCAGTTATTCTTGCTGCTGTGACTGCCATTCCAGCTTATGCGGAAACAAATATTGCAGAAGTTGTAGTTACGGCAACACGCACACCACAGTCTATTACCCAATCACTTTCATCAACGACCGTAGTAAGTGCTGCTGATATTGAGAGATATCAGCCAGTAGATTTACTTGATTTATTTAAGCATGTTCCTGGCGTTGATATTGCTCGTAATGGGGGAGAGGGCTCTACCCCTAGCTTGTTTATCCGCGGCGCTAATACAGGACATACATTATTTTTAGTCGATGGGCAGCGGATTAGTTCTGCGAGCTTGGGCAGTACCGCGTACCAGTTCATCGATCCTAGCCAGATAGAGCGAATAGAAATTGTACGTGGAACCAAATCAAGCATTTACGGCAGTGATGCAATAGGTGGCGTGATTCAAATTTTTACTAAAAAGGGTGACTTTAAGCCTTCTACGACAGTGTCCACAGAAATCGGATCCAACGCACTAAAAAGAAGTGCTATTGCAACCCGAGGAGCGCTTAATCAACTAAGGTACTCAGCAGATTTGTCATATCTAGAAACAGACGGTATAGATATGATGAGAGATGATAGGCAGCAAAATCGTGATAATGATGGGTATAGAAATCGTTCGATTAACACCAATATTGGATATACTTTTGATAATGGTGTTGATGTCGGGCTAGGTTTTTTAGAGATCCATTCACGTAACTATTATGATAATAACTTTAATCCAGAAAGAGATACCTTTACAGACAGCACGATACAAAATATAGGGTTTAATCTTAGTGCGCCACTAACTGATTGGTGGCAATCCAAGATTTCTTTAGGTCGATCAGTTGATGATAATGATGATACTAATGGTGTTACTGGAGCCCATTTATCCGACTTCCGAACTACGCGCGAGCAGTTTTTCTGGCAAAACGATGTTGAGATATCTGAGGGGCAGTTAGTAACGTTTGGGGTCGATTTATATGATGATGAGTTAATCTCCAGCACTACATATACTGATGCTTTTGGAACCCCCTTATCGGAAAGAATGAATCGAGCTTATTTTGCGCAGTATCAGGGTCAATTTTCAGTTTTTGATTTTGTCTTGGGTTTTCGCGAGGATGATAATGAGGAAGATGGAAAGCAAAATACAAATAATATTGCTATCGGCGCCCAGCTAAATAAAGAGCATCGGGTTACACTAAGCTGGGCGGAAGGCTATAAGGCGCCGACCTTTAACGATCTATATTGGCCAATAGATAGTTATGCTGCTGGGAATCCAGACCTTCTTCCAGAAGATTCTGAGAGTTTCGAGTTAGGGTTAAAGGGAAATTATACAATATGGCAATGGGAGGCATCCCTTTACCAAAATCGTATTGATAATCTTATCAGTTGGGCACCTGCCGGACTGGAAGCTTATCCCTCTAGATGGGTTCCTAGTAATATTTCTAGTGCAAAAATTAAAGGTGGAGAGTTGAGTGCGTCTGGAAAGCTCAGCGGCTGGGATATTAGCACTAGTTTTTCTTATACCGACCCGCGCAATCAGGATACAGACAAGTTGCTCACAAAGCGTGCCCAAAAGAACTTTTTGGTAGATGTTGGTCGTAGTTTTTCGCGCTGGGATGTAGGGACTTCGTTAAATGTAAAGAGTAAGCGTTACACTGATGCCGCTAATACCAAAAGTTTGGGTGGTTATGGGCTAGTAGATTTTCGACTAGGTTATCAGTTAGCTGAAAAGATAAAAATGCAACTAAAGGTCGATAATGCATTTGATAAACATTACAGAACCTCCACTAAAGATTATCATATGGATGGCTCTCGTTGGGTGTTAAAACTTACATATTCGCTGTAACCAACGAGATTTTCGGTTAAATTTGGAGTAATTTCATGGCAAAGAACGAAAGCCAAGCTGAGCGTCAAAAGCGTAAAATGGAAAAATTGAAGGAAAAAGTGGATCAGCACGTAGCAGCCTGCGACGAAGAAAAGGGTGTAATGATTCTTCTTACTGGAGATGGAAAGGGAAAAAGTAGCTCAGCTTTTGGTATGGTTGTTCGTTCTTTGGGGTATGGATACAAAGTCGGTGTGGTGCAGTTTATTAAGGGTCAGCAACTGTCAGGTGAAGAGCTCTACCTAAGAGATTCTTGCCCTGAGGTAGATTTTTATCAGATGGGAACTGGTTTCACATGGGACACACAGGATCGCGATGCTGATATTGCTGCTGCTAAAGCTACCTGGAAAGTAGTGGAGGCAATGCTGTCTGATGAGAGCTATCACCTAGTCGTTATAGATGAGCTAACTTACATGCTGAGTTATAAGTACCTTAGTGAATCAATGGTAGTTAATGCTTTATTGAACCGACCCGCCAGTCAAAGTGTAGTAGTTACTGGCCGTGGCGGAGGATCCTCGCTAAAGGATATAGCGGACACGGTTTCAGAAATAAAGGATATCAAACACGCCTATCAATCCAACATAAAAGCCCGAAAAGGTGTGGATTATTAATTGCCGCTAGACGGGAGGGGTCTTATTGAGAGGGATTAAAGCCCATAAATTGACACTAGTGCTCTTGTCTTTGTTGCCGCTAGTGATGGTTTTCGCTGCCTTGGTCGGGCCTGTTTTTATATCCCCTAGCCGGCTAATGGAGTTATTGGGCGGCCTATTGAGTCTGCCAGTTTCAGGTAATCCTGCCTTAAATCTTCCAGGCCTCGAGCAAGAAAAAATGATTTTGTCTGCCATTCGGTTTCCGAGAGTTGTTCTTGCCGCTCTAGTAGGCGCTTGTTTGGCAAGCTGTGGAGCAGTCATGCAAGGGTTGTTCCGTAATCCATTGGCAGACCCATCTCTTATAGGTGTTTCTAGTGGCGCTTCTGCAGGAGCCGGCTTTGTAATTGTTTTTGGTGGAATTTGGCTACAGAGCAGTAGCTTTTTCGGACTCACACTGATTGCTTTTGGCGCCACACTGGGCGGTGCTTTATCTGTTCTCTTGGTTTATCGTTTATCCACTTCTGCCGCTGGTACTTCTGTACCAACAATGCTTTTAGTTGGTATTGCGATTAGCGCTTTAGCGGGAGCTCTAAACGGAATTTTTAGTTTTCTTGCAGACAATGAAATGTTGAGGCGTATGAGTTTATGGCAAATGGGTAGTCTCGATGCAGCTAACTGGCACCGGGTCGGAATAGCTGGATTTGCTGTCATGTTTCTGATGTCTTGTCTTCCAAAGCACAGTCAGGCTCTTAATGCATTACTATTAGGTGAGTCAGAAGCGCGTCACCTTGGCATAAATGTAGAGCGAGTTAAGCAGAGGATTATCCTCTTTACTGCAATAGGTGTCGGAATATCTGTTGCTGTAGCTGGCATGATTTCCTTTGTGGGCCTTGTAGTTCCACATATAGTGCGCATGATCATCGGCCCTGACCATCGGCACCTGATCCCCTGTTCAGCTATATTTGGCGGAATTTTGCTGGTAATCGCCGATAGCTTTGCTCGCGTTATAGTTGCCCCAGCCGAACTGCCAACTGGTATTTTAACCGCCCTTTTGGGCGTTCCATTTTTCTTTTGGCTTCTAATTAAAAACCAACACCGAATACCGAGATAATATTTATGTCGTTAGAAGCTTTTAATTTGTCGCTTGATTACTCAGGAATTCCTCTCTTAGGAGATGTTAGCCTTTCTATCTTGCCAGGAAAAATTACTACGATAGTCGGGCCTAATGGCGCAGGTAAAACGACACTATTACGCTGTCTGACCAATGAAACTCTTCCGACATCTGGCCGCACAATATTGAACGGTCAGGATATTGCAGATTGGAAGTCAACTGAACGGGCTAGAATCTTGTCAATTCTTCCCCAGCACTCCTCATTAGATTTTCCCTTTACAGTAGAAGAGGTGGTAATGCTGGCCAGAATTCCTCATGACACTGGAACAAAAGTAGATCAAGAGATAGTGGCTTCTGCATTAAGACTGGTAGATGCGTCTTATCTCTCCTCACGTCTTTACACTCAGTTGTCAGGAGGAGAAAAACAGCGTGTTCACCTGGCAAGAGTCTTAGCTCAAATATGGCTCCCAAATATACAAAAAAAAGACAGCTGTGATCGTTTTTTGATTTTAGATGAGCCCACATCCTCTTTTGATTTAGCGCATCAAAAATTGACTCTAGAGATCATAAAAGATTGCGCCAAAAAAGGTATTGGGGTTTTGGTTGTGATGCATGATCTAAATTTAGCAGCAGGCTGCTCTGATCAAGTGGTTCTTATGGAGTGCGGTAAATTAGTGATGACTGGTTCTCCAAAGGAAGTTTTTACTTTAGAAGCTATAGACAAAGTGTTTCGTGTTCGAGTTAATATTGGAGAAAATCCTGAAACTGGAAAATTACTAATTACAACCTAGATTAAATTTACGAGAACCTTGTGCATGTCTCCCGTAAATTTTTTAGAAGGATTACTTTTGTGAGCAAGACATCTAGCAGGTGGATAGACCTCGTTAAATTTACAGGGCTATGTGCAATTTTTTTGTCAGAAGCAGTTGCTGGCATAGAGGTTGTAGATGATATGGGGGATGTAGTTGCATTAAAAAATCCAGCACAACGTGTAGTCAGCTTGTCTCCTCATCTTACGGAGCTAGTTTTTGCAGTAGATGGGGGAAGCAAGCTTGTAGGGGCCATGAGTTTTAGTGATTACCCTGAGGCAGCCAAAAAAATTCCCCGCGTAGGCTCCCATAATACAGTTAACTACGAGTCTATTATTAAAATGCAGCCAGATCTAGTTTTAGCATGGGCTTCTGGTAACGGTCTAGAGAGAATCAATAAATTAAAATCTTTGGGTTTTTCTGTTTACGTTTCTGAACCAAGCAAGCTTAAAGATATAGCTTCTTCGCTTCGAAAAATTAGTATGCTTTTGGGTGAAAATGCTGCAGGTGATAGAGAGGCGGATAGTTTTTTTCGGAGATTAACTAAACTCAAAAAGACCTATACAAAACAGTTGCCAGTAAGCGTATTTTATCAGCTTTCAGATGAGCCAATGATCACACTTAATGGCCGTCATATAATTTCTGATGTAATAAACTTATGCGGAGGGCGCAATGTTTTCTATGAAGCCTTACCGTTAGTATTAAAGGTAAGTGCTGAGTCTTTAATGCGATCGAACCCTCAAGTTGTGATAGCTGGAGCTGAAAAAGATAATCAGCCAAGGTGGCTAAGTCACTGGAAGCAGCGACCTCCCACAAGGGCTGTGAGCAATAAACATATTTATTTTATACCGCCAGATCTACTGACAAGGCATACACCGCGAATTATAGATGGAGCTAAAATGATGTGTGATTTTTTGTCACAAGCTCGAAATAAAAACACTAAGCAGGGTATCAGCCCCTAAAGACACTGCTTAGGTTCTATTGCTTAGATTTAAAGATCGTAACCGCGTTCATTATGTTGAGTAATATCAAGACCATATTCTTCATCATCCTCAGATACCCGCAGCCCAACCATGGTATCGACTAATTTAAGTAAAACATAGGTGACGATTGCGGTGTAAATTAGGGTGCTTAGTACTCCAATTATTTGAATCTTAAGCTGACCTGAGATGGCCACTCCTTCTGTTAGACCTTGACCGCTAAAAACTCCAAGTTCGTTAGAGGCAAAAACACCCGCTAAAATCGTCCCTAAAATACCCCCTACTCCGTGAACAGGAAAAACATCTAACGAGTCATCTATCTTGAATCTTTGTTTAATCAATTGCGTTGCGTAGTAGCAAACAATCCCTGCCGAAAAACCTATAATAAGCGCTCCGCCAGGACCAACAAAACCTGATGCAGGTGTTATGGTGCCGAGGCCTGCAACCATCCCAGTGACTATACCCAAGACGGATGGTTTTCCATGCTTAACCCATTCCATCATCATCCAGGCAAGCGATCCAGTTGCAGCAGATATATGAGTTACTAGCATAGCCATACCGGCATCACCATTAGCTGCCAATGCAGAGCCTGCATTAAACCCAAACCAGCCAACCCAAAGCATTCCTGCGCCTATTACTGTTAGCGTTAGATTATGGGGTGTCATGGGTTGCTGCTGAAAGCCCTTTCGGTTTCCTACAACCATTGCTGCTACTAAAGCGGCCGTCCCTGCTGTTATATGTACTACAGTGCCGCCAGCAAAATCTAGGAGCCCAAGTTGCATCAGCCAGCCACCTCCCCATACCCAGTGAGTGATAGGCACATAAACTATGATAAGCCATATACTACTAAATATTAGAACGGCAGAGAATTTCACTCGCTCAGCAAATGCTCCAATAATTAATGCCGGTGTAATTACGGCAAAGGTCATTTGAAACATAACAAAAACAGACTCTGGGATATTTCCTGAAAGAGTTGTTTCAAAAACATTCGCAAGCATTATATTATCAAGATTACCTATCCAGTTATTAAGTTCTCCACCATCACCAAATGCCAGACTGTAGCCGCAAACCAGCCAGATTAAGGATGAAATACAAGTTATAGCAAAGCATTGCATGAGAACAGAAAGAACATTTTTGACGCGAACTAGCCCGCCATAAAAAAGCGATAGGCCTGGTATTGTCATAAACAGAACCAATGCTGTAGCAGTTATAAGCCATGCTGTGTTTGCGCTATCCAGCGTTTCTGTATGTCCAATACTGGGAGCCATTAAGGCCATCAGTAACGAGGCAAATTTGAAATGTCGGTTAAGGTGTTTAAGCATGATCGAGCATCCTTTTGAACTATAATAGTGCGTTAAAAATTTGAAAAGTGCCTATAATGCACCAAAATTGGCCCTTTACTCAGCCGCTACTCTTTATTCGTGTAGTTTTTAAATTAGCTATAAATTTATATGCAATTATTGCGCCAAAAATATTATTTTTTTCAATTAAATGCTCCTGCGCATTTTTCTGTCTCAATATAAGAGCAGGATCAGGAATGAAAATACCCTAGAAAACTATCAGTTATTAATTTTTTTTATGCGAGGGAAGGGGTTTCCATACAAACTTAGGCTCTGAATTCTTTGGAGTGATATTTTCTTCTTCTGGATCAGCATGGGTTCGATATTTCATCTGTAGTCCTTTTAAAAAATTGCGCAAAACTTGATCTTTACATTCTCTGTAATTCTTGTGGGTATTTTTGCGAAAAAATGAACTCAATTCATGGGAGCTTATTTGTAATCCAGCTGAATCGAGTACCTCTAAAATGCTGTCAGAGGTTAGATTAAATGCAATTTTTAGTTTTACAAACACCATGTTGTTTGATATTTTTTTTTCAACCGAAGGCTGCGTGCTTCCCTTTGCTCCCCTTTTTTCGATAATTAACCCATTGAGGAAAGAAGCTAGACTTGCATCACTGCAGTTGAGGTAGCCTGGATCGGTATCTTTTTTTAACTGCCCGCTAAGCTGCTCTAAAGATATACCTAAACCGCCCTGTTTGAATACAGAAATCATTTTTTGGTCTTTATAGTTAAGGGTATAGCGAATACGTCGCAACACATCATTATTAGTCATTCGATTTTCCTCTTTACATTTTCCTTTTTTAAAGGCATCGATCACCTTAAATTTATCTGGTAAACTTTAACTTCGTACTATAAGTGTCAATCATGTATATTTGATAGTCATTAATGTATATTAATTCTTTCTATGTACAGAAAAATAAAATAACGGGCGATGAAAATAAATTATGTATAGAGATTTAGAGACAAGATTAAAAGAAACAGAAAGCACCCCATGGGATGTAGCATACGAACACTTGGCTGCCTACAGAAAGTTGCATACCAATACTTTAGTCCCTCAGTTCTACTCTACTAAAGATGGTTTTACCTTAGGATTTTGGCTTTTAAGGTTACGCCAAGATCGTGCAAAAGGGACATTAACAGAAGATCAAATAAACCGTTTAGATAAACTAAAGTTTGTCTGGGATCCTCACGAGCCCCATTGGGAAAAAGGGTTTGCCGAGATGCAAAAATATAGAGACCAGTTTGGCGACAGTCTGGTGCCTGAGAACTACCTTACAGAGGAGGAGCATTACGAGCTCGGTGACTGGGCGAGAGCGCAGCGTCTTACCGAAGGAAACTACCCAAGAGAAAAGTATCAAAGGCTGTGTACAGTAGATTATGTCTGGGATCTTCGCGAGTATGATTGGCAGAGAGCTTATGCTGCTTTGGGCGGATACAAACAAGAGCACGGCGATTGTTTGGTCCCTTCGGATTATATTACTGATGAAGAGTCAATAACAGGCGAGCTGGAGCTAGGTCAGTGGGTTATCAAGCAACGCATCGATATGGTATATAGTTGGCTGTCTGAGGATAAGTTGCTAAAACTTGATTCAGTTGGTTTTGATTGGACCCCAGAGTCTGGAGAACCATTGCATCTTCACCTTTACAAAAGAAACGATTAGCTAGTAATCCAAGTAAAGGTATTTTCCTTGAGCTAAATAGAGGTCGCTTATTAGGGATGTCTCTATTTAGTTTTTAGCCTTTTATATTTGATTCGCTGAGGTCCTGCATCAGGACCCTTTCTTTTTAGAAAGTCATCGTGATACTCGCTAAAATTGCCCTCAAACAACACAACCTCACTATTTCCCTCATAAGCTAAGATATGTGTTGAGATTCTATCTAAAAACCAGCGATCATGAGATATTACCATTACGCATCCAGGGAAATTTTGAATAGCCTCCTCCAGCGCCCTAAGTGTTTCGATATCTAGGTCATTGGATGGCTCGTCTAAAAGTAATACATTTGCCCCTTGTTTCAAAGTAAGGGCTAAATGAAGTCGGCCTCTTTCGCCGCCAGAGAGCTCGCCAACTATTTTTTGCTGATCGCTGCCTTTAAAATTGAAGCGACCAGCATATGCCCGCGATGATGTTTCATAACTGCCAATCTTTAGGTTATCTTGATTGTCTGAAATTGCTTCCCATACAGTTAGCTTGTCGTTCAAATTCTCCCTGCTTTGGTCGACATATGCGAGATTGACTGTATCACCAATGATAATTTTTCCATTGTCAGGTGTATCGGCTCCAGAAATCATTTTGAAAAGAGTCGATTTTCCTGCGCCGTTACCCCCTACAATCCCTACAATAGCTCCTTTTGGAATTGCAAAAGACAGGTTGTCTAGTAATAGCGTATCCCCAAAACTTTTACTAACTCCCTCAAACTCTATAACTTTATCTCCTAAGCGTGGCCCTGGGGGGATATAAATTTCATTAGTCTCATTACGAGTCTGAAAATTTTGAGAATTCATTTCTTCAAAGCGAGATAAGCGAGCCTTGCTCTTGGTACCCCGACCTTTGGGGTTTTGACGGATCCATTCAAGTTCGTTTTTAATGGTTTGCTGGCGTGCGTTCTCCTGTTTTTTTTCTACACCGAGACGCTGTTCTTTTGCTTCGAGCCAATTAGTATAGTTTCCCTCATATGGAATACCGTGGCCCCTATCGAGCTCTAATATCCAGCCAGCAACGTTATCAAGAAAATATCGATCATGAGTTACGGCAACTACAGTCCCTGAGAACTCCTCAAGAAATTTTTCTAACCAGTAGACAGATTCTGCATCTAGGTGGTTTGTGGGCTCATCAAGTAAGATCATATCAGGCTTCGAAAGCAACAAACGGCATAAAGCTACCCGGCGTTTCTCCCCTCCTGATAGTTTTGTTACATCTGCATCCCATGGCGGTAGCCTCAAAGCGGCTGCTGCGATGTCAAGCAAATGAGTTAAGTTGTTGGCATCCCAGTGTTCAATAGTATTTTCAAGTTGACCTTGACGTTTAGCTAGTTTATCAAAATCTGCATTAGGATCTGCATAGTCTAGATACAACTGATCTAATTCTTTAAGTGCTTCTATCGCTTCAAAAACACCGTCCTCGACGTTTTCACGTACATTTTTATCTGGATCAAGCTGTGGTTCTTGAGGGAGATAGCCAACTTTTATACCTGGCATCGGGCGTGCTTCACCCTGAATATCAGTATCAAGTCCGGACATAATCTTAAGAAGAGTAGATTTTCCAGATCCATTGAGACCAAGGACGCCAATTTTAGCCCCCGGAAAAAATGATAATGAAATATCCTTTAAAATCTCGCGCTTTGGCGGAACAATTTTGCCAACGCGATTCATTGTATAAACGTATTGAGCCATAAGGTTTAGAAATATCTCATTATTAGTCTGTATGGTATTTTAACGGAAATAATCAACTGACAGGAATGATTTATTGTCGGACAATAGAAAAACATTATAATTTTAAAGTTATTTCGGCCAAGGAAGTGAGCGATGGAAGATGCAGTAAAAGAAAAAAAAGCTGGTGAAAACATAAGACCACTGCGTTTCATCACAGCGACCTCGCTCTTTGACGGACATGACGCCGCTATTAACGTAATTCGTAGATTAATACAGGCTAAGGGGGCTGAAGTCATTCATCTTGGACACAACAGAAGTGTGATTGAGGTTGTTCGTGCAGCTATTCAGGAAAATGTCGATGCTATTGCAATTAGCTCCTATCAAGGCGGGCATATGGAATACTTCTCTTATTTGCTTGATTTACTTAAGGAATACGGAGTTGAACATATAAAAGTTTTTGGGGGCGGGGGAGGGACAATAACTCTTGAAGAAATAGAGCTTTTAGAGTCAGCAGGAGTCAGTCGTATATATCATCCTGCGCAAGGCATGGAAATGGGTTTAGTTGGCATGGTCGATGATTTATTCAATCTTGCCAAAGCAGGTTTGTTGGACAGACAAAAAATCACGAATATAAAAGACAAAAAAATTGTTTCTATGCAGCGAGATATAAATGATGAGGTGAAAATTTCTCAGATTATCTCAGCCATAGAGGAAGAAAGTATATCTGGTAGCGTTCTTGAAGAGCTCAAAGCCGAATGGAGGGCAACCTCATCCAAGACACCAGTAGTGGGAATTACAGGCACTGGAGGAGCCGGAAAAAGTAGTGTTGTTGATGAGCTGCTAGATAGGTTTTTACAACAAAAAACAGATATCCGCATTGCAGTATTAGCGGTAGATCCGACTCGACGAAAAACTGGAGGGGCCTTGTTGGGTGACAGAATTCGTATGAATAGCCTCTCATCCGCTAATATCTATATGCGGTCTATGGCGACACGAAGACAGCACCTGGCCACCAACAAAGTACTCGGGGATGTTGCTCTTTATTTAAGGTCGGTAGGTTATGATTTGGTGTTTGTGGAAACAGCGGGAATAGGACAGAGTGACTCCCAGATAGTCGATATTGTCGATCTATCAGTCTATATTATGACCAGTGATTATGGTGCTGCTACTCAGCTAGAAAAAATAGATATGGTTGATTATGCCGATATGGTTATTTTGAATAAATATGAAAAAAGGGGCTCTCAAGACGCTCTGCGTGATATTCGAAAGCAATGGCAGAGGAACCATAATATATTTAACTGTACAGTTGGCGAAATACCCGTTTATCCCGCTATCGCTAATCAATTTAATGATTCAGGGCTTAACTCTGCTTTTTATAACTTATGTAGATTATTGGCGGATAAAAAAGGGCTAAACAAAAATTCTTGGATACCAGAAGCAACCAAAAACTCTATAAGTTCAAAATCTGCTGCACTTATTCCAGAAAATAAAATTCGCTACCTTGCTGAGATTAGCGAGCAGGGTCGACAGATTTCTTCTAGAAACCTTCATCAGGCTGATCTTGCTTCAGAGGCCTATCAAGCCTACCGTATGCTATTAAAGCTTAAAGACGAGCTCCTTCCTAATCCGTTCGAGTTATACTCGAAGTCCAAGCTCTCAGAGTCTGAATCTGACAACACATTATCTGCTCTTCGATTGACGTACCATGATGCGGTATCTGGAATAACCCAAGAATCAATAAAACTTCTTCAGCAGTGGTCAGAAAAAAAGTCAGACGTAGAAGAAGAGGAGTATTCTTACACCGTAAGGGGCAAGAAAGTTTCAGGCAAAAATTTTGTAGATTCCTTGAGTCAGCTCAAGGTTCCAAAAGTAGCGATGCCAAAATATGAAGATTGGGGAAAAATATTATATTTTTTGCTCGAAGAAAATTTACCAGGAAATTATCCCTATACTGCAGGCGTTTTTCCCTATCGTCGATCGGGAGAAGATCCTTCAAGAATGTTTGCAGGTGAGGGGACGCCCGAGAGAACTAACCGCAGATTCCATTACGTGTCTGAAGGCCTGCCCGCTACCCGTCTTTCTACTGCATTTGATTCCGTTACTTTATATGGCGCCGACCCTGATAAACGACCAGATATTTGGGGAAAAATTGGCAATTCCGGGGTTTCAATCTCAACTTTAGATGATGTTAAGAAACTATATTCGGGCTTTGATTTGTGTTCGCCAAAAACTTCAGTTTCTATGACCATCAATGGCCCGGCGCCTATGATCTTGGCTTTTTTCATGAATGCAGTAATTGATCAGCAAGTAGAAATTTATCTTAAGGAGAAGGGTGCTTGGGGTAGCGCAGAACTAAAAATACAAGAGTTCTTTAAAGATAAGAGGCAACCTAAATATCAAGGAAAATTACCCGATAGCCATAATGGATTAGGTTTGTCCTTACTTGGAATCACAGGTGATAAACTAGTCGACAAGAAAACTTATGCTCAAATAAAACAAAAAGCCTTATCTTCGGTTCGCGGAACTGTACAAGCTGATATTTTAAAAGAGGATCAGGCTCAAAATACATGTATTTTTTCAACAAATTTTTCAATGCGAATGATGGGGGATGTGCAGGAATATTTTATTAAGAACAAGGTCCACAATTACTACAGTGTCTCTGTGAGCGGCTATCATATTGCTGAAGCTGGCGCCAATCCAGTTTCACAACTAGCATTCACGTTATCTAACGGCTTTACTCTTGTTGAATATTATCTGTCACGAGGGATGAAAGTAGACGATTTTGTCCCTAACTTTAGCTTCTTTTTTTCTAACGGGATGGACCCTGAGTATGCCGTTATGGGGAGGGTGGCTCGTCGTATTTGGGCAAGAGCGATGAAAGAGCGATATGGAGCTAGCCCTCGAAGTCAGATGCTTAAATACCATATTCAAACATCAGGTCGAAGCTTGCATGCTCAAGAGATGAGCTTCAATGACATTCGCACAACCTTACAGGCGCTTTATGCAATATTTGATAACACGAACAGCTTGCATACAAATGCCTATGATGAGGCTGTCACTACACCAACATCAGAGTCAGTGCGCCGAGCTATGGCGATACAATTGATCATTAATCGTGAGCTCGGCATAAATTTTTGTGAAAATCCATGGCAGGGCTCCTTTGTGATTGAGCAGTTAACAGGTCTGCTAGAAGAAGCTGTCTATGCTGAATTTGATAGAATATCTGAGCGCGGCGGCGTATTGGGTGCTATGGACACCATGTATCAAAGGGGCAAGATCCAAGAGGAAAGTCTTTTATATGAGCATAAAAAACATGATGGAAGCTTGCCTTTGATTGGGGTAAATACATTTCTCCCTAAAGAAGGGGAAGAGGAGGCAATAGAGGGGCGCGAGTTGGCGCGTTCAGACGACACAGAGAAACAGCTTCAAGTAGATAATCTAAAAGCACACCTTCTTCTTAATGAAGATAGCGCCGCCGCGCTATTGGCCAAGCTCAAGTTGGCCGCATTAAATCAAGAAAATATATTTGAAAGCCTCATGGAGTCAGCAAAGTTTAGCTCTCTTGGGCAGATGAGCTCTGCGTTATATGATATTGGTGGATTGTATAGAAGAAACATGTAATACCCTACACAGCTGTATTATTAGAAGAATCTTAAGTAAGCAAAAGATATAGGCTTAATAAGCGTGTAACTTCTTAGTTATTTTGTGTACAATTTCGATTGATTGTAAAGAATTTTCTTGTCATTAATTTAAACATAAATCGCGGGATATGCATGTTTGATAAAACCCAAACTATCGAAAGTTTTGATCCTGAAATCTGGACAGCAATTCAGAGTGAAGGACAGCGCCAAGAAGACCATATTGAGCTAATAGCTTCCGAAAATTATACAAGCCCTGCTGTGATGGCTGCCCAAGGAACAAAACTCACCAATAAGTACGCCGAAGGCTATCCAAGTAAGCGATACTATGGGGGATGTGAATTTGTAGATCAGACAGAGGAGCTTGCTATTCAGCGAGCAGGGAAACTGTTTGGCGCAAAGTTCGCTAACGTACAGCCTCATTCTGGCTCACAGGCAAATGCTGCAGTTTTTCTAGCCTTGTGCGCGCCCGGCGACACTATTTTAGGTATGAGCTTGGATGCTGGCGGCCATTTGACTCACGGCGCAAAACCAAGTTTTTCTGGAAAAATATATAATTCAGTACAGTACGGCTTAAATCCCAACACTGGATTGGTTGATTATGACGAGATCGAAAAATTAGCGACGGAGTGTCAGCCAAAAATGATTATTGCTGGATTTTCAGCTTATTCGGGAATTTTGGACTGGAGTCGCTTTCGTCAAATTGCTGATAAAGTAGGGGCTTACTTTTTGGTTGACATGGCTCACGTAGCAGGCCTTGTTGCTGCAGGTGTTTATCCTAGTCCTGTACCTTTTGCTGATGTTGTTACATCTACCACGCACAAAACACTTCGTGGTCCCCGCGGTGGTATTATTCTGACAAACAATGAAGATTTGGCTAAAAAGATTAACTCTGCTGTTTTTCCTGGCGGGCAAGGCGGCCCGCTTTGTCATGTGATCGCTGCCAAAGCTATTTCTTTTAAGGAAGCTATGACTGATGGCTTTAAGATCTATCAGCAACAAGTAATAAAAAATGCCAAAGCAATGGCAGCTACATTTATGGCGCGCAATATTAAAATTGTATCCAGCGGTACTGAAAATCATCTTATGCTCGTTGATCTTATTGGCAAAGAGTATACGGGAAAAGATGCTGATGCTGCTTTAGGTAGCGCGTTTATTACAGTCAACAAAAATGCTGTTCCTAATGATCCTCGATCACCATTCATAACTTCTGGGTTGCGCATAGGCACCCCTGCTATTACCACTCGTGGTTTTACCGAAGTCGAATCAATTGATCTTGCAAACTGGATATGTGATGTATTGTATAGTCTGGAAAACGGAACTTCTCAAGTGACGATCCCTCAGGTAAAAGTGAAGGTTTTAGAGGTGTGTAGGCGTTTTCCTGTGTACAATGCATAAAGTTATTTGAATCCACTCTCTGGCGCTGACAAGCGCCTAAACCCCTCCTATTTTTTGTGCCATTGAGAAATAATTCAATGTGGTATAATTTTTATATTATAAATTGAAAGTAGTGGTGTCTATGTATTGTCCTTTTTGTAGTGCAGAAGATACTAAGGTTATTGATTCTCGCCTTGTTGCAGAAGGTGGCCAGGTGAGACGAAGGCGCGAATGTCTATCTTGTCGAGAACGCTTTACTACTTACGAGCTTGCCGAATTAGTTATGCCTCGAGTCATAAAAAGTGACGATACGCGCGAACCCTTCGATGAGGAGAAACTCAAAGCAGGACTTCTTAGGGCTCTTGAGAAGCGCCCAGTGAGCATTGATCAAATTGAAGATGCTACCTCACATATCCAACACAAGCTAAGAGCAACAGGAGAAAGGGAAATAACTTCTAAAATGATTGGCGAGAGAGTCATGGCTGAACTTAGGGAGCTAGATGAAGTAGCGTATGTACGCTTTGCTTCTGTCTATAGAAGCTTTCAGGATCTGAGTGAATTTCGTGCCGAGCTCGACCGGTTGGAAAGCAAGAAAATTGAAGGATCCAAGGATCAGGTTTAAATGGCAAATACTAACTGTTTAGGCTCCCTTGACATTGAGATGATGGCTCAAGCTTTAAGGTTGGCATCAAGGGGTAAAAGTACCTGTATGCCAAACCCTGTTGTAGGTTGTGTTCTTGTAAAAAATGGTGACGTGCTCGGCGAGGGGTGGCATGCAATTGCTGGTGAGGAGCATGCGGAGATCAATGCCCTAAATGAAGCTGGTGACGGAGCTCATGGGTCTACTGCCTATGTAACGCTTGAACCTTGCTGCCACTATGGACGAACACCCCCTTGTGTGGATGCATTAATAGCAGCTGGAGTTGTTAGGGTGGTCTTTGGTGCAACTGACCCTGACCCAAAAATTTCTGGAAATGGTTTGGCTGAGCTTAAAAAAGCTGGAATCTTGGTTGAGGGCCCCCTTCTTGAAGCTCAGGCTCAGCAACTGAATCAAGGCTATATTAAACGTCATCAATCTGGTCAGCCTTGGGTTACCGTCAAGCTGGCTATGAGCGTAGATGGACGAACAGCGATGGACGATGGAGCAAGCCAGTGGATTACAGGCTTTCATGCCCGCCGTGATGTTCAGCGCTTAAGAGCAAACTATTGCGCTATCATTACGGGTGTAGGAACTGTCTTGAGTGACAACCCATCTTTAACAGTAAGATACGAGGGGGTTGATGATAGGGCGCTTGATGAGCAAGAGCTTCCAAGAAAAATGGCATCAAAACAGCCCTTGCGTGTAGTAGTGGATAGCCAGCTTAAAACGCCAGTAGGCTCAAAAGTATTATCACTACCAGGCTCGGTCTTGGTTGCTTCCGCTGTTGATAGGGGTATGCCGGGTCACGATGGTGTAGAGACTATTTCTCTGCCAAACAATAACGGTCAAGTTGACCTGATAAAGTTGTTAAAAGTATTGGCAGAAAAGGGATGTAATAATGTGCTCATTGAGGCAGGATCAAAGCTGGCTGGAGAATTCATGCTCAAAGGGTTAGTGGATGAGCTTGTAATTTACATGGCACCTAAATTGCTAGGGAGCATGGCAATGCCATTGTTTAGCCTGCCGTTCGCTTCTATGGCACAGCAGATCGAATTAGATATTACCGATATTAGGCAGGTTGGTAATGATTGGCGTATAACGGCAAACCCAAACAAAAATTAACTTATTTTTTAAAACATTTGTTTTGAAGGATTGGGTGAAAAAAGAGAAATTTATTATTATGTTTACGGGCATTGTGGAAGCAGTTGGTGAGATTGAATCGCTAGATTTATGTGGTGGTGATGTTAGGCTTCGAGTAAAAACTAATGATTTGGACTTATCGAAAATACAGCTAGGTGACAGTATCGCCACCAATGGTGTTTGTTTGACAGTTGCAAGCTTACGGGAAAATAGCTACGAATCAGATGTTTCCTCCGAAACACTGTCTGTGACAGCGATAGACAGTTGGGTTGTAGGAACTAAGGTTAACCTCGAACGTGCACTGAAAATAGATATGAGATTAGGGGGTCACCTAGTGCTTGGCCACGTTGATGGCGTAGGCGAGGTAATAAATCGCTATTCTGATGCTCGTTCGGAACGTTTTCGAATTCTTGCGCCTAAATCATTAGCTAAATATATCGCACAAAAAGGCTCGGTAACCGTTGATGGAACCAGTCTTACAATAAATAAGGTTGATGGTTCTGAATTTGAACTAAATATTGTTCCGTATACTTTGGAAAATACAGTAATGGGAACATATCAGCCAGGATCTAAAGTTAATCTAGAGGTCGATGTAATTGCCCGCTATGTAGAGCGTTTATTGCTGGGAGATAATGCTGCTAAAGCTTAGCATGCTTGTTGTCTGCAAGGCTTACATTTGTGCCAGTGTTTGTTTCAATAGTTCATATTAGAGAGTAGGTATGTTTGTAAACAGTATTGAAGAGATAGTTGAGGATATACATCAAGGGAAAATGGTCATCTTAATGGATGATGAAGATCGAGAAAATGAAGGTGATCTTTTGATGGCTGCAACGATGGTTCGCCCTGAAGACATAAACTTTATGGCGACTTATGGTCGTGGACTTATATGTTTGACGCTCACAGAGCAGCGCTGTAGAAAGCTAAATCTGCCATTAATGGTCAGTGTTAGCAAGGCTAGTCGCGGAACAAATTTCACTGTATCTATTGAGGCTGCTAGTGGTGTGACAACTGGGATATCAGCAGCAGATCGGGCGCAGACAATTCATGCAGCCGTAGCAGATAGCGCCAGCCCAAAAGATATTGTTCAGCCCGGTCATATATTTCCTTTGCAGGCAGAAGCGGGAGGTGTTTTGTGTCGCGCCGGTCATACTGAAGCTGGATGCGATCTGGCTAGAATAGCAGGATTTGAGTCAGCCGCAGTAATTGTTGAAATTATGAATGAAGATGGCACGATGGCACGACGTAACGACCTTGAAATTTTTGCAAAAAAACATGATCTTAAGATAGGAACAATCGCTGATTTAATACACTATCGATTGGTGACAGAGAAAACTATTAATTGTATTAGTAGGCGTGAGATTGCTACTCAGTATGGCGAATTTATGCTCCATACCTATTTAGATGTTGCTCGCAATGAAAAACATTTTGCTCTTGTTATGGGGGATGTTTTGGCGGGCGAGCCTCCTTTGGTTAGAGTGCACATAAATAAATCAGCTAGAGATCTTTTTAGTGTTGAGTCTCCAGATGGCTTTAAAAGCTGGACTTTATCTCGAGCAATGGAAAAAGTAGCAGAAGAAGGGAGGGGGGTTATCGTCTTCTTGTATTATCCGGAGACTGCAGATGATATAGATATAAGTATTGATGAAGTTAGCAGCCCTGTGCCGAAAAAAGCTGGTGATGTGGTTTATCAGCAAATAGGTACAGGCTCTCAAATCTTAATGAGTCTTGGTGTGCACAAGATGCGATTACTGAGCGCCCCGTTTAGATTTATTGCAATTTCCGGTTTTGATCTTGAAGTTGTCGAGTATATAAGTTGCGAGTAGTGCTTGTGTCTTCTGGCTAAAAAAGAAAGATAATTTTTTTGTCTCATACATTGGGAAATCTAAAATGAGCATATTTAAGCCCAGTAAACGTAGTTTTAACATCGGTGGTATCCGTATTGCCATAGTAGTCTCCAGATGGAATGTCAGTATTACTGACAATCTTCTTGTCGGAGCAAGACATGGACTCGCTGAAAATGGGGTTGGTGAAAAAGATATTGATTTGTTTAGAGTGCCAGGCGCTTTTGAACTACCCCTAGCATGTCAGAAGATTGCACAAGAAGGCACCTATGATGGAATTATTGCGCTTGGGTGCGTTATTCGAGGCGGAACCCCCCATTTTGAATATGTATGCGGTGAGACCACAAGAGGGCTGGGTGAGGTTGCGCTAAAAGAAAATTTACCAGTAGGATTTGGCTTGCTAACAACCGATGATGTAGCGCAGTCTGAACTGCGCTCCGGGGTAGCTTTTGATAACAGTGATAACGAAAACAAAGGAGAAGAAGCAGCACTGACTGTGCTGGAAATGGTCTCTTTTTTTCGTCAGCTGACTTGAACTAAAGGAAAGTTTTAATGTTTTTACCTTCGACTAGAAAAAAAGCAAGAGAACTTTTAGTGCAGGCGCTTTATCAATGGGAGGTCTCTGGGTCGGATGTTAGCTCCATAGAGCTCCAGTTCATGACTGACAATAACATGGATAAGGTAGATGTCGATTTTTTTAAAGAGCTGTTGTATGGAATACCAGCCAAGCAAGATGAAGTGGATGATGTTTATGCAGTGTATCTTGACCGAGAATGCAAAAGTTTAGATTTTGTATCTAGAGCTTTACTGAGAATTGGTTCTTATGAATTGTGTTTTAGAATTGACGTGCCTTATAAAGTGGCAATAAATGAGGCGGTAAATTTAGCCAAAAAATTTGGACCTACTGATGCTTATAAGTACATTAACGGAATTCTTGATAAAGTCGCTATCGATAAACGTAGTCTCGAAATAAAAAGCGAGAGGTCTGCCAAGTAGTATAATTTTTATATTCGCAATACCGACAGAGCAGACTGATTTAACCCTAATCTTATGAGTTTTAAAAAGTGTCGCTAAATGAGTTTTCATTAATACAAAAATATTTTTCCTCTTCAGGCGAAAGCAAGGGTGTTACTTTAGGTGTTGGGGATGATTGTGCAATTTTGGATATCCCCGAGGGTAAACAGCTTGTTGCTACTGTAGACACATTAGTTGAGGGTGTCCATTTCCCTGTTAGCGCCTCTCCTGCCGACATTGCGCATCGATCTCTGCGAGTGAATCTAAGTGATATTGCTGCTATGGGCGCAGATCCTCATTGGTTCACTCTGGCTTTAACTCTGCCAAAAGTAAGCGAAAGCTGGCTCTGTGATTTCTCTCAGGCATTATTGAGTGACGCTTTATATTTTGGTTGTTCTTTAGTTGGAGGGGATACAACAGCGGGTCCTTTGTCGATAACTATGCAAGTCCTTGGTACTATTCCTATAGGAAGCGGCCTTACTCGAGGCGGCTGCCATGAAGGAGATAGCATTTATGTAACAGGATCACTTGGAGAAGGGGCTGCTGCACTTGCCCTGCTTGATGCTTCTGTAAGTATCGAATCGGAAGATATTCGTAGCCGCTTGCTGCAGAGATTTTATCGACCAGAGCCACGATTAAAAGAAGGCGCTTGTTTGCGAAATGTAGCATCGGCAGCTATAGATATTTCAGATGGCTTGATTGCAGATCTTGGTCATATCGGTAAATCTTCAGGTGTAGGAGCAAATATAGAGTTTGACAGGCTGCCTGTCGCTCCTTTCCTTTTGGGTATGGCTCGACAAGCTTGTCTTAATGACTGGATATTGTCAGGCGGAGATGATTATGAGCTATGCTTTACTGTACCCAGACGAAACAAAGATTTTATAGAAGCCCTAATTCATAGCGGAGAATTAAATGCATTTTATATTGGAGAGATGTGCAAAGAGTTAGGTGTTCGCTGTTACGATAGTCGGGGACAGGTAATGGAGTTAAAGAAATCGGGCTATCGACACTTTTAAGTGTTATTAAATTCCATCTTGACCTTTCATGCTGAAAAAAAGAATTAAATTTTGAGAAATATAGGCACGTAAATGATGATAGCAACGCCAACCATTCAGCAATTGCTTTGCAAGCCGGTCCATCTGCTGGCATTTGGTTTTGGTAGTGGCTTATTTCCAAAGGCGCCTGGAACAGCAGGTACAATATTAGGGGTTTTGTTTTGGATTTTTTTAGCAAAACTGCCCGTAACTCTTTACCTTTCTGTCGTTGTCTCAGCTGCTTTAGTAGGAATTTATATTTGTGGAAAAACTGCGCGAGACCTAGATGCCCATGACCATAGCGGTATTGTCTGGGATGAAATGGTCGGATTTTGGTTGGCTATGACCGTAATTCCAGTTTCTTGGGCTTGGGCATTGGTGGGTTTTTTATTTTTTAGGTTATTCGATATATGGAAGCCATGGCCTATTGGGTGGATCGATAAAAATATAGGTGGTGGGCTAGGTATCATGCTGGATGATCTGGCTGCAGGTGCACTGACCTGGATTTTCTTGTTTGCAGCAACTCAGGTTATATAGGGTAAAGATAATTTTTGTATAAAAGTTTCGGTCTGCCCATTGCACGCAGAAGCCACTAACTTAAAGTCCTTTACTCGCCATAGATCATAGTTAAAATGATCTGCAGCCAAATTATGTTTATTTTGGAGTAAAGTAGTGGCATTAAGTTTTGTACAGAGCTCGCAGCTACCAACCCGATGGGGAATGTTTGAGCTGCATGGTTTTCATGATGAAACTGAAAATAAAGAGCATGTAGTCCTCTCGTTAGGCCAGATTTCTGGTGTTGAGCCTATTCTGGTTAGAATTCATTCTGAATGTTTAACTGGTGATGCACTGTTTAGCCTTCGATGCGATTGTGGGTCTCAATTAGAGGAATCAATGCGCCTCATCGCCGAAGAAGGCAGAGGTGTGCTGCTCTATTTGCGCCAAGAAGGCCGAGGTATTGGTTTGCTTAATAAAATTAAAGCATACCACCTTCAAGATCAAGGCGCTGATACTGTTGAAGCAAACGAACAGCTGGGTTTCGATCCAGACTTAAGAAATTACAGCGTATGTAAGCCTATTTTTAAGCACCTTGCAATCGACTGTGTAAGATTACTAACAAACAATCCTAAAAAGGTTCAGGCGCTTGAAAATATAGGAATCACTGTTTCAGAGCGAATTGCGTTACAGACAGGTAAAAACCCACATAACGAAGGTTATTTGGCAGTAAAGGCTGGAAAATTAGGGCATTTGTTCGATAAAAAATAAAAATTATGGTGCAGTCATTTGTTGCGGGTAAATCAACTTAAGGTTCTTTCATGTCATTAGCCAAGCGAATCATCCCCTGTCTCGATGTCGATAAAGGTCGCGTAGTCAAGGGCGTAAAGTTTCTAGATATAAGAGATGCTGGGGATCCTGTTGAAATAGCCAGACGCTATAACGAGGATGGGGCTGACGAAATAACTTTTTTGGATATAACAGCTAGCCATGAGGGTCGAGACACCATGATCCATACGGTAGAACGAATGGCCAGCGAAGTTTTTATTCCTCTCACTGTTGGCGGTGGCGTAAGATCATTGGCTGACATAAGAGCATTACTTAATGCCGGGGCCGACAAGGTGGGTATTAATTCTGCAGCCATAGAAAATCCAGAATTTGTTCGAGCTGCAGCAGATCGTTTTGGTTCGCAGTGTATTGTTGTTGCAATTGATGCCAAACAAGCAAGCAAGAATGAGGAATCTTTGCGGTGGGAGGTGTTCACGCATGGTGGGCGCAATAAAACTGGAATTGATGTGCTTTATTGGGCAGATAAAATGGCCTGTTATGGAGCAGGAGAGATTTTATTAACCAGTATGGATAATGATGGAACAAAGAGCGGGTTCAATATTGACCTAACTCGGGCTGTTAGTGAGAAGGTTGATATTCCCGTTATTGCTTCAGGTGGTGCAGGTAACTTACAAGATCTAGTGGATGGAGTTATCGAAGGAAAGGCCGATGCAGTACTTGCGGCTAGCATTTTTCATTTCGGCGAATACACAATTCCTGAAGCTAAGACTTATATGGCAGCCAAAGGCATAGAAGTTAGATACTAGGTCTTGACAAGAAATACTAGACAGTCATCTTATGGCTTAGGCTTGCTATTTAACAGATGCAGGCCTTGTAATAAATTCAGGGCATCATGAAGCTGATTGTCATCGATAGCAGATTTATTTTTAACAATTTTTTCTTGATCCAAAGAGCCGCTTAAGTGCCCTAATAGATTTTTCTCTCTTGTGGGGGTAAGTTTGTTACGTATTTTTATTTCTGCAGATTCAACTATTATGTCTGGCTTTATGCCCAAGGCTTGAATTGATACTTTGTTTGGCGTGAAGTAGCGTGCGGTAGTGAGCTTAATCCCTCGGTCATCCCCTAGGGGGAAAACTGTTTGAACAGACCCCTTGCCAAAACTATTGGTTCCAAGTACGAGAGCGCGTCTATGATCCTGAAGAGCTCCAGCTACGATTTCTGCAGCAGAGGCTGAACCTCCATTTACCAACACTACGATAGGTAGCCCATCCAACATATCGCCTTTAGAGGCATGATATTTTAAATTTGATGTAGGCGTGCGTCCCTCTGTATAAACTATTAATCCTCCATCTAAAACTGTATCTACAACTTCTATAGAGGCAGTAAGGAGCCCTCCTGGATTATTACGCAGGTCTATAATTACTCCTTTCTGATCTTTTTTATTTGCAAATAGACTCTTAAGTGCTTCTTTAAATTGGGCGCCTGTATTTTCTTGAAATTGTGTAATCCTAATATAACCAAAACCAGGGCTCAATATTTCACTGCGCACGCTGTCTGTACTAATAGTGTCTCGAATGATTTTTATTTCAATTGGAGATTCTGTGTGTTCTCGAATAATAGTAAGCGATAGCATTGATCCTTTTGGTCCGCGCATTAGCTCAACAGCTTCACTGAAAGACATGCTTTTTATGTTGCTGTTGTTCAGTTTTATAATAAGATCTCCAGGCAAAATTCCAGCTTTATGTGCTGGTGAGTTATCAATTGGAGATATGACCCTGATGAAATCGTTTTCTAGGCTGATCTGTATACCCAGCCCTCCAAATTCACCAGAAGAATGCTCTTGTAGCAAAGAAAAAGCCTTTTTATCTAAATAAGCAGAATGCGGATCTAAAGAGTTAAGTAGACCCTCAATGGACATTTCAAGTAATTGCTTGTCGTCAATTTTATCTATGTGCTCTCGGCGAATTCTTTCAAAAGCCTGAGTAAAGTAACGCAATTCTTCTAGCGGAAGGCGTGCTTCTGTTTTGTTTTGATCTGCATATGTGGAACTACATGAAATATGAAGTAAAAAAAACAAAATAATAGTTTTAGGTGCAGGCATACGTTTGTCCTAATTTTTACCATCATGCTGATAAGCCAGCTTATGCTTAACCAAAAAATCCGGTCAGCGGCGACAATTTTTTCATAGAGTATACTAAATATAACGAAGTTTCAGGCAGCTGATACTTCACGACAAGAAAACTAGCTTGATTTTTTTGTCAGCCAAAGTTTTGGATTGGTGGGCACACCATTTTTTCGTACTTCAAAATAAAGCGCATGCTCCTTTTGACCCCCACTATTGCCGGCTCTAGAAATTTCTTCCCCTTTTAATACCCAGTCACCCATTTTTTTAAAAAGAATTTGGTTGTGGGCATAAAGAGTCATATAACCATCTCCATGGTCAACAATAACTAATAAACCATGACCCTTAAGGTAACCAGAAAAAATAATTTGACCATCATGAACTGCATTAACATGGGCCCCTTCTTTGGTTTTTAAAAGCCAGCCTTTTGAATGCAAATCAGAAACTGGTAAAGCGCTATATCGATTTGATAAATAACCAATTACAGGCCAAGGCAGCTTTCCTTTATTGGCTATAAAAGTTTTTTCGGCGGCATAGGGAGACAGTGTTTGAATTGTTAGTTTGTTGTTCAGCAAGATAGACTCTAGCCTTTTTTGTTGGGCAGCTAGTGTATTTATTTTTATTTTAGAGGAGTTGATTTTCTTGCTAATATTTTTTATAGCTTTCTCCCTCTTTTCTTGTACTGCTAACAGGCGACCCTTTATTTTTTCGAGGTCAGAATGATTTTTTGTAAGCTCTTTTTTTCGAGATAAAATTGATTCGTGAACAATTTTTAGTTCTGTAATTGTTTTTTTGTAGGTGCTTATTTTGTGTCCTCTAGCGCGAAGAAAATAATGGTAATAGAGAAGAGTGCGATTAGCTGTGTGCAGGTCTCTCTGGCTTAATAGCAGCCTTGCAGATTCCTGGTTACCTTGCCGATGCATAGAAATAATATGATTTTTTACTAATTTTTTTTGGCTTTGTAAACGTGCGCTTAAGTTAGATTTTAGGGCGTGGAGATCTTTAATCTCTAAGTTAAAAGTTTGTAATTTACCTCTTATATTATGCAGGCTTAGGTTAAGATCTGCTAAAGCGAGCTCGCTTTTTTTCAGTTCATTACTAAAGAATTTCTGGCTTTTACCGGTCCCTATTAGCGTCTTTTTTAGACTACTAATGTCATATTTTAGCTTATTGATTTTTTCTAGGTTATCCGGCCCCGCGAGCAGTAAGGGTGAGACTAAAACTAGCATTACCAATACTGCTGGCTTTAACAATTGCATTGCTTGCATCACCGCTGATCAAGATAGGTTAATGGGCTTTCACCAAAGATTTACCGGTCATTTCTTCTGGCTGAGGTAAATCCATAAGAGCTAAGATGGTGGGTGCTATATCTGACAAGATGCCGGTCTTGTGAAGAGAAATTTTTCTATCTCCTATATAAATCAGAGGGACAGGTAGGATCGTATGCTGAGTATGAACTTGATTGGTGCTCTCATCAAACATTAGCTCCACATTTCCGTGGTCGGCAGTAATTAAGCACTGTCCTCCGGCAATACTAATTGCAGGTATGATTTTTTTAATACATATGTCAACCGTTTCAACTGCCGTGACTGCTGCATCAAAAATACCGCTGTGACCAACTTGGTCGCAATTTGCATAGTTACAAACAATAATGTCATAAGACTCGCTACTAATAGCCTCTAGCAGCTTATCTGTCAGCTCATAGGCGCTCATTTCAGGCTGGAGGTCGTAAGTGGCAACTTTTGGGGACGGGACTAGCACTCGTGTTTCGCCATCAAAAAGACTCTCTTGTCCGCCGCTAAAGAAAAAGGTTACATGTGCATATTTTTCAGTTTCTGCAATACGCAGTTGAGTTTTTTCCAGCTTGCTTAGATGCTCACCTAATGAATTAATGATATTTTCAGGAGGAAAGGCTACAGGCATTGATATATCTGCAGAGTATTCTGTAGTCATCACAAACTCTGCTAACGAAGGCCTGATATCTCTAGTGAATCCAGGAAATGCATCGTCAACAAATGCATTTGTGATTTGTCGCGCGCGGTCTGGACGAAAATTCATAAAAATAATGACATCATCATCTTCAATAGTGACAGGAAGCTCGTCTTTTGGACAGATTACTGTAGGCAAGACAAACTCATCACTATTGCCATGTTTGTAGCTGGCATTTAAGGCTTCAATAGAGTTGGTGGCTTCATGCTCCGAACATCCTTTTGTAAGCATGTCATAGACTATTTTAAGGCGCTCCCACCTTTGATCTCTATCCATTGCATAAAATCGTCCACATATGCTGGCAATACGTCCTATATTTAAATCTAGAAAAATAGATTCAGTAGTTTTTAGAGAGGCTTCTGCGCTTTTTGGTGGAGTATCCCTTCCGTCCAAAAATGCGTGAAGATATACTTTTTTTGCCCCTCTTTGGGCGGCTAGTTTGATTAGACTGTTTATGTGGTTTTCGTGGCTATGAACGCCACCTGTAGAAAGTAGACCAAAAATATGAACTGCTTTATTTTTAGAAACTGCCTTGTCTATTGCATTTACATAAACTGTATTTGAGAAAAAAGTGCCACTTTTAATCGCATTATTAATCCGAGATAAGTTTTGATGTATAACTCTCCCAGAACCCATGGTAACGTGACCGACCTCACTATTCCCCATTTGTCCCTCGGGGAGGCCAACCGCAGTCCCTGATGTGCCAATTAGGCTCTTGGGGCAGGTTTGCCATAAATTATCTAGCATAGGAGTTTTTGCACTATGAACCGCATTGTGCTCTTTATCTTCGCTATGCCCGTAACCGTCTAGTATTAAAAGTAGCAGTGGTTTCTTCGATTTCGTCATGACTTTTTATGGCTCTATTTATTTTTTCAGAGACTGAGGTTAATAATCTTACCGTCAAAGTGCAATTAGCGCCAATCATGGTTTCCTGTTCTTGGATTCACTGTGTATAATTTAGTAGCTTTTATTGTTTTATGCCGCATAAGAAATCATAAACGGAGATTTATATTTTGGAATTTTTCGATTTTATAAGTGAGCAATGGGTTCTTGTTAGCCTGTTTATGGCGCTTATCTATTTATTTGCTATAAACGAACGCGCTAAAACTGGAAAAACAATATCTCCTCATGTGGTAACTCGAATGATGAATATGGATGAGGCCATACTCTTGGATGTGCGTGATGCAAAAGATTTCAATGCAGGGCATATCGCAGGAGCTATTAATATTCCAAATAGTAAGCTCAATGACCGTGTGTCTGAGTTAGAACAACATCGAAGCAAGGCGATTATTATTGCCGACAAACTTGGGCAGCAGTCCAGCGGTATAGGCAGAAAACTCCAACAACAGAATTTTAGTATACTGAGGCTAGGTGGAGGTATGATGGAATGGAAAAATCAAAGCTTACCAGTCATTAAGGCGTAATAAAATTAAATTATGAAGCTGATGAGCCTAGCCCTTCAGTTCAGCTAGCTAGGCCTTCTCATTATCATCATCGCCAAATTCTTTCAATTTTCGAGTCAGGGTGTTTCTGCCCCAGCCAAGAAGTTCGGCAGCATCTTTTTTTCTACCTGCAGTATGTTCTAGTGCCACTTTAACTAGTATTTTCTCAAAACTAATTGTGGCCCTGGAAAGAAGCTTATTATTCCCAGAGGCTAATTCTTTTTTTGCCCAATTCTCAAGCTGCTCTTCCCAGGAGATAGAGGTACATTCCGGCATGTTTGTTGTGCTAGAAAATTCTGGTGGTAGGTCATCAATATAAACTTCTCGGCCAGGAGCCATGACGGTAATCCAGCGACATAAATTTTCTAGCTGTCTTACATTACCCTCCCATGGAAGCATGGAGAGTTGTCTTTGCGCTTCAATTGAGAGAGTTTTTGGCTCACTACCTAGCTCTTTTGCTACAATCTTCAAAAAGTGCACCATAAGTTTTGGTATGTCTTCTCGGCGATCTGCCAGTCTGGGGAGATGTATGCGGACAACATTTAAGCGATGAAATAGGTCTTCTCTAAATCTATTTTTTGCAACAAGACTCTCTAGGTCTTGATGGGTCGCTGCGATAATTCGTGTGTCCACTTTTATAGGCGTACGGCCTCCCACAAGATAAAATTCTCCGTTTGCCAACACTCTCAGCAGCCTTGTTTGTGCTTCAGGCGGCATATCTCCTATTTCATCAAGAAAAAGTGTTCCGCCGTTAGCTTGCTGAAAACGCCCCTCTCTACGATCGGTCGCCCCACTGAATGCCCCTTTTTCATGCCCAAATAACTCTGACTCTATTAAGTCATGAGGGATTGCAGCCATATTAAGGGCGATAAATCGATTATTTTTTCGCAGACTGTTATCGTGCAGTGCTTTAGCTACAAGCTCTTTCCCTGTTCCTGATTCACCATTTATTAAAACTGTGATATTGGAGTTGGATAGTCTGCCAATGGCACGAAAAACTTCCTGCATAGAAGGAGCCTCACCAATGATTTCATTGCTATCATTGCTATCATCGCAATCCTGCTTTCCTAAAGTAGGGTCATTTTTTTGTTCTTTTGCAAAGCTTATTGCTCGCAACGTTACTGCAGTCATCTCTTTTAAATCGAAGGGTTTTGGCAGGTATTCGAAAGCACCGCCTTGATAAGCCGATACTGCACTGTCAAGATCTGAGTGGGCAGTAGTTATTATTACAGGAAGTTTAGGATTGGAAGAGTGAATTTCTTTTAATAGCTGCAAGCCATCCATTCCTGGCATTTTTATGTCGGTAATTATAGTGTCAGGGACTGCTTTGCGAAGCGCATCAAGTAGTGCCTTTGCGCTTTCAAAACTTGCAACTGCAATATTAGCCCTCACTAGGGCTTTCTCCATTACCCAGCGTATAGACCGATCATCATCAACAATCCAAACAGTATGCTTCATTTCATTTACCCAATGGTAAGTATATATAAAAGACAGTTTTTCTGGCTTTGCTCTCACATTTAATAAGACCGTGGTGAATATCGATAACTGATTGAGCGATCGACAAACCAAGGCCAGTGCCCTCAATTCTTCCGCTGATCATTGGAAAGAAGATCCGATCTAGCAGTCCTGCTGGCACGCCAGGACCGTTGTCGATAATTTCAACACAGCAGGTCATTTTGTGGTTTCTATTTCTGATAGTAAAATTTCGTTCGATGCGAGTTTTAATCCATATTGTCGGCTTTTCTGTCTTCTTGTCTGATAGCGCCTGAACAGCATTACGTATTACATTTAAGAATACTTGGACTAGTTGTCCTCTATCTCCCTTTATTTCTGGGATACTTGGATCATAGCTTCTGTCTATTGCTACGCTACCCGCTGCCTCCTTTTCTGTCAGCGAGGTGACATGCTCTAGCACCTCATGGATATTGAGTGATAAGAACTGAGGAAGAGTATTTGAGCCAAGCAATCGGTCTACTAAGCTACATAACCTATCAGTTTCATCGGAAATAATACAAGTAAACTCACGCAGCTCCGGCTGATCTTTTAGATCATCGGAAAGTAGCTGGGCTGCTCCTTTAATTCCTCCGAGAGGATTTTTTATTTCGTGGGCGAGACCTTGAACTAAGTTGCGAGCAGCGTCATGAGTTGATGAGAGTTCTTGCTCTTTGTTCATCTGCATTAGTCTTTCTATGGGGTGCAGTTCTAGTAAAAGCATTTTTCCAGCAGAAAAAAAGATTGGGGAGGCGGTAAGATCAACAGCAACATGGACTTTTTCTGTCAACTGAAGGGTGGCCTCTCTTTGAGTAAAAGGATGATTTGTTTCCAGCGCTCTTTTTAGAGAATGTAAGTGCACGGGAGCCCCTAAAGAGCATGTTTCATCGGATGCTAGCAAGTTTAATATTGGCTCACCAATAATGCGAACCGAGCTTGTATCAAGCAGGCTCTCTGCTGAAGGACTTAGATAGACTACCCTTAAGTCTTTATCTAACAAGATAATTGAGACGCTAAGATTGTCTAAGAGTAAATCCTGTAACTCGTCCTTTCTCATAACTTGATCAATTAACATTGGTTTTTATAAATTTAAGTGTTCCGTTATCAAGGGGTAATAAGATTGATTTAGTCTATTCTAAAACTCTAGTTTTCTATATTTTTCACCTCTGCATATAAGACTTAGTAAGCCAGACCGCGAGAAAATCGAAGTCTGGCTTAATTTTGGAGAGCCCTGATTAAACGGAATAGTACATATCAAACTCAACTGGATGAGTTGTATGCTCGACACGATGAACATCTTGCATTTTTAGTTCAATATAGGCATCGATCATTTCGTCTGTAAAGACTCCACCTTTTGTTAGAAATGCTCTGTCACCATCTAAGGATTCTAGCGCTTCCCTCAGGCTTCCAGCTACCTGTGGAATCAAGGAGCTTTCTTCTGGAGATAGATCATAAAGGTCCTTATCCGCAGCTTCACCCGGATGTATTTTATTGACCACCCCGTCAATACCCGCCATAAGCATAGAGGCGAACATTAAATAAGGATTTGCCGTTGGGTCACCAAATCGAGCTTCTATACGTTTCCCTTTGGGAGAAGCTACATATGGAATACGTAATGCCGCTGAGCGATTTCTAGCAGAGTAGGCAAGCATTACTGGTGCCTCAAATCCAGGAACTAGGCGTTTGTAGGAATTAGTAGACGCATTTGCAAAAGCATTTAGGGCTTTTGCATGCTTAATGATTCCACCAATATAATAAAGTGCAGTGTCACTTAATCCAGCATAGCCGTTTCCCGCAAAGACGTTTTCTCCATTTTTCCAGAAAGATTGATGGCAATGCATACCAGAACCATTGTCTCCAACTAAAGGCTTGGGCATAAATGTTGCAGTCTTTCCGTAGGCATGAGCAATATTGTGTACGCAGTATTTGAGGATTTGTACTTCGTCAGCTTTCTTGACAAGAGTATTGAATTTAACTCCTATTTCACATTGCCCTGCTGTGGCTACTTCGTGGTGATGGACTTCGATATCAAGTCCCATTTGCTCCATAGCTGTACACATGGCAGCCCTAAGGTCGTGTAGACTATCTACCGGTGGAACAGGAAAATAGCCGCCTTTAACTCCAGGGCGATGACCCATGTTTCCATCAGGGTAGTCAGCACCAGACGCCCATGCGCCTTCTTCGGAGTCAATCTTAAAGAAAGAGCCGCTAATGTTAGATCCCCATTTGACGTCGTCAAATACGAAGAATTCTGGTTCTGGGCCAAAGAATGCGGTATCGCCCAATCCGGTTGAAGCTAAATACTCTTCCGCGCGTTTTGCAACAGAGCGAGGATCTCGATCATAAGACTGCATGGTATCAGGTTCAATAATATCGCAACGAACGATAATGGTTGGCTCATCTGTAAAGGGGTCTAAAACAGCTGTACTATCATCAGGCATTAAAATCATGTCTGATTCATTAATGCCCTTCCAGCCTTCAATTGAGGAGCCATCAAACATTTTTCCTACCTGAAAGAATTCATCATCTACATCTTTTGATGGAAAAGATACATGCTGCTCTTTCCCTCTTGTGTCTGTAAAGCGAAGATCTACCCAGCGCGCTTCACTTTCTTTGATAAGTTTTTTAGTTTGTGACATTTGTTCCTCCAAGTTTAAGTATGCAGAATCCCATAGTAACTATTAAGCAAGAATTATGCCAAAAATGTAAGTATTTGATTTACAGGTGTATAGCAATATTTAAGAATCAAACTGCACTATAAAAGTGCAGTTTGATTCTTTTTGGTGCACTGAAAGAACCTTTAAGATGCATTTATTCCTGTATCCCAAGCTACTATAGATTGTTTGAGTTAATTTGAGCTGGGTTTATAATATACTGCATGGTTGTTATTTGTAAAATTAAGTCAATCTTTAAAGATATAATCTAATTAAAACAAGTGTTTTGCGCATTTTGCTATCTCCAAGAAGCCTAGGTCAGTATAATGCCGTCGTTTTATCCAATCTAGGACCAATCTTGTGATCGAAAATCTTCGGAATATAGCTATTATTGCCCATGTTGACCATGGTAAAACCACCCTAGTCGACAAGCTTCTGCAGCAATCAGGCACTCTTGATCGAAAAGATATGAATTCAGAACGAATAATGGATTCAAGTGATCAGGAAAGAGAGCGTGGTATAACAATTCTTGCTAAAAATACTGCCCTAAAATGGAATGGCTATAATATTAATATTGTGGATACCCCAGGCCATGCCGACTTCGGTGGAGAGGTTGAGCGTGTCCTTTCAATGGTGGATTCAGTTCTGCTACTAGTGGATGCTGTAGACGGCCCAATGCCTCAAACGCGTTTTGTTACTCAAAAAGCTTTTGAACAAGGGTTAAATCCAATATTGGTTGTTAATAAAGTTGATCGTCCCGGAGCAAGGCCGCACTGGGTTGTAGATCAGGTCTTTGATTTATTTGATCGACTAGGTGCAAGCGATGAGCAAATGGACTTCCCGATAATGTTTGCATCTGCTTTGAATGGAGTTGCTGGCATTGAGCCTGAATCTTTAGCGGAAGACATGACGCCTCTTTTGCAGATGATAGTTGAAAAGGTTCGCCCGCCAATGGTCAATAGAGATGGCCCCTTGCAAATGCAAATTAGCGCATTGGATTACAATAGCTATGTTGGCGTAATTGGAGTTGGTAGAATAACCCGCGGACGTCTTAAGCCCAATGAGCAAGTCTTGATAGTTGGTAGTGATGGTGGCTCTCGGAAAGGGAGAGTTCTTCAAGTTATGGGATATAACGGTCTTGAGAGAGTCGATGTGACTGAGGCGGAAGCAGGAGAGATTGTGTGTGTCACAGGAGTTGATAAGCTTAATATTTCAGATACGTTATGCAGTCTTGATCACTCTGAGCCGTTAGCGCCCTTAACCGTAGATGAGCCGACTGTGAGCATGACATTTCAGGTAAATAATTCTCCATTTGCCGGCCTTGAAGGAAAGTTTGTTACATCTCGAAATATAAAAGAGAGATTAGAGCAGGAGCTAATCCATAATGTTGCGTTAAGAGTAATACAGGGAGATACGCCAGATAAATTTATTGTTTCTGGTCGAGGGGAGCTTCACTTGTCAGTGCTTATTGAAAATATGCGGCGAGAAGGTTTTGAGCTTGGAGTATCACGACCAGAGGTAATCAAGAAAGAGGTTGATGGTGAGATTCTTGAGCCATTTGAGCAGGTGGTTATTGATATTGAGGAACAACATCAGGGTTCGGTAATGGAAGAATTTGGATTACGCAGAGCTGAGCTTGGAAATATGGAAATGGATGGAAAAGGGAGAGTTCGCCTTGAATTCGTCATCCCTTCTAGAGGATTAATCGGGTTTCGGTCCCAGTTCCTCACGATGACAAGTGGTTCAGGCATAATGACTAGTATTTTTGATCGTTATGGTCCAGTAAAACAAGGGGATTTAGCTCAACGACAAAATGGAGTCTTAGTTTCAATGGTAAAAGGAAAAACTTTGGCATACGCTTTGTTTAACTTGCAAGAGCGCGGACGCCTTTTTCTTGGCCATGGTGTTGAGGTTTATGAGGGTCAAGTTATAGGACTGCATGCTCGCAGCAACGACTTACCTGTTAACCCCACAAAAGCAAAGCAGTTGACCAATATACGTGCTGCTGGCACGGATGAAAATTTAGTCTTATCGCCACCCATACATCATACTTTGGAGCAGGCGCTTGAGTTTATTCAAGATGACGAACTGGTGGAAGTTACACCAAAATCAGTTCGTATACGCAAGAAATTACTCAAAGAAAATGAGAGAAAACGGACACCTAAGTTCTAGCTTTCTTTTAGGTACTTAAAAATTTTGCGGCTCGCAGCAGCAGGCTTATTCTCTAAAGCCTCCTTGCTGGCCTGCCTAATTAGTTGTCGCAGATGTTTTCTATCTATTTTTGGTAACTCCAGAATTAGTTCAGATATAGCTTTATCACCCTCAATGATTAGTCGATCACGCCATTCCTCTAATCGGTGCTGTTCACGACGAAATTCCTCACTTTTGTGGTCAAACAGCGAAAGCGACATTAAAATTTTTTCGCTATCTGCCGTCCGCATTATTTTCCCAATATATTGCATTTGTCTTCGCTTTCCTTCCCTATTTTTTAGACGCCTTGCCAGCATGACTGCTTCAATGAGCTCCTCTGGCATCGGTATTTTATCTAATTTTGCTGGGGATAGCTTAATGAGATCTTCACCAATTTTTTGTAAATTAGTCATCTCGCGCTTTAAAGCAGATTTGCTTTTGACGTTTGATTCCACAGAACTTTTTCCTGTTTGATTTAAGAGTAAGCTCTTATTTGGATGATATTTGTCAGACATATGTGGTTAACCATAAAATATTGTAGCTAGCCCTAAAAAGGACAAGAAACCTACAACATCAGTAATTGTTGTTAGTGCAACAGTTCCAGCTAGAGCAGGATCGATTCGACAAGATTTTAGCAATACTGGGAGCATGGCTCCTGCCAGTGCTGCCACGATAAGATTTATAGCCATTGCTGCTGCGATGATGTATGCAATCAACGGGTCTTTAAACCATAGAGCTGCAACTGCACCCATGACTAGCGCCCATAGCATTCCATTTAACGCGCCTACAGCAAATTCTTTACTTAGCAACCAGCCTAAGTTGCTTCGGCTGACTTGACCTAGAGCCATTCCACGGATTACGACAGTAAGTGTTTGGCTGCCTGCGACTCCGCCCATGCTTGCAACAATCGGCATTAGTATTGCTAGAGCCACAACCTTTTCAATTGTAGCTTCGAAAATATTGATGACAGAAGATGCTAAGATCGCAGTAATTAAATTAATGCCAAGCCATATGGCTCTTCTAGGAGCTGTTCGGCCAATAGAGGTAAATGTCCCCTCTTCATCACTTAATCCTGCCAGGCTAAGCAAAGAGTGATCAGCCTCCTCGCTCATTACATCCACCACATCATCAATAGTGATGCGCCCCAATAGTTTATTATTTTGATTAGTGACTGGGGCAGATACCCAGTCATGCTTTTTAAATAGATGCGCAACCTCTGAGTCATGCATATCTGCAAAGATGCCTGCAGATCTAGTGACCATGATTTCTCTGGCTGTAATATTTGGACTGGAGGTTAACAGCTTACTTAGGGGCAAAACACCCAAAAGGGCGTCCTCCCTGTTAACTACAAATATGCTGTCAGTGATACCTGGCAATTCCTCGTGGCGTCGCAAATACCGCAAAACAACGTCAATAGTTATATCAGGCCTGACAGTAATTGTATCGGTGTTCATTAGGCCGCCAGCTGTATCTTCAGCATAGCTGAGAACACTTTCGACTCGGAGTCGATCTTGCGCACTCATTGCCTGAAGGACTTCTGGTATAACTTTTTCGGGCAACTGTTGGAGAATATCTGCTATATCGTCTGGATCTAGGCCCTCTGTCAAAGAGGCTACTTCATGGCTCTCCATCTCTTTGAGAATTTCACCACTAAGCTCTTCACTTAGCTCGCCTATAACTTGACCCTCAAGCTCTTTGTCAATCAATTCCCATAAAACTCGACGCACTTTAGGGGGCGCGGACTCTATTTGATGAGCAATATCAGCAGGCATCAAGTTATTAAGCATGTAGCTCAATAAGCGCACATCGCTTGAATCAATTAGCTCATGGATACTAGCTGATTGAGAGAGCTGGCTAACTTTTTCGTTGCGTCCCTGCATGGAAAAAATGTCCCTAAATTAGTTACAAACAATAGTTTATAGATGGGTACTTAAAATTTACAGTGGTGATTGCATGTTCTTTAAATGAATTTTTATTGGTGTTCATCAAATTTGGCAGCTATTAGTTGCTGAATAGCGGTATGCGCCTCTTCTGCATTATTTCCCTGAATATCAAGGTGAAGAATTGTGCCGTTACTTGCTGCAAGCAACATTAAAGACATGACGCTTTTAGCATCCACTAGTTCATTTTCACTTCGACCAATTTTTATTGCACAGCTGAACCTGTTTGCGGTTGAGGCAAGTTTGGCAGCAGCACGGGCATGAAGGCCTAGCTTATTAATAATAGTTAGTTTTGTATGTATTAATAGTGGCATTTTGGACATAAGACCGCTTTAGTTTAATTTAACTCTCTATGCCACACTTGAGTATTGACATAATCCTTTTCAAATTTTTCTTTAAGTTTGTTGCTAATATATACGGAGCGATGTTGTCCGCCGGTGCAGCCAATTGCAATAGTGATATAGCTACGATTAGATGCCTGAAATTTTGGAAGCCAACTTTCTAAGAAGGTAGAAATGCTTAATAGCATTTGAGGCGTCTCCTCCTCCTCTTCAAAAAATTTAATTATTAATTCTTCATTGCCGTTATAGTCGCGCAATTTAGGGCTCCAGTAAGGATTTGGCAGGCAACGAACATCAAATACAAAATCAGCATCAATTGGCACCCCATGTTTGTATGCAAAAGATTCAAATAATACCGAAGTAGTATTTTTATTGTTTGGAATAAGTTGTTTTTTGATGACACTTCTGAGCTGATGAAGATTCATATTGCTAGTATCAATTTTTCGATCTGCTAAAGCAGAAACAGAGTCTAGAAGTTTCGTTTCTATTAAAATTGCCTCTTTGATCGCGACGCTGTTAGAGCTAAGTGGATGCTTTCGTCTTGTTTCACTAAAGCGTCGAATTAGTACGTCATTGGATGCATCGAGGAATACTATTTCATAGCTAGCTCCTTGAGTTTTAAGTTGTGCTAGTATCTCTGGCAGTTGTGTTAAATCGTTTGCAAGACTTCGTGCATCAATACCTACAGCGAGGTTGTTGTGCCTTAAGCCCTCATCAGCATCAGATGCATGTTTGAGCAAACCCGGTAATAGCTTTGCTGGCAGGTTATCTATGCATAAAAAATCAGCGTCCTCTAACATGTTTAAAGCTGTACTTTTTCCGGAACCAGAGCGCCCACTGACAATAATTAACCTCATTTCTTATTCCTTAACCTTCTCCATACGTTAGAGCTTGGTAGAGCATTTTGTTAGATTCAGCACCTCTTAGTGCTACACAATTTTTTTTGTTTTGTAATAGTGTCACGATCGTTGAAAGTGCATTTAGGTGTGCCTCATTTTGTTCTTCAGGGACAATTAAGGCAAACACTAAATCAACCAATGTGTTGTCTGTGGCCTCAAAGTCTACGGAGGTATTAAGTCTAAAGAAAACGGCGGTAATATTTTTACAGGCAGCCAGCCGACAATGTGGTATTGCTATCCCATCCCCTAGCCCTGTACTACCGAGCCGCTCTCTTGCAATAAGCCCATGACATATTTCATCTGACTGGACGCCATTTATACGCTCAGAAAGAAAAACGGAAAGCTTTTCTATGACTCTTTTTTTACTGCTTCCCGCAACATTGATGGCAATATTTTCAAGTGGAAGTAGATCGGATAGTTTCATGTAAGGTCATCTTCCTCGTGTTTTCTCTTTATGCTTGATAAGCTGTCGATCGAGCTTTCCCTCAAGTATATCTATAGCTGCAAAGAGATCTTTGTGTTCAGTAGCAGCAAAAATTTCTCCGCCACTAATATGTATTGTGGCCTCTGCTTTTTGTATTAACTTTTCGACCGAGACAATAACATGAATGCTTGTAATATGGTCATGATGGCGCCCTAATTTACCAATTTTATTGGTAACGTGCTCTTTAATTGGCGCTGTTATAGACAGGCGGTGTCCGCTGATATCAAGTTGCATACGATACTCCATTTGCTTTTAATCAATTTAGAGAGCTTTTCGTTGGCTAGAAGAAGCAACTCCTATTCCCTCCCTGTATTTCGAAACTGTGCGGCGGGCAACGTTAATACCGAGGTCGTTTACTAGCATAGTAAGCTTGCTGTCGCTTAAAGGGTGTACTGGATCTTCCGCAGCAATCAGTTTTTTTAGAATAGCGCGAATCGCTGTAGATGAAAACTCCTCTCCGCTTTGTGTCTTTACGTGGCTTGAAAAGAAATATTTTAGTTCAAACACACCTAATGGCGTACCTATATATTTTTGGGTAGTCGCTCGAGAGACGGTGGATTCATGCAGTTCTAGTTTATCTGCTATATCTTTTAAGATCATAGGCTTCATAGCCACTGGGCCTTTCTCAAGAAACTCATGTTGTTGCTCTATAATACAAGATGCAACTCTTAAAAGAGTCTCATTTCGATTCTCTATACTTCGAATAAACCATTTGGCATCCTGAAAGTGATTTTTTATAAAATCATTGTCTGCTCCATGATCCCCCCGCTTTATTAACGCAGCGTATTGTCGGTTGATCTTTAATTTTGGGGTTATATCTCCATTTAACAATACAACCCATGATCCGTTTGACTTGAACGTTCGGATGTCTGGTATAACGTATTCTATAGCGCTGTTGTTCAAATTGTCCCCAGGATAGGGAGATAGAGTTTTTATTAAAAGTATAGCTGCTTCAATAGAGGCCTCTGTATAGCCAGTATTTTTTTGGAGCTGACTATGGTTGTGTGACCCCAGCAAATCAATGTGATCAGACACTAATAGCTGTGCTTCTTTTAAGTATTTTGTATCTTCGGATAGCTGATTTAGTTGCAATAGAAGCGATTCAGCAAGAGTGCTTGCTCCAATTCCTGGGGGGTCAAACTGCTGTATTTGACGTATTACTACATACACCTCTTCCAGTGCAGCTGCACCACCTAATAGTGCATGAATGTCTTCCGCTGTTGTAGTAAGCATCCCTTTGTCATCAATTGAGTCGATAACACTTTCTCCAATCAGGGATTGAATCTCAGAAAAAGATGCTAGATTGAGTTGCCACATCAGGTGATCTTTAAGAGAGTCGCCAGCTTGATTGAGGCCTTCATAAGCACTAAAGTCTTGCTGAACATCGCTTTGCCCGTGGCTTGGCTCATATATGTCATCCCACTTGGTATCAAGTGACAGATCTATTGGTGTTTTCTCCCTCCAATCCTCTATTTTTAGCTCTTTTTCAGACTTTTCTTCAAAATTATTCTCTAGAGAATCACTTTTGGTGCTGCTTAAGTCCTCTGACTCCTCGAGTTCTAGTAGTGGATTATTGTATAAGTTTTGTTGAATCTCCTGGAGAAGATCAAGCGAGGAAAGCTGAAGAAGCCTTATTGCCTGTTGCAATTGTGGCGTCATTGTTAGGTGATGAGTAAGACTTAAATGTAGGCTTGGCTTCATGGGGCCCTAGATTAACTTTTTTTCGCATCAAAATTCTAATCAAAGTTTAGTCTGAGCAATAGATGTTATACAAGCAGTTTTTTTCCTATATTTCATAAATGATATAAATATTTATAGCAAAAAAGAAGGAGGTATTTTAGAAGTTTTTACTAAAGAACAAAATCTTCACCTAAATATATATCTCGCACTTGTTGGTTGGTTATTATTTCTGAAGCCTGGCCTTCAGCAATAACTTTTCCTTCGCCTACAATATAAGCATGCTCGCATATATCAAGGGTCTCTCGCACGTTATGGTCAGTAATCAAAACACCTATACCTTTAGCCTTTAGTTGGCGAATAATCTGTTTGATATCATTTACTGAAATTGGATCCACTCCCGCAAAAGGCTCATCAAGGAGAATAAAGTTAGGCTCCATAGCTAATGCTCTAGCAATCTCAACTCTTCGACGCTCTCCTCCTGAAAGGCTGAGACCTATAGAATCTCGAATATGACAAAGATGAAACTCTTCTAATAGTTCATCGGTTTTATTTTTACGCTGAGCATCATCAAGGTCATGGCGTGTTTCTAAGATAGCTAAAATATTGTTCTCTACAGACATTTTCCTAAACACGGACGCTTCCTGCGGCAAGTAACCAATACCTTTTCGTGCGCGTCCATGCATTGGAAGATTGGTTATATTTTCTTCATCAATAAAGACTTCTCCACCATCTTGTTCGACTAGACCAACTATCATATAGAAACAGGTCGTTTTTCCTGCACCATTCGGCCCTAGAAGTCCAACTATAGCGCCACTTTCTACCGAAAGTGAAACATCACGAATGACGGGCCTTTTTTTATAACTCTTAGAGAGGTTTACTGCTCTGAGTGCTGCCATTAATGCTGCCCTTTTATTTAGTAGGCGGAATTACCATTTCGATGCGTTGCTTTGTATTTTCTCGAGAGGAAGCTTTTACAATTTCCGCCTGTAAGTCGTAGTCAATTTTATCTCCAGTTATGGTTGTACCGTTTTGCTCTAGACTGGCGTCTTGAATTAATCCAATTCTTTCACTTTTAAGGAAATAATTTATAGTGTTTGCGCTTGCCAGAACAAGCCCATCTTGGGTGTTGTGAATTTGTTGATAGCGGGCAGGCTTGCCTTTGGAGACAATCCTATCACCTTTGACTGCATCAGTAATAATAGTTACTTTATCTGCATTAATTTTTATACTTCCTTGTCGAACAACAACAGAGCCCTCGTAAGTAATAGTGCCTTCTTTTTCATTTTTCTCTGCTCGGTCTGATACAACCTTTATAGGGGCTTTTATGTCATCGGGAAGGCAGAATAGGCGTGTGGACCAAAAAAAAATTAACATAAGAAAATAAAACTTAGCGGCCATGGTAAATTCCCCGGACTTTAGAAAGTAGCTCGAATACTCCCTGTTCTAGATTTCCCTGCATTCCAACACCTATAGATTCTCCATTTGGCCCATTCATCCATACTTTGTGGTCAGTTTCAACAGTATGCTTGCTGGGGTAAAGAATTAGTTTATCTGTTTTAAGAGTGTTCTTTCCGCCATCACTCAGATACTTCCATGCGTAAACATTCTCTCTAAATAACACACTTTCTCGATCTCCTGTGCTTTCTCCCTTATCAGCCCTAAGGCGCCAAGGTAGGATTGAATCTATTGCTGTGTAGTATGTGAGTGTTGGTTTATCGAACTCAATACGGTTGGTCTTTTTAAAGTGCTTTGTGTCCAGGGCATCTAGCTTAGACACAAGGCTGCCATTTTTATCAAATTCGAGCATAGTGATATTTACCATATAGCTATCAAATCTGCTGTCTACTGCATTCGAATCATAGGTAGTTTTGTTCATAAAGACGTCGGGTTGAGAAAACCAAAACAACAAGAAAAATCCAGCTGAACCTAAAAGCATAATTGTCAGGAGAAAATTTCGCATAGTATGTATGTTTGATATAATGGATTACTGCTAGCAGATAGTCTCTCTAGAGGTAGTCCGATAAAATTGAATCCAAATTATCTTTTGCTTGCAAGATCAACTCGGCCAGCTCCCTCACTGCCCCATGGCCACCTTTTTTAGAGGTTTGCCAATGAGAATTTTTGGCTACAAACTTATGGGCATTAGCTACTGCAACCCCTAGCCCCACTTGTCTGATTATCGCAAGATCTGGTAAATCATCACCAAGAAATGCGATTTCTTTCATTTGATAGCTGTGACTACATTTAAGGTTTTCTAGAGTTTCTTTTAAGGCAGAAAGCTTATCTTCTCTTCCTTGCACAACTAATTTGATACCAAGTTCCTCTGCTCTTCTTTCTACAAGCGCAGACGATCTGCCGGTTATTATGCCTACTTGGACACCACTTTTTTGTAAAAGTTTAATACCTAAGCCATCTTGAATATTAAATGCTTTAAGCTCTTCTCCATTATTGCCAAAGTAAAGCTGCCCATCAGTCATTACGCCATCAACATCTAATAACAATAAACGTATCGATTTTGCGAGGTTAAGAATTTTTTGGTTGTTTGTATTCATAATTATACGATTCCAGCTCGAAGTATGTCATGAAGATGCAATATCCCAACAGGATGATGATTTAAATCTTCGATTACTAAGGTTGTAATCTGAAAATCTTCAATTATTTTGAGTGCTTCAGCAGCGAGTGCATTTTGGTTTATTGATTTACACCCAGTCTTCGCGGCCTCACTTACAGAGATTGCGTTTATATCGATATTAGCATCTACAGCTCTGCGTAAATCACCATCAGTGAACACACCTACAAGAACACCAGCATTATTGACTACAGTTGTCATACCGAAGCCTTTTTTTGACATTTCGAGCAATGCATGTCGAAGAGGGTCATTAATGTTTACTTTTGGGAGCTTCTCTCCACTATGCATAATATCATGCACCTTCAACAATAAGTTGCGGCCTAATGCCCCTCCTGGGTGGGAAAAGGCAAAATCTTCAGCAGTAAACCCTCTTGCCTCCAGAAGCGCTATGGCTAACGCATCTCCCATAACAAGAGTTGCTGTTGTGCTTGTTGTAGGTGCCAAATCAAGAGGGCACGCTTCACAGGACACCTCAACATCTAAGTGTGCTTCTGCAGCTGTAGCTAAAGTGGAGAGATGGTTTCCTGTCATACTGATCAAAGGGATGCCTATGCGTTTAATCAAGGGCAGCAGTGTAACTACTTCAGTTGTGGTTCCGGAGTTTGATAATGCTAAAACTACATCTTTGTCAGTAATCATTCCAATATCACCATGACTGGCTTCACCTGGATGAACAAAAAATGCTGGAGTCCCAGTGCTAGCAAGTGTTGCAGCAATTTTCCGTCCAATATGCCCTGATTTCCCCATACCAGTAACTACAACCCGACCCGGGCAGTTTATAATCAACTTGCAGGCTAACAAGAAGTCTTGGCCGATGCGGTGCTCCAGCAACTCAATGGCTTGGGCTTCCATGCGTATAGTCCGCTTAGCTACTTCTAAATAGTCATCTTTAGTCATATAGCACTCTATTTTATATGTAACAATATTAAGCTTAGGTTAGTACTTTTGTATTAAGAGAGAAAGTATTTCTTATGCACCAGATATAAGAAGAACATAGTAAAGCCCGTATAGTAGCAATAGTGCAAGCCCTACATTTCTTGAAATATTTGCCTGGCAGGACTTTGCTTTCTTTCGCCATAATAATGATGCAATTATGCCAGTTAGTATTAGTGTTAACGCTGCCATAGATAAGTAGTCGCGAAAAAAAACTTCTTGGTTTAGCGTCAATGGGGAGATTATCCCTGGGGCAGCCATAACAACCAATAGATTAAATAAATTAGAGCCAAATATTGTCCCTATAGCAATATCATGGTGACCCTTGATGGCACTAATTATTGAAGCCGCTAATTCTGGGAGGCTGGTTCCTATAGCGACTATAGTTAAGCCAATTACTAGTTGGCTTATCCCAAAAGAATAAGCAAATGCTTTAGCGCCCCAGACCAGTAGGTGTGAACTGATAAGCAGTACTGCAAGACCAGATAAGAAGAAGACTATAGATCTTTTGGTTGATATGGAGACTACATTGCTCGTTGATTCTATGCCTTCTACGCTAGGGTTCCTTTTTTTGCAGTAAAAGATAAATGCTAATAAGGGAAAAATTGCAATAAGAAGGATTATGCCTTCGGTGCGAGTTAAGTTTCCATCATATAGAAAAATACCGGCGATAAAGGTCGCGACTAACAATGCTACAGTTTCTGTTTTTAATAGGTCTCTGCGAATAGGAATTGGACAAATTACAGCCGTGAGCCCTAAAACTAGGCCAATATTTGCTAGGTTGGAACCAATTGCATTCCCTATACCTATATCCCCTGCATCATTAAAAGCAGCATTGATCGATACGATAATTTCTGGCGCAGACGTACCTATGGAGACAATTGTCAGGCCAATTATTATAGGAGAGATACCGTAGTTACGTGCGGCTCCAGCACTGCCTGTTATAAAGCGATCGGCTCCCCATACCAGTCCTATTAACCCAAATAGCATAGCTAAAGATGCAAGACCTAGCGTTTCCATTTTAACTTTAATCCCTTGGTCTTGATTGAGAGAACATTTCGTAAATTCGACTTGTAATGTTATAGTGCGGGCCTTTCGAAGTCAGCTATTTTTTTGGTATGATCATCAGAATATATTGTCATGGTTGGCTTAAATTGATGGCATTGTGAGTCAAATAAAGATTTATAAGGAAGATAAAAATGCTCCGTAGGTATTTAAATGCAACAACAGTTATATTATTTTTAAGTGTGGCATGCGTTATTTCTCCCACTATGGCAAGTTCGAGTGCCAATATCAACGATGTGACGCAAATACAAAAACCACATGACCTAGTCGAACAAGTAACACATGAATTACTTGAGGCAATCTCAGTTCACAGAGAAAGTTTTGCTGAGGATCCAGAAGTTTTTTTTGAAGCACTGGATGGCCTGCTAAAGGATGTCATTGATTTTAACTGGATTGCATATAAGGTAATGGGAAGATATGCAAAAGTAGCCACTGTTGAGCAACGTAATCGTTTTGCCTACTCGTTTAGACGAGAGCTCATTGAAACTTATGGTCGAGGATTACTATCCTATGGAGAGCAATCTATCATTGTTGTTCCTTCAGCTAAAGATACAAGTGGACTCAAGTCAACTAGAGTTGTTCAGGAAATTCGTAGTTCAGACGGGGTAGTTCCACTAGTATACTCAATGAGTTTGACTCGTGATGGTTCATGGAAAGTTACGAATCTAGTTATCAATGGCATTAACTTAGGTAAGATTTTCCGCAATCAGTTTAGTCAGCGGGCTCGAAAGTTCGAAGGGAATATTGACAAGGTTATTGATAATTGGTCATCTTCTACCAGTTAAAGATTAGGGAAAATATATGAGTCCTGCTGATGTAAAAAATTTACTTCTCATGGAGCTAAAAGGTTGCGAAGTAACAGTTGAGAGTAATGGCAGTCATTTTGATATTGGAGTGACTGGGGAAGTTTTTTCCGGCCTTGGACCTGTTCAGCGCCAACAGTTGGTTTATGCAGTATTACGTGCTCATATTTCTGATGGATCTATACATGCTGTGAATATGAAAACGTTTACTCCAGAGGAGATGCAGTCGCAATAACTCCGACAGCTTTATGTTTCATTAAGAGCTGCTATATCAGCTCAAATAAAAAAGGATTTTGAATGGATAAGTTGCTGATCTCTGGAGGTGGTCCGCTATCTGGCGAAATTCGTATTTCTGGGGCAAAAAACTCAGCACTACCCATTTTAGCAGCCACATTGCTAGCAGATGGCCCTGTAATGGTGTCTAACGTTCCTCATCTTCATGATATTACCACCATGTTTGAGTTGCTCGGTTGTCTCGGGGTAACAGTGACTATGAACGAAAGAATGCAGGTCGAGGTTGATGCGACTTCGCTTAACAACCATATTGCACCTTATGATTTAGTTAAAACAATGCGTGCTTCAATTTTGGTTCTAGGGCCCATGCTAGCGAAGTATGGCACTGCTAAAGTTTCTTTTCCTGGAGGCTGTGCTATCGGTAGTCGCCCTGTCGATCTACATTTGTCCGGCCTTAAGTTAATGGGGGCTTCAATTGAAATCAATGAAGGCTACATTAATGCATCTGTTGATGGACGCCTAAAAGGTGCTCATATTGCAATGGAAATTGCCTCTGTTGGGGCTACTGAAAACTTAATGATGGCAGCGGCTCTTGCTGAAGGTCAGACCATTATTGAAAATGCTGCACGCGAGCCGGAAGTAGTTGACTTGGCTAGGTGTGTCAATTCCCTTGGGGGAAGAGTGTCCGGAATGGGAACTTCAACGATAATTATAGATGGAGTGGCGTCACTCCATCAGGGTGAGTACAAAATTATGCCTGACAGAATCGAAACAGCGACTTATCTGGCTGCTGCGGTAGCTACTAGAGGTAAAGTGAAGCTTAAAGATACAGACCCAAAGACCCTAGATGCGGTGCTGAAAAAGTTCCAGGAAGCAGGGGCTAAAATCACCACAGGTGAAGATTGGATTGAGCTGGACATGGAGGGTAAACGACCAAAAGCAGTTAGCTTTAAGACAGCCCCATACCCTGCATTTCCGACCGACATGCAGGCTCAACTAACAGCTGTTAATACTGTTGCTGAAGGAGTCGCAGAGATTGTTGAAACTGTTTTTGAGAATCGCTTAGTGCAAACAAACGAATTAAATCGCATGGGAGCAATTATTAACGTAGATGGTAACACTGCAAATGTAACAGGTGTAGAGCGGCTTAAATCTGCCCCAGTAATGGCCTCAGACCTCCGTGCTTCAGCAAGCTTAGTTATTGCAGGTTTGGTTGCAGACGGCGATACTGTGGTCGATAGAATTTACCACATCGACCGTGGTTATGAGCGCATTGAGGAAAAGTTTCAGCAATTAGGGGCTAATATTCGTCGAATTCCCGGTTAGACTGATAAAGTATCAATATGGCTATATAGAGAATAAAGTTCATGGAAATAACAATCGCCTTAACCAAGGGGCGAATTTTGAAAGAAACTTTACCTTTACTGGCTCAGGCAGGAATTAAACCTTCTGAAGAGATCAGTAAAAGTCGCAAATTACTTTTTGATACAAATGTCCAAGGTGTGCGTTTGTTGATATTACGGAGTTCTGACGTCCCGACTTATGTTAGGTTTGGAGCTGCTGATATTGGCGTAGTAGGTAAGGATGTTCTTCTTGAGCATGGCTCTGAAGGGTTGTATGAGCCGTTAGATTTGAATGTTGCCCGTTGCCAGATGATGACAGCCGGAATTATTGGTGTTCCATCAAAAACAGGGCGTATTAGGGTTGCCACAAAATATGTAAATATTGCACGTCAATTCTATGCTGAGCGCGGCCGTCAGGTTGATATAATAAAACTTTACGGAGCAATGGAGTTGGCGCCAATCATGACTCTATCTGATGAAATTGTAGATATTGTTGATACCGGCAATACGCTTAAGGCTAACGGCTTGGAGCCTAGAGACAAAATTTTTGATATTAGCTCTAGACTTGTTGTAAATAAGGCCGCAATGAAAATGAAATATTTGGGTATTCAAAAAATTATAGATAGCCTTCAACGAGCGGTAGGTTAGCATATGACTTTAGAGTCAGTTGATATAAAACAGTTGTCCTCAGCCGATGAAAATTTTAGCGGCCAGCTTGAAAAGCTACTGGAATGGGAGAAGGGCTCTAATTTTAAAGTTGAGGAATTGGTCACTGATATATTGCTGGGTGTTCGACAAAGGGGTGATGATGCGCTTGTAGATTACACCAGACAGTTCGATAGCAGAAAAATTTCTGGCATCAATGAGTTAGTTGTTTCTGGAGAGCAGATCAAGGAAGCATTCGATAGTATTAGAGATATTGAAAGAGATGCTCTAATGGAGGCGTCTAGGCGTATCCTTGATTATCATCAGCATCAAAAAGTAGAGTCCTGGAATTATCGTGATTCAGACGGCACTTTTTTGGGCCAGCAGATTACCCCTCTTGATAGAGTAGGAATTTATGTCCCAGGGGGTAAGGCCAGCTACCCTTCTTCAGTTTTGATGAATGCAATACCTGCAAAGGTGGCTGGAGTTCGTGAAATTGTTATGACGGTTCCTGCTCCTGGGGGCGAGATAAGCCCGTTAGTATTGGCAGCCGCCTTTATAGCTGGAGTCGATGAGGTGTTTACCTTGGGCGGGGCTCAAGCAATTGGCGCCTTAGCTTATGGTACGAAAACTATCCAGCAAGTAAATAAAATAGTTGGGCCAGGGAATATTTATGTCGCTACAGCTAAGCGTATGGTCTTTGGTCATGTAGGATTGGATATGATTGCCGGACCATCAGAAGTTTTGATTGTATGTGACGGGACAACTGACCCAGACTGGATTGCTATGGATCTATTTTCTCAGGCAGAGCATGATGAAAATGCCCAAGCAATACTAGTTAGTCATGATTCTGTTTTCCTGAAACAGGTAAAGGCTCGCATTGAAATTTTACTACCGACTATGGAGCGTTCTGCAATTATACGCGCCTCATTGGAGTCTCGTGGAGCTTTTATTTTGATCCAAGACCTCGAGGAAGCCGCTGAGCTAGTCAATCAAATTGCTCCCGAACACCTAGAATTGTCCGTTGAAGACCCGCAAGCAATGCTCCCCATGATTCGTAATGCAGGGGCAATTTTTATGGGCCGCTTTACGTCAGAAGCATTGGGTGATTATTGTGCTGGTCCAAATCATGTGCTGCCGACATCCTCTACTGCACGGTTTTCTTCTCCCTTGGGAGTGTACGATTTCCAGAAGCGCTCTTCCTTGATTATGTGCGATGAAAATAGCGCTTCAAAACTTGGAAAAACAGCTTCTATTATGGCAAGGGGTGAGTCACTGACAGCTCATGCTCGATCTGCCGAATATCGTATTAAAAAATAAATGTAATAAGAACTTTAGGTGTCCAAAAAACATAAAGGTTGATAAGTGTAATATGGAGAATGATAAATACTGGGGTGATATTGTAGGTGGGCTGAGGCCATACGTTCCTGGGGAACAACCAAAAAATACAAATTTAATTAAACTCAATACCAACGAAAACCCTTATCCTCCATCTCCAGAGGTACGAGAAGCTGTCATCACTGAGTTAGATGGCCAGCTTCGCCTATACCCAGACCCTAATGCGGATCGTTTGAAAAAAGAAATTTCCAACGCATTTAATGTTAAAGCTGATAAAATATTTGTTGGGAATGGTTCAGACGAGGTTTTAGCGCATATTTTTCATGCATTTTTTAAGCAAGATAAGCCAATTTTTTTTCCTGATGTGACCTATAGCTTTTACGAGGTATATTGCAGCTTATATCAAGTGCCATACCAGTTAATCCCATTAACAGATGATCTTTCTATTAATTTCGATGATTACAAGAGACCTAATGGCGGAATCATATTCCCTAATCCTAATGCCCCTACGGGAAGACTGCTGTCGCTATTAGCTGTCGAAAATTTACTGAAAGACAATCAGGATTCAGTTGTGGTGGTGGATGAGGCCTATATAGATTTTGGCGGAGAAAGCGCTGCTCCATTGACCTCTAGATATCCTAATTTGCTGGTTACGCAATCTTTATCTAAGTCACGCTCTTTGGCAGGATTAAGAGTTGGTTTTGCAATAGGCAATTCTTCGCTAATTTCTGCCTTGAATCAAATTAAAAATAGTTTTAATTCTTACCCTTTGGATAGTCTGGCAATTTCTGGAAGTGTCGCCGCATTAAATGATAGAAATTATTTTGAAGGCGTCTGCAAAAAAGTCGTTAAGTCTAGAAGCGAGCTAGCATTGGGCTTAGCCAGCTTAGGTTTTTCAGTCATTCCTTCGGCAGCCAATTTTTTGTTTGTTACACACAGCAAGCACAATGCTGCTGGATTACTGTCAGCCCTTAGAGGTAAAGGAATACTAGTTCGTCACTTTAATAAACCTAGGATTTCCGAATACTTGCGTATTTCAATTGGGCTGCCTGAACAAAATACCTGTCTTCTAGAAGCGCTCAAGGAAATAACTGAAGGGCAAGCGTGCTAGTTTATACCCGGACGAACCCCTGCTACTATGCTGACAGGCTTTATTTTTCCATTTCTTAATATGTCAAGCTGCAGCGAGTCTCCTGGCGACAAGCTTCCAATCATGTCCATAGTTTTTTCGGGGTTGATTATCTCGGTAGCATTAACTCGGACAATAATGTCTCCGGGAAGCAATCCGGAAGAGAATGCCGGGCTGTCTGGAAAAATATTTTTAATAACTAGACCTGAAGGGGGCTTAAGCCCAAGACTTTTTGCTGCTTGCAACTTTAGCTCGTTAGCCTCTATACCAAGCCAGCCTCTGCTAGTAATAGCTATGAATGACTTGATGGCAGTATTTGCTGGAATAGCAAAACTTATACCCATTGCGTACTCTGCGGGGTTTAATATCGCTACATTAATACCAACGAGGTTGCCATCCGTGTCAACTAAAGCTCCACCTGAATTGCCAGGGTTAATGGCGGCATCTGTTTGAATAAGATTTTGAAAAGCATCTTGGCCTGATCCTTTTCTATGGGTTGCACTGATAATACCCTGAGACACTGATTGACCTACACCAAAAGGGTTGCCAATGGCGAGAACTACGTCGCCCACCTGTGTTTTGCTGCTGTCAGCCAGTTTGATTGGAGTTAAGTGGTCTAGGTTTATTTTTAAAACTGCGAGATCCAGCTCTCGATTCACGCCTATTAATTTAATATTGCCCTCTCTTCCGTCTTCCAGTTGAACAAGAGCCTCATCTGCACCATCTATTACATGGTTATTTGTTAAAATATAACCGTCAGACGTCACAATCACACCAGAACCTAGTGACGACTCTTTTCGTTTTGATCCAGCTGCATCATTTTGATTGGAGAGTTGTTGAAAGAGGTTGCCGGACGAAAAACGACTTATGCCGGGCAGTATTTTTTGTGTATAAATGTTTACTACAGATGGAGAGGCTTTTTTTACTGCTAATGCGTAGGAGGCAGGCCTATGCAAATAGATCTTAGTTGGCTCACTTGAGTTAATTATCTGAGCTTGCCATTGACTGTTTAGCCATTGAGGACGTAACGTAAAAATAAGCAAGGCGCAGAGAAGCCCGATGACTATTGGCCAGCCAAAATCGTTCAATATACGATTAACTTTTTTCACCTGAGCTCTCTTTTTGTTGGGGGGCTTGTTTAGTTAATATTCAAAGTTGGGTCATCATCCGCATCTTCTGAAGCATAGTCAGATCCGGAGTGAGCTGCAGGCTGAACATTTGTCGCAACCTTTGTCTCTTTTAAGCCATACTCTTCGCTTAAAATGCCCCCTGGGACTTTTGGCGCATAATCTTTTGGTGGTCTCAGGTTTTCATCTGAAGTTAGATTGATACCTTTTTTTGCATTTAATCCTGCATGTGCGATTTGACAGCCAATATCAGTATTGGCTAAGTGAAGGGCGCCACTAGCTAGATGCTCAAGAACACCTTCATAGCTTTGGGATAGGTTTGATAAAGATTTAGACGCACCACGGAAGTGGTCAGCTACTTTTTTCTCATAACTGTTAAGTTCATCTTGCGCTTCCGCTAGCCTGCTCTCAAGTTCTTTTTGCCCCTTTTGAACTGGGCGAAGAGCACGCGCCAAAAAATAGCCAGCAATAAGCCCTGCCCCTAGAAATGATAAATTGGTAATTAAGGTCGAAGTCAGCAAGTTATGATCTCCGTTAAAGTTAATTTGAGTTCTGTTTGCCTATTTTGTCGTGGCTCGGTAGAGTTTACGCCCAATAAAAACTATTTGTAGTTAATTCATGCCTGAGTATACACAAATTACTTTAGCTTCACCCAAGCAGCGCTATTTATTAGACCTCCAAAAACACGGGTTTAATTATGATGCATCTCAAGAAATTGCAGTAAATTTACTAGAGTCACTTTATGTGAGTCTACTTGAGAATGAGGGCGCTGTTTTTAGAAAAGGGTTTTTAGCGAAGTTTATTAGACAGCTCGTAGCTCCTCGTACTTCAGTTTTAATTCAGGGTCTCTATTTTTGGGGGGGAGTGGGGCGAGGAAAAACCTACCTGATGGATGCTTTTTATGAAAGCCTACCTTTTGATGAAAAGATGAGGCTGCATTTTCATCGGTTTATGCGGAGAGTTCATGTTGAGTTAAAGTTTCTTCAAGGAAAAAAGGACCCTTTGAATATAATTGCTGAAAAAATTGCTGGCGAGGCTCGTGTCATATGTTTTGATGAATTTTTTGTTTCTGATATTGCAGATGCAATGCTTTTGGGGAAATTATTTGAACTGTTATTCTCTAAGAATGTAATTCTTGTTGCCACATCTAATGTGGAGCCAGATAATCTTTATCTTAATGGGCTCCAAAGGCAGCGTTTTCTTCCCGCCATAAAAATTCTAAAACAGAATACTAAAATTGTTAATGTTGATGGGGGTATAGATTATCGTTTGCGCAGCTTGGAACAGGCTGAGTTATACCATTTTCCATTGGGGCTCGCTGCTGATCAGGCGTTAATGGATGCCTTTAAAGTGTTTTCCTCTTCGGCAGGTGAGGCTGTGAATGATGTAGGTTTGGAGATTGAAGGTCGTCAAATTCAATGCCGTCGTTTAGGAAAAGATGTGGTTTGGTTTGATTTTGACGTTATTTGTAGTGCCCCTCGCAGCCAAAATGATTACATTGAATTGTCTCGTGAATTTCATGCCGTGTTGGTTTCTGGTGTTTCTGCTATGGGTCAAAAAAATGAAGACCAAGCAAGGCGTTTTATTAATTTAGTAGATGAATTTTATGATCGTAATGTAAAGCTTGTTTTGTCAGCTGAAACCAGTCTAGTGTCACTGTATGAGAATGGCATCCTAAGTTTTGAGTTCAGGCGAACCAAGAGCCGCCTTTTAGAAATGCAGTCTCATGAGTATTTAGCTAGACCACACCAACCGTAACTAGTAGTTATTTTTAGTCCTAATATAATCTCTGTTATTAGGCTAATAGCGGCCCCTGTTGGAGCAACAAAAGCAATTATTATATATTAGATGCAGAATATCCTTGAAATGACCATGACTGCTCTGTAAAATGCGCGCTCATTCAGAATAGCTACACCACACCTTAGGCAGAGTTAGATGAAAACATATAGTGCGAAAGCCGATACAGTCGAACATGATTGGTACATCGTTGATGCAGCAGACAAGACCCTGGGTCGAGTTGCTACAGTAATTGCTTCACGGTTACGTGGAAAGCATAAGCCTGAATTCACTCCTCACGTCGATACTGGAGATTATATTGTCGTTATTAATGCCGAAAAAGTGCATGTAACTGGCAATAAAGCAAAAGATAAAATTTATCATAGCCACACCGGCTACCCTGGGGGCCTGAAATCAATCAGTTTTGAAAAATTGATTGAAAAAGCACCCGAACGTATCATTCAGGGAGCCGTTAAAGGCATGTTGCCTAAGGGCCCGCTAGGCCGGGCTATGTTTAAAAAATTAAAAGTATACGCCGGGCAAGTGCATCCACATAGCGCACAACAGCCCCAAGATTTAAGTATTTAACGGAAAGTTGATTATGTCAGATTCTCAATATTACGGTACAGGCCGTCGCAAAACTTCATCTGCTAGAGTTTTTTTAGCAAATGGTGGCGGTAGCATCACTGTCAATGATCGCACTTTAGACCAGTATTTTGGTAGAGAGGTCGCAAGAATGATTGTTCGTCAGCCTCTAGAGCTAGTTGACTGCGCTAAGAAATTTGATTTGAAAATAACTGTAGCCGGTGGCGGTAGTTTTGGTCAGGCGGGCGCTATTCGACATGGAATTGCCCGTGCTCTATTGCAGTATGACGAGGGTTTGCGAAGTGAACTTCGTAAGGCAGGTTTTCTGACTCGCGATGCACGCGAAGTAGAGCGTAAGAAAGTTGGGTTACATAAGGCGCGCAAGAGACCACAGTTCTCTAAGCGTTAAAGAAAAATTTCTATGTTATGAAAAGACTCGCAGATTGCGAGTTTTTTTGTGTACGGAGCTTTATCAATTTTTACAAGTAGCGAGTGTGGTTAGAAATTGCTAAGTTTTAATTTTGTTGGCATAAAAATGAATTGTTCTTTGCCATTGCCTTGTAAAAATTGCCAGTTTTCAGTACTATTCTCACCCGTTTTCACACATAAAATATTGCTAATTTTAGCTGCTAGGAGAGCGTCATGACTAATGACGGTATTAACCATGGACGGCGCCGGTTTCTAACAAATGCTACTTGCGTTGTTGGCGCTGCTGGTGCCGTTGCTGTTGCTGTTCCTTTTGTTGGATCATGGAATCCAAGTGCCAGGGCGAAAGCTGCAGGGGCCCCAATTAAGGCCAATATTTCTCAAATAGAACCAGGTCAGATGGTTACGTTTGAATGGCGCGGCAAGCCGGTATATATCGTTCGTCGTACACCGGAAACAATTGCAGCCTTGAGCGGCCATGATGATGTTTTCAGCGACCCTTCGTCGCTCAACTCAAAGCAACCAAGCTATGTTAATGGAGTGCATCGCTCTATTGAGGGAAAGGAAGAATATCTTATTGTCGTCGGCCTCTGCACTCACTTGGGTTGCGCTCCTATGTTTCGTCCGGATGTGGGTGCTCAAGATTTAGGAGGGGATGCTTGGTATGGTGGATTTTTCTGTCCCTGCCATGGTTCAAAGTTTGACCTCGCAGGGCGAGTATTTGCAGGCGTTCCTGCACCCACTAATTTGGATGTTCCGCCACATTTTTATGAAACAAATAATGTGGTAGTCATCGGCGTAGATCAGGAGTCCAGTTAATGAAAGCATTAGTAGCATTGCGTGACTGGGTGGATGCACGCTTACCAATTGTGCGTGCTTGGGATACTCACATGGCCAAGTATTATGCTCCCAAGAATTTTAATTTTTGGTATTACTTTGGTGTGCTGTCCCTGGTCGTATTAGTTATTCAGCTGGTATCAGGTATTTGGCTGCTCATGAGCTTTGAGGGTTCCTCAGAGAGAGCTTTTGCTTCTGTAGAATATATTATGCGCGACGTGGATTATGGTTGGGTTATTAGATACATCCACTCTACTGGTGCGTCAGCATTTTTTATGGTTATTTACCTCCATATGTTCCGGGGACTGATCTACGGATCATATAAACCACCACGTGAATTAGTTTGGATCTTCGGTATGACTATTTATGTGGCTCTAATGGCTGAAGCCTTTATGGGCTACGTTCTTCCTTGGGGGCAGATGTCCTTCTGGGGCGCACAGGTAATCATTTCCTTGTTTGGTGCAATACCGGTAGTTGGCGAGGATATTGTGCAGTGGGTCAGAGGAGACTATCTGATCTCAGGGATAACATTGAATAGATTTATGTCCCTTCACGTTGTTGCGCTGCCTATTATATTGCTAGCCTTGGTTGTTCTGCATATTCTTGCTTTGCATGAAGTGGGTTCAAACAATCCAGATGGGGTGGATATAAAGAAACATAAAGACAAAAATGGAGTTCCGCTGGATGGAATACCATTCCATCCTTATTACACAGTGCATGACCTTGTTCCAATTACAGTGTTTTTGTTTGTTTTCTGCTTTATTTTGTTTTTTATGCCTGAAATGGGTGGGTATTTCCTTGAGTATGCAAATTTTGAAATCGCTAACCCTCTTAAAACCCCTGAGCATATTGCTCCGGTGTGGTACTTCACGCCATTTTACTCGATGCTTAGAGCGGTCCCGGATAAGTTCGCTGGATTTCTAGTTATGGCAGCTGCTATAGCTATTATGTTTGTATTACCATGGCTGGACCGGAGCCCTGTCAGGTCTATGCGGTACAAAGGTAGCTTTAGTCGTGGCGCTATACTTGTTTTTGCAGCCTCCTTTATAATTCTTGGTGTTCTTGGAGTCAAAGCTCCAACACCAGAGCGGACTTTTCTAGCACAGCTGTGTACTGCGTTGTATTTCTTGTTTTTCCTTGCAATGCCGTTGTGGACGCGTATAGAAAAAACCAAGCCTGAGCCTGCTCGCATCACTATGGATGGAGGTATGCCTCCCTGGAAATCACTTCTAGCTTTGTTTATTGTGATATTCTTAGTTTGGGCCCCACTTAAAGCGGTAGGCTCTGAATCAAGCTTTGATTGTGGGTCTATTAATTGTGATGATTTTAGCTCTGATCTGAGTGATAAAGCTTCATTGCAAAATGGCGCAAAGGTTTTTGTAAACTACTGTATGGGCTGTCATTCTGCAAAGTATTCTCGCTGGGAAAGAGTAGCTAGAGATTTAAAAATACCTCCGAACCTAGCTAAAGAAAATCTCATATATGCAGATCAAAAGTTCGGTGCTTTAATGGATATTTCAATG